>Ga0222719_10001127_pt1 | contig 26434 bp, 34 predicted proteins | sample C33_34DmetaG_FD_165039 | JGI IMG/M metagenome (GOLD analysis project Ga0222719, IMG submission 165039) | Estuarine water microbial communities from San Francisco Bay, California, United States - C33_34D | ecosystem: Environmental > Aquatic > Marine > Unclassified | place: USA: California...
GGAAAAATTATGGAAAAAAGAATAGTATATAAGAACGATGATGGAACAATATCAATTATTGTACCAGCAGATTGTGGTTTAACGATTGAAGAAATAGCAGCTAAAGATGTTCCAGCTGGTAAGGAACATTGGATTGTTGATGCTTCTGAGATCCCTTCTGATAGAACTTTTAGAAACGCATGGGAGTGGGCATAATGGGTATACAAGTAAACATTAACAAAGCAAAAGATATTACTAAAGACAGACTTCGTGCTGAACGTGAACCCTTACTAGAAGCACAAGATGTATTATACATGAGAGCGCAAGAAGCTGGTGAAGATACAACAGCAATCGTAGCTGAGAAACAAAGACTGCGTGATATTACTAATCAGGTAGACAGTATGACAACTGTTGAAGAACTTAAAGGAGCATCAGTATAATGGCACTATACGATAAAATATTAACACTCAGACCTAACCTATCATCAGATGATTTTTCACCTGAAGGTACAATCATGCTACAAAATGATAGCGATGGTAAAGGTGACTACATCAGAGAATGGAATCACGCAACAGAAACTCAACCAACACAGGCTGAACTAGACGGAGCAGAGTAATGACTATAGCGATTAAACCCACAGCATCAGGATCAACGATAGAGCAAGACGGCAGTACCATTCTAACTGTTGACAGCAGTGGGAATATTACGCCTAGCAATAACTTGTATCCTAAAGGTCCAACTTTCAGAGCATACAATACTACAACTGTGCAATCTATTACAAATGGTTCTTATACTAAAGCTCTTTATCCAACAGAAGAGTTTGACACAGATGGATGTTATGATACTACCAATTCTCGATTTACTCCAAATGTAGCTGGTTACTATCAAATAAACGCTGGTAATGGATTTGTTTCAAATCTTACTGGCACAAGATGGATTTTGTTATACAAAAATGGTTCTGAATTATTAACATTTCAAAGAATAGGGGCTTCTGGAACTGGTACGTTTAGATTTAGTGGATCGTCTTTAGCGTATGCTAATGGAACAACAGATTACTTTGAAATATATTTATGGCAAGATAGTGGTGGAACATTAGACAATTTTACTAGCAATCAAACAACTTGTTTTTCAGCATCATTAGTGAGCGTATAATGACACCACACGAAGAACTAGTAGCCCACGAAAAACTCTGTGCCGAACGCTACAGCACAATACACAAACGTTTGGATCGCATCGAGGGTATGTTAAACAAACTAATATGGGGAGCACTAACTGGATTTGGTGCTGTATTTATAACTGTTATTGTTCATAATATATAATGTTAAGTAGAATTTGTAGATATATTTTAAGAGAGGAAAACCATGGAAATAGCGATGTATTTAATTTTAATCTGTTTGATTATAGGGGTTTACGAGCTTATCCGAAATCCACTCCTAGAAAGCAAAGACAAGTTAATAGAGAAACTCAAAAAAATGTACACTGTTCTAAAGGAGACTGTATCTCGATTGAAGGAGATTGTGTTTAAGTGAAGAAATACTTATCAGTATTTTCTAAACGACTAAGTGAGTCAACTATTTCATGTATGGTAGCTATGACTCAAGGTAATTTACTTATTATGACACTTGGTCATTGGCAAAAAGCATTACAAGTAGGAACAGTAGCTTCATTAGCTACAATATTATTTATATTAATAGATAAAGAACATATTACAAAAAGTAAATTTGCTATGGCAGGAGTTATTGGATTCTTTACTGCTATTGCAGATTTTATATTACATCCATCAGGTTTTGGTGGACCAACAACAGAAGCAGTAGTTACAGGTATAGGAGCAGGTTTACTGTGTTTAGCTATGACTTCTGTATGGAGAACAAATGATTAACGCTATTTTACCATTAATAGGGACTGTATTAGACAAGGTTATACCAGACAACAATGCAAAACAAAAAGCCAAACAAGAAATTGAAAAAGCTCTTATCGATAATGCAGCTAAGATTAATCTCACTCAGGCTGAGACAAATAAGATTGAAGCTGCTCATCGCTCTATTTTCGTTAGTGGTTGGCGTCCTTTCCTTGGTTGGTGCAGTGGGTTTGGTTTTGCTTGGGTGTTTGTTGTATCCCCAGTTGCTCAGTGGGTGCTTGCATTACAGGGCATTAATTTAGTATTACCACAATTACAAACAGATGTTTTAATGGAATTAACTTTAGCCATGCTTGGTCTTGCAGGTCTTAGAACTTGGGAAAAAAGCAAAGGCTTAACTAAATGAGATTATCAGAAAATTTTAGATTAATCGAATTTACTAGATCTCAAACTGCTTCTAGATATGGAATAGATAACACTCCTAACGAAGAACAATTAGAGAATTTAAAAACTTTAGCAAAAGGATTAGAAGATGTTAGGACTAAGCTTGATAGTAACCCTATTAATATTAGCAGTGGTTTTAGGTGTGAGGCTCTCAATGATCGTTTGGGATCAAAACGAACAAGTAGACATATTATGGGTCTCGCTGCTGACTTTACTGCTGATCGTTATGATAGCGTTGAACGAGTATTTAGCGTACTAAAAGATTCATCTATTGGATTTGATCAGTTGATATTAGAATATAACTCTTGGATACATATATCGTTTCCAAAAGAAGGTGAAGAACCTAAAAAACAAGTGTTAATTATAGATAAAGATGGAGTAAGAAATGACTATTGAATATAGAGGTGAAAAGTTTTCAGGTTATAACAAACCTAAGAAAACACCTGGTGCTAAAAAGTCTCATGCAGTATTAGCTAAAGATGGAGACAAAGTTAAGTTAATTAGATTTGGTCAGCAAGGTGTAAGTGGTGCAGGATCTAATCCTAAGACTGCTTCTGAAAAAGCAAGACAAAAATCATTTAAAGCACGTCATGCTACAAACATAAGTAAAGGTAAAATGTCAGCAGCCTACTGGGCAGATAAGGTGAAATGGTAATGAGTTTAGTAGAAAACATAAATAAAAGAAAAAAAGCAGGAACAAGTAGAACTAAAAAGAAGACTACTATTACTTCAAAAGCTTACAAAGATATGAAAAATAACTGGGGTAAAAAGAAAAAAACTAAGAAGGCTTAGTAATGATAATTAATAACGATACTCCATTATATGATTTTGTAAATTATTGGATGGAGCATAAACCTTTTAAAGTACCTGAAGATATTAAAAATCCAGTTCAATTTGTTAAGAATGCTCAAGAAACTATATTATATAGAGAAGGACCTTTTCAAGTAGAACTAATAGCATTAAAACCTAATGCAGCTTCAGTACCTCACACTCATCCTAACACAGATACTGTTTTAGTATATGTTTCAGGAGATGTAGATATTAAAAGAAAGCATAAATGGTATTATCATCCATTTGATATTTTTAAAGGAAAAATGCCTTATCCTGCTTTACCTATAGCACATGATACAGTTCATTCAGCTTGTACTGGACCTTTAGGTGGATCTTTTTTAAACATAGAAAAATGGATTAATAAAGCTAAACCTACTTTTATTGGTAATGATTGGATGGATGAAGAAGGTAAAACTAGTTACGAAGAAAGTAAATTATGAGTACAACTAAAATAGATCAAATTAGAGAAGCAGCAGAAAATGATCTATTAACGTTCATTAAACTAGTAGCACCTCATTTAATGTTAGGTGGTGTTCACGAAGAGTTAATTAGTTGGTGGGTTAGACAAGATGCTAAAGAAAACCAATTAGTTCTACTACCTCGTGGACACATGAAGTCTAAGTTGATTGCTTACAGAACAGCTTGGTGGTTAACTAAGCATCCTGAAACAACTATATTATATGTTTCAGCTACAGCAGATTTAGCAGAAAAACAGTTGTATCAAGTTAAACAAATTATTGATAGTCCTATCTATAGACGTTACTGGTCTGAAATGATACACCCTGAAGAGGGTAAACGAGAACGATGGGCAGTTGCTGAAATAGCAGTTGACCATCCTAAAAGAAAATTAGAAGGAGTTAGAGATGCTAGCATTAAAGCAGTTGGGCTTACCAGTAATACTACTGGCTTCCATGCTGATGTTGTGGTGCTTGACGATATTGTTGTACCAGGTAATGCTTATACTGAGGAAGGAAGAGACAAAGTTGCTTCAGCATACAGCCAACTGGCTTCCATTGAAAACCCTGGTGCTTATGAGTGGGTTGTTGGGACTCGTTATCACCCTAGAGATATATATGATACTATGATTAACATGAAAGAATCTCTATATGATGATGATGGAGAACTTATTTCAGAAGAACCAGTATATGAGTTGTTTCAAAAAGTTGTAGAAACAAATGGTGAGTTTTTATGGGCTAAACAAAAAAGAGAAGATGGTAAAGCTTTTGGTTTTGATGCAAAAGAACTAGCTAGAATTAAAGCTAAATATGTAGATACAACACAATTTTATGCTCAGTACTATAATAATCCAAATAGTAATGAAACTGCTAGGATTAAACAAGATAGTTTTCAATACTATGATCGCTCTATATTAACAAATAGAGAAGGTGATTGGATGATAAGAGATCGTAAGTTAAATATATATGCAGCAATTGACTTTGCGTTTTCTCTTAGAAAACAAGCTGACTACACTGCATTAGTTGTTGTAGGTGTAGATCATCAAAATAATTACTATGTACTAGACATAGATAGATTTAAAACAGATCGTATTGTAGATTATTATTCACATATTTTAACTGCTTGGGAAAAGTGGGGATTTAGAAAACTTAGAGCTGAAACAACAGTAGCTCAACAAACAATTGTAAGAGAGTTAAAAGATAGTTATCTTAAACCTAATGGTATACCTCTTGCTATTGATGAGTTTAGACCTACACGAAACCTAGGTGATAAGTTTGAAAGAGTTAGTGCAGTACTTGAACCTAAGTATGATAATCTTCAAGTATGGCATTATAAAGGTGGTAATTGTCAATCGTTAGAAGAAGAACTTGTAATGGTTCATCCACCTCATGATGATATTAAAGATGCACTAGCTAATGCAATATCAATAGCTACAGCTCCTAAACAAAGAGTAGGTTCTTTTAGTTTAGGTAAAAATGTTATGACACACTCTCGTTTTGGAGGAGTATCTTACTAAGGAAAATTTATGGCAGGAAAAACAGCACAAATTAGAGAACTAATGGATAGAGACGGAATGGCTCGTCAGTTAGCTGGACTCTATAATAATTGGTGGATTCAAAGACGAGATAAAGAAGGTGAATGGAGAGAACTAAGGAATTATTTATTTGCAACTGATACAACTAAAACAACTAATTCTAAACTTCCTTGGAAGAATAAAACTACTCTGCCTAAGCTTACTCAGATACGAGACAACCTTCATGCTAACTATATGGATGCGTTGTTTCCAAATGATAATTGGATGAAGTGGGAAGGTCATAATCTAAAAGATGCTACTGCTAAAAAACGTAAAGCTATTACAGCTTATCTACAGACTAAACTAAAAGAGTCTAACTTTAGAGAGACTGTTTCTGATTTAGTATATGACTACATTGACTATGGAAACTGTTTTGGTGAAGTTACTTTTGTAGATGAAAGCCATACTGATCCTTATGATGGTTCAGAAGTAGTTACATATCGTGGTCCTAAGTTACAAAGAGTATCACCATTTGATATAGTGTTTAATCCTGTAGCTAGCTCATTTAAAGAGTCACCTAAGTTTACTCGTTATGTAAAAACAGTAGGTGAAATAATGAAAGAAGCTAAGACTAGACCTGACCTTAACTATGATGAAGATAAACTTAAGAAAGCTATTGAGTTTAGAAAGCAGATTTCATCTTTCCAAATGGAAGATATTAACAAATCAGAAGGTTTTTTAGTAGATGGTTTTGGTTCTTTATATGAATACTATCAATCAGGTTTAGTAGAGATACTAGAATTTGAAGGTGATATTTATGATGAAGTAAATGATGAACTACTAGAAAACAAAATCATTACTATTGTTGATCGTAGTTATGTAGTACGAAATATAGACAATCCTTCTTACTTAGGTAAAGATACTAAGCATCATGTTGGTTGGAGATCTCGTCCTGATAACTTATATGGTATGGGTCCACTAGATAACTTAGTTGGATTACAATATCGTGTAGATCACTTAGAGAACTTAAAAGCAGATGCTTTAGATATGACTATACATCCACCTCTTAAAATTAAAGGTGATGTAGAACCATTCGAATGGCATCCTGAGTCAACAATTCATATTCCTGAAGATGGTGAAGTAGAAGCTATGCCTCCAAACGCAGCAGCTTTCCAAGTTAATAACGAAATAGGTACATTATTAGCTCTTATGGAAGAAATGGCAGGAGCTCCTAAAGAAGCTATGGGCTTTAGAAGTCCTGGTGAAAAGACAGCTTTTGAAGTTCAACAGCTACAAACAGCAGCTTCTAGAATCTTCCAACATAAGATTAATCAGTTTGAAGTAGAGTTCTTAGAACCTATTCTAAATATGATGTTAGAAATGGCTAGAAGAAACCTAGATGCAGCAGAAGTTGCTCGAACAATGGATGATGATTTAGGTGTAGCAGACTTTATGTCTATTACTAAAGAAGATATAACAGCTCGTGGTAAGTTAAGACCTATTGGAGCTAGACACTATGCAGCTAGAGCACAGTTAATACAGAATATGTTAGGTTTATTTAATAGCCCTATGGGTCAGTTAATACAGCCTCATATTTCTGCTAAACGACTAGCTAAGATGGTAGAAGAATACATGGGCTTTGAAGATTATGAGTTCATAAAAGACAATGCAGCCTTATTTGAACAAGGTGAGCAGGCACAAATTCAGCAACAAATACAGTCTTCTGTACAGGCACAGCAACAGCAGCCTGGTATGCAAGAACAAATGTTAGCTGAACAAGAGGCAGAACTAGCAGGTCAAGTTTCAGAGGATGGAGAAATACCTCCTGAAATGCAGTAATTGCTTGACTTTTATAATGACTTATGGTATAATAATTGTATGGATTTAAAATCAGATAAAGCTAAAAGCTTATCCAAGCAAGAAGCTTTTCAACTTATTCGAGAGTATATCAAAGATCAGATAGATTTGTCAAGACGTAAGCAGTTAGATGAAGATAATTTTACTTTACCTGCATGGTCTGAGCATCAAGCTTATCTAAATGGTTTTCAGAAATCTCTCTCAAAACTATATAATCTCATACCTGACCAAGGAGAAAATAAATGAGTGAAGAACAAAACGCAACACAAGAACAACAAGTTTCAACAGAGCAGACTACCCAGGAAGCTCAAAATTTAGATAGCCCTTCAAAGGCTTTTGAAATTCCGACAGAAGCTCAAGAGTTTGTAGGAGAGGGTAAAAAGTACAAGAGTGCAGAAGATGCTCTTAGATCAGTTCCTCATGCACAACAGCATATTCAGACTTTAGAATCTGAACTAGCTGAAGTAAAAGAAGAACTAGCTAAGAGAAGAACGACTCAAGAACTTATAGATGAATTAAAGTCTGATCGTCAGGAAGAGCCGACAGCTCAACAACCTGAAGTGGATACAGATAGCTTAGAACAGTTAGTCCAAGCTACTTTAGATAGAAGAGAACAACAACGTTCTGCTAAACAAAATGCTGATTCAGTTGCTAGTAAGTTTACTGATGCTTTTGGTGATGCTGCAGAGCAAAGTTATAATCACCTAGCTAAAGAAAATGGAATGACTATTCAACAATTAAATAATTTGGCTGCTTCTTCGCCAAGTGCTGTACTAAGACTTGCAGGATTAGATGGTAAACCTGCTACTAATGTAGCTAAAACATCTAGCTCTGTAAATACTGAAGCTCTAAAAGGTACACCTAATGCAGAGTTATCTGCTAAAGTTCCTCAAGGTGCTTCTACTAAAGACTTAGTTAAGGCTTGGAGAGCTGCAGGTGAAAAAGTAAAATCTCAACTATAAAGGAGACTTAAATGTCACAATTAACAGGAAATACAACTGCGTTTATCGAATCGCAACAGTATTCTCAGTTTATCCTTGAGAACTTACATGACTATCTGTTACCTGAAGGTATGTGGAGAGATGTTTCTGACTTTGGTTCAGGCACAACTCTTAACATTAAAACAGTTGGTACTGTAACAATTCAAGATGCAGCTGAGGACACACCTCTTAACTACTCACCTATCGACACAGGTAACTTAACACTTTCTATTACTGACTATGTTGGTGATGCTTGGAAAGTGTCTGATGATCTTCGTGAAGATGGTTCTCAAGTTGATTCATTAATGGCTATGCGTGCTATGGAATCTACTCGTGCTCTTGGTGAAAACCACGAATCACGTTTCTTAGCAGTTGCTAACGCAGCTCACACAGGTGCTGATCTTAACTTAGTTAATGCTAGACCTCATAGATGGGTTGGTTCTGCAGCTTCTAACGTTAGAACTATCACATTAGAAGACTTTATCGCTATGAAATTAGCTTTTGATAAAGCTAACGTTCCTGCAGGTGGTCGTATTGCTATCGTTGACCCAGTTGTTGAAGCTACATTAAACAGCTTACAAAACTTAGTTAACGTTTCTAACAACCCAATGTTCGAAGGTATCGTTACAGAAGGTTTTGCTCGTGATCATAAATTCGTTAAGAATATCTTTGGTTTCGATGTATACACTTCTAACTTCTTACCATCACTAACTGCTACAGAGGCTATCGATGCTTCAGGCTACGGCTTAACATCTGAAACAGCTCAGGTTGGTGACAAAGCTAACGTATTCATGTGTGTTGCTGATGATTCATGCAAACCAGTTATGCACGCTTGGAGACGAGCTCCGAAAACAGAAGGTTGGAGAGATCAAGAAGAAAGAGCTGATAAGTTCCAAGTAACTTCTAGATTCGGTTTTGGTGCTCAACGTGTTGACACATTGGGTGTAATTTTAACTTCAGCGACAGCTTACTAAGGAGATCATTATGACTATTGAATATGATGCAAAACGAGGTGTAGCTGCTCACTATGGTGTTAGAACAACTGATGCTAAATATGGTGGACAAGCTAAATCGACTGGTAAGATTAAACGTGCTGAATGGTCTTTTGACTATAACGACTTACCTGATGCAGAGCAAGGAAACTTAGCTTTTGCTATTCCTGCTAATGCTACAGTTGTTTCAGCAACATTGATTGCTAATGCTGACTGGACTGGTGGTACATCTTTTGACGTAGGTCTTCAAACTTCAGCTGGTGCTGAAATTGATAATGATGGCTTAATCGTTGATGTAACTACACCTTCAGCAGGTGATGTTGTTACTGGTGCTGGTGCTTTAGTTGGTGCTACTATCGGTGCTTCTGCTGGTGAAGTAGCTGTAACAGGTGTTGCAGGTACATACTCAGGTGGTTCAGCAACTTTAATCGTAGAGTACTACGTTTAATTAGGTTGGGGTCTTCGGACCCCTCCTATTATAATTAGGAATTTTATAAATGACAATTCAACATAATATTATCACAGACCCTGATATACATGAGCCTAAAGGGGTTGCATCTGCAACTTCAGGAACTGTATATAAAGCTGATGGCACAGGTTCAGGTAATTGGGTGTATCCTTTAACAGGATTAGATACTGCCTTAAATAGTCAAGTATTTGAATCTGATGGTTCTGGAAGTGGTTCTTGGAAATATCCACCAGCTAAAGGACACGCAGAGATCTATATTAATGGAGGAACTACAGCTCATACATTAGGAAGTGCTTCAGCGTTTACTTTGCTAAACCCATCAGGTGAATGGACAGCTTCTGGATATGAAGATATACTTAGTGTTACTGCTGCTAGTGGCGAAGTTGACTTAGATTTAGCAGGACATTATAAAATTGACTTTTGGTGTAACTTTACAACTGCTTCTGTAGCTGCAGGAGCTTTATATAAATTTAAATTTGCTATTGATGGTGTAGTATCACCAAGGGTAGTTACTGTAACTAAACCAACTAATGGTGCTGATATTTTACACGTTGCAGCAACAGGTCTTGTTAGTGCTACTGCAGGACAAGCATTGTCTATGTATGTAGGAGGCGATGGTTCTTCTTCTTCTACTAATATAACAGTAACTGAAGCAGGTTTAGTAGCCCTACACTTAGATTAGGAATAAATTATGGCTAAAATGACACTACTTGATATTGTACAAGACATAATGTCAGATATGGATTCTGACGAAATTAACAGTATTTCAGATACTGCTGAATCATTACAAGTAGCTCAAATTGTAAAAACAACTTACTACAATATTATTGATGGTAAAGATTTTCCGTGGATGTATGAACTGTTCCAATTAAATACAAGTGGAACTACTTCTAGACCAACTCACATGAGTTTACCTGACGATATTATAGATCTTAAATGGATTAAATACAATAATAAAAAGTCAACAGATACAAAAAATAAATTAGAAAAAGTTATTTATAAAACTCCTGAAGATTTTATTAATATAGTAGATTCAAGAGACAGCTCTTCATCTAATATATCTATAATAACAGACCCTAGTGATATTACTATTAATGTATACACAGATAGAGGTCCAATGTATTTTACTTCTTTTGATGATGAGACTTTAGTATTTGATGCTTATGACTCTGCAAAAGAAACGAATTTAACTAACAGTAATACTCAAGTATATGGAAAACGATCAGTAACCTTTACTTTATCTGATTCTTTTACTCCTGACTTACCAGTACAAATGTTTAGTTATTTACTTAATGAGGCTAAATCAACTGCTTTCTTAACCTTAAAACAAATGGCTAATCAAAAAGCAGAACAACAATCCGTTTCTCAAAGACGTAGAATGTCACAAGAAGCTTGGAAGATCACTAACGGCATTACTTATGGTAACTACGGAAGGAAATAATGGATACAAGTAACACAAAAGCTTTTATACACAGTCAGCAATATGGACTAGTTAAAAAAAGTAGAGTCAAAATTAAAAACCCATATAAACATTTACAAATTAAAGGAGTTAAAAATGGCAACAAAAAAAACAAATGAATTAAAAGGTGCAGCTAAAGACAGAGCTAAAAAAGTTTTTGGTGGTGAGAAAAAAGGCTTATCAAAAAAATTAAGTGACTTCGTATCAGGTGTTAAAAAGCGTAAGGCTGAAGCAGATAAAAAAGCTTCAGACAAAGTAAAAGCTAAGAAGACAACTGCTACAGCTAAAAAGAAACCTACAGCAGCACCAGGTTCTACAGCTTATAAACCTACTAAAACAAACGTAGGTCCAAACTATGGAGCAACTACTAGAAAAACTCCAAAAAGAGCTGCTGGTTCTGAAGGCTACAAACCTACTAAGACTAATCAAGGTCCTAATATGTCTCGTGGCACTAAAGCTAAGAAAACTTCAGATGCTAACAAATCTGCACCTGCTACTAAGAAACGTATGGAAGATAAGAAAGCAGCTCAGAAGAAAGTAAACAAACGTAGAGGACCTTCAGGACCTTCTATGACAGGCTTTGGTCGATAATATGGAAACTTATAAAACAGCAGGAGGTAAAGAAATAGAAGTTTATCATGATCCTGCAACTGCTCATGTAAAAATTAAGTTTAAAGAAGGTGGACAACTTCCTGCAGAGCTTACAGGTGTATTTACATCTAAAGCTGTAGCAGAAGTAGCTGTACGTTCTTATATTCTTAATAATCCAGTAAGTAAGCATAAAGAAAATAAAGAGTTTGAAAAAGAACTAATTAAAACTGCAAAGAAAAAGAAGGAAGTAGATGGCAGCGAAGACTGAAAAGGTTTTTAATTCTTTTGTTAAGGGCTTAGTTACTGAAGCAAGTCCTTTAACATTTCCTGAGAATGCTTCTGTTGACGAAGAAAACTTTGTGCTTAACAGAGATGGCTCTCGTTCTAGACGTTTAGGCATAGACTATGAAGATCTATATGCTAAGACTTCTACAGGGTTTACAGCAACACAGATTCAAACAGGAAAACAGTCTTTTCATAAATGGGAATCTCCAGGAGGAGATACTACTGTTTCAATAGGTATTATAAGAGTCATTAATAAGTTATGGTTCTTAGATATGTTAACACCTAATCCAAGTGCTAATTTACTAAACAGTGGTAATCCTATTACACTTTCAGGTTTAAGTAATTCAAATATTGAAACCACAGTTATCAATAATAAATGTATTATTGTTTCACAGGATTTAGATAAACCTATACTTTTATCTTATAATCCTACTACACAGGCAGTTTCACAAGAAGAAGTTTCTATTAAAATTAGAGATATTTATGGAGTTAATGATGGATATGATCCTGATTATCGACCACCAGGATGGACAGGTGGGTCAGGAGGATCTCAAATTGCTATTACTCCTGAACATAAATATAATCTTAGAAACCAAGGTTGGAATCCTAACATTGATTTTTATAATGATGGTACTATTTATGGAGCTACTCCTACTAATGTACTAGATCATTGTGCTAGACAAACAGAATTTCTAGCTTATCCGAGTAATTCAGATCAGTGGACTTTAGGTAAAAACTCTAATCCTAGTAATAGTAACTATGAAAAATTTAATGCTAAGATCTTAAAGAAAAACTCTACTTCTATTTATCAAGCTGCTAGAGGTTCTAAAATTATAGATGCTTTTGATAGAGGTACTTCTAGAATGGCAGAATCTGATGTTAATTCAGGTTTACCTTTAGATCAAGAAAATGGAACAATAACTACTGTAGCTTCTTATGCTCAAAGAATATTCTATTCAGGTGTAGCCTCTTCTGTAACAGATGGAGATGCTCGATCACCTAACTATTCAGGTTATATATTCTTTACTAGAGTTATCCAATCAAATGATGACTTAGCTAAATGTTATCAGGATGCTGACCCAACAGATCCAGCAATTAATGATTTGATTGACTCTGATGGTGGATCTATCCAGATTCCAGAAGCAACCAGAATTATTAAAATTGTAGCTTCTCAAGCTTCACTTCTAGTATTCTGTGAAAATGGTGTATGGGAAGTTTATGGTGACACAGGTGGATTTATTGCTACATCATTCCAAACAAGTAAAGTATCTACAAATGGTGTATTAAATGGCAAATCTATTGTTAATGTTAATGGTAACTTTATCTACTGGTCAAAAGCAGGTATTTATATTTTAACACCTGAGTCAGTATCAGGACGATTTAAAGCTGAATCTATTTCATTACAGTCTGTACAGACTTTATTCTTAAACATACCTGATGTAGGTAAGAATAACTGTAAAGGTTTCTATGACGAAAAAGAAAACAGAGTTAGATGGCTATATAATGATTCTGATGATTATTCTACAAATAATTATATTAATAAATACAATAAAGAATTAGTTTTAGATTTAACCTTAGAAGCCTTTTATTTAAATACTATTTCAGATTTAGCAAGTAATAGTCCTTTTATTGCTGACTATATTGAAGTTCCAGGATATGCTGTATCAACTACAGATGCTGCTGTAGAAGCAGGTACAGATGCTGTAATTGTTACATCTACAGATCAAGTTGTAGTATCTCAACCTTTACTGGTTAATCGTAGTTCTTTATTTAGTTTTTTAACAATTCAAGGGACTTCTTTTACAGTATCTAAATATATTAATACAGCATTTAGAGATTGGGTTGAAGAGGATAGTACAGGAGCTGATTACACAAGTTATTTAGTTACAGGCTATGAGCTATTTAATGATTTAATGAGAAGTAAACAAACTCCTTATGTATTCTTTTACTTTAAGAAAACAGAAGATGGTTTTTCAGAAAATGCAGATGGAAGTTTAGAACCTACTAATCAATCTTCTTGTAAAGTACAAGCTCAATGGAATTGGGCTAATAGTGCTACAAGTGGTAAATGGGGAACAGAGTTTCAAGCTTACAGAATATTAAGATTCTATACACCTACAAACGTTAACGATGATTTCGATACTGGCGATGATGTTATCGTAACAAAGAATAAACTTAGAGGCTCAGGTAAAACCCTTAGCTTAAAGATTACCTCTGAAAGTGGTAAAGATATGAGACTTTTAGGCTGGGCATTACCTGCAACAACGCTAACAACAGTCTAATAAGGATTATATTATGATAGAGAAACCAGGACCTGGCATAGAGGTTATCTATGAGGAAGGTGAAGATGGATGGGTAGGACTTTCTTGGCATGAAGACATTCCTGGATGGGTTCTTCACTTTGTTGTAGATCCTACTTTATGGAGTCCTCAAAACTATAAAAGATGGAAAAAAATAGAAAAAGTTTGTAGACAAATACTTAGATCTAGAGGTATTACTAAATGTTATGGGTTTAGTAAAACAGCTAAAGAAGTTAAATATAATGCTTTTTGGGGAGCAAGACCCACAGGTAAATTAGTTCAACAAGGTGATCATTACGAAATGTTATTAGAAGGAGAAATATAATGGGTGGAGGTGTAGGAGCAGCTATAGGTACAGTAGTAAGTGTTATGGGAGGACCTGTAGGTACAGCTGCAGGTATGGCTCTAACTGGCTATAGTATGCTTAAACAAAGACGAGCTGCTAAAAAAGCTGCTAAAGCACAAAGAGCTGCAGCCGAAACACAACGTAGAGCAGAAGAGACTAAACAACGTTACTCAGAAGTTCAAGCTCAACGACAACGAGTAGAACAACAAAGACAGGCTAGGATTAAACAAGGTCAGATATTAGCTCAAATGGGTTCTTCAGGTTTAGGTATGACAGGAACAGCTCCATTTATAGGTGCTACAGGTTCTGTTGCCTCACAACTAGGTACTAACCTACAACAAATTAATGAAGGTGTAGGCTTTGGACGAGCAGTAGGTGGTTTAAATCAAGCTGCAGCAGCAAGTCAACAAAAAGCTATAGAATACCAAGCACAAGGAGCAGGTTGGCAACAGGTTCAGTCTCTAGCTTCTAACTTAGGTGGAACATTTGGTAACATTTTTGATACATCTAATCAACAAATGAAATCACCTCAAACTCCTGGTATAACCCAGCAAAACGTATACTCAGGTGGACAAATAGCTCCTTCATTTATGAGAGGCAACTAAAAGGAAATTTAATGCTCAGAGAAGACACAAACTTAAACTTACTCGGTGATGAGCCTGTAGTAGCTCTTCAGCCTTATCCAAGTGATGAGTTAGTTAAGCCTAAAAAAGCTATTGATGAAGCTTATTATACAGTAGAGTCTCTAGGATTAGAGCAAGAACAAACTGCTCAGACTTTTGATCGTATCTACAATAACTTAACTCAAGCAGGATATGATGATGCTGTAGAAGAAACTAAAGCTAAGTTTAGAGAGGAACAGGATTATCAAACTGAGTTAGCGATGACTAACCTTATTGAAGATCCTAATGTACCTACTCAATCTAAAATTAGTATTCTTAATAATTATACTAAGTTTGATTTAGTTACAGATGATCTTAGAACTAAGTATGCCCAAGATGTAGCTATTTTAGATAATAGTGAGTCTTACTTTGAACAGGATGCTCAAGAACTGTATGTAGATAATCTTGAATATAATCTTAGTAAAACTCAAGAAGAACGTGATGCTAATGATGCAGATGATGCCTTAGAAGATATAGGTGGTGAGATTGTATCTATAGCTAATATTGTTGCTACCAGTGTCGCAGGTATAGTTGACTTTGGTGTAAGAGTTTATGATGCTATTAAACAGAAAATGGACAAAGGTGAAGTAGATTGGGTAGAAAACTCAACTGCTTCTGAAAGACTAGATAAAGGTGTTCTTAAAGGTATTACAGAGTGGAAGTTAGATTCTGTAGCTGAATATATGGGTATTAAAGAAGACTTTGATACTTCGTATACTAATAGAACATTTGGATATATTGGAGAAAAACTACAAGCACTAGCAGAATTCTCTGTAGAAAAAGGTTTATTCAAAAACCCTGAACAAGCTATGTTTACAATGGAAGCTGTAGGTACTCTTATTCCTGCAGGTATAGCTACTAAAAAAGCTATTAAGTCTATGAGACATACCCCAGGTGGTGGTGCAGATGTTACTACAAAAGCTAATCCTAAAAAAGCAGGTGATGATCTTACTAAAGCTTTAACAGATGATACAGATACCAAAGCAAAACAAATGAATACTTCTAAAGAAAACATTGTTGCTGAAAATGTATTACCAAAAGCTAATGAAGTTCCTGATGATCTTATTCCTGATCTATCTAAAAGATTAGATAAGATTAATGATGTTTCTGAATTAAACATGAGAGATCGTTTAGTCTTTGAAACTTTCTTTGATGATAACATTGGTAGAAGAGAACAACGTTTCTTAGATAGAAATGCTCGTATTAAAGTTATGGAAGACTCTAAGTTAAATGTTAATGTAGCTTCTTCTCAAATAGATATGGATGTTAATAGTTTATCAGGACGTTTAGTATTTGGTAGAACTTCTGACTATCCATTTACTAAGAAAAAAGATGTTATTGAAGCAGCAGAACGTGTTTCTGTACTAGCTAAAAAATCTGATGAGATAGAACTTAAAAAAGATAGAGATCTTGGTATAGCTACAAAAGAAAAAGACATTAAAAGTAATGTAGTAGTTAGAGATATTGATTCTAAAACTGAGTTTACGCTTGATGAATTTAAGAAAATGAAGATGGACAATCGTAAATTTGTTGTCGATTACAAATTCAACAAGAAGTACAACTTCGTAGCAGATGATCTGTTAGGTCAAAAACTTAACGATTCTCAAGTGTCTTTACTAGGTAGTAAAAAGATAGGCGAAGCTGTAAATAACACTATATTAGGTGAGTTTGCCTTTGGTACTGGTTATACAGCTAAATGGTTTGAAAGAGCGAAAGCTGCTGTTGCAGGTAAAGCAGGTCGAATCAAGAAAGAAATACAATTAGACTTTAAAAAGAAACTTGATACTAATAAAAAACTAAGATCAGAGATTGCTGATGTTGTTAATATGCAAGCTCAACTCGGTGTTGATATTGTAGATAGAGCTACTTTAAAGAAAACATTTAGAGGCTATACTGAGAAACAAATTGATGCTATCGATGAAACACAAAGAGCTTTCAGAAAAACTCAGAAACTAATTCATGCTGTAAACAATGAAGCTTTTAGAATGGAACTTAAACGTCAAGGTTTTAATAAAGGATATTATGATCCTAAAACTAATGAATTTAAGATGGCTATTCGTGATATAGGTAAAAAGAATAGAAAACAGTTTGAAGGCGAAGGTGTTCGAGTATACGATCCAGTTAAAGATGAATTCATAGAGTTTAATCTAAGTGATAGGCTAGATGGTATTTATCATAGTGACGGACGTAAGCTAGTTCGTATGGAAAACCATCAAGTCATTAAAAATAGAAGAGGTAATCAAATCTCTGACTATGCTTTAGTTAAAGAAAGTGACATAGATATTCTTCCTAGTAAGGTTCTTGATGAACTTCCTGGATATATACAAAGAGAATATAAGAGTAAAATCTTTGTTGAAGCTATTCCTAAAGTAATGTATATCAATGGCAAGAAAGTAACTGACCCTAATATTCTTAGAAACTACAAAGAAACTATTGGTACAGCTATGACTAAGACTGAGGCAGATGCTGTTAAGACTCAGGCTATGAAACGTCTAGATGATGCTGATAACTATGAATATAGTACAAGAAGTTCTAACTTAGATAATATTAGAGATGTTACTGATGAGTATCGTGATGTTAAAGAGGTATACCAACATACTAAAACTCGTAACATGGATATGGAAATGGGTGCAGATGTATTAGCTGATCCTCTAGTAGCTATGGAAAAAGCTATTAACAGAACAGTGAATACAGGTGCTTATTCTATGTATGACAAAGCATTTAAGAAAGCTTTTGAAAGAGACTATAAAGAAGTCTTAGGTAGAAATGGTGGTAGATACCCTGAAAACATTACTGATATTGCTCCTAGAGTAGAAGGTGATGCTAGATTAGATGCTCTTGCTAAGAACGCTAGACAAATGTGGAGAAGACAACAGCATTTCCAAGGTAACATGAATAGAATGCTTGACGTTCCTTTCCAAAATGCGTTACACACTCTTGCAGATGTATTTGAAAAAGTTAAAATTCCAGGTATATCTAGAACAGGATCTGTAATTGCTAGAGATGTAGGTGATTTAGGTTTATCAGGAGTTAACCAAAAGATCATGGGTTATGCTGGTACTTTATATATTACATTTAGTAGTCCTATGAGACAGTTGTTTATTCAGCCTATGATGTGGTTAGAACAGCAAATGATTTATCCTAAGTCATTTACTAAGACAACAAGTCGACTCCCTATGCACACCATAGGTTTATTACATATGGACAATCCTATGCTCAAAGGAACTTATAATGCTTACCTAAAACGTTTAAATAAAGCTGATAGAGCTGACTTCTTAGCAGAACAAGCTATTATGAAAAGACAGGGTATTTTAGAATCTGTGAACATGAACTTGGCTTTAGAAGAAACTCTTAAAAGTAGAATTAATAAATTAGATCCTAAGAAACTAGAAAAAGTTTTAGAACCTGGAGCAAAAGGTTATGGTAATCTTAAAGGTGTATTTAATAAGTATGGTTTTAGTAATGCTGAATTAATGAACAGGGTTGGTCTATGGTTACAGAATAAATATAGATGGGTAGATGATCCTAGAAATAAAGGTAAGAACTGGGCTGATATTAAAAATGCAGAAGATATTGCCTTTGAAGCTTGGAAACAATCAGGTTCGATGACTCGTGCTGGTGCTGTTGGTATGCAAAGAGTTCCTTTATTAGCATTTATAACACAGTTCCAATCTATTGGTCTTAAATCATTCATGAATGTAATCCAAGATAATGCGACTAACCTCACTAGAGCTGATAGAGTAAAACTTGTAGCTACTCGTATGGTAATGCACGGCATGGAATTTGGTGCTCCATTAGCTGCAGGTAAATATTTATTAGACTATATGGCAGGACATGAAGACGAAGAAGTAAGAGAATTAGCAGATACTATATCTTCAGGTGTTATTGATAATGTATGGCAAGGATTAACAGAAACTGACTTAAGTATCTCTGAATCAGCTTCTGTAGCTAACGTTAACTTCTTTGGTGATGTTATTGAAGAAATGGTTAATATTGGTCAAATAGCTATGGGAAGCCCTGATGCAAGAGCACCTAACATACCTTCAGTAAAAGCTATTGGTAGAACATTTGAGAAGTTAGACGATGTTAAGAATATGTTTATTATGAATCCTGTAAATGCAGAGACTTTAACTAAGTCTGTAGGTAAACTATTTGAGATAACTTCTGCAGGTAATAATGCTATGAGAGCTTTACAATACTATGCTGCTGAACAAATCTTAACTAAAGATGGACGTAGACGTGGTATTAGTATTACAGGTAAAGAGGCTTTCTTTAAGGGTGTCTTTGGATTTAACACTGAGCAAGAGATTGACCAGTATATAGCAAGACAGCTACAAAGAGATGAGCAAGATCTAATTAAAGATGGTATTGATGATGGTTATGACATTATTATGTCTAATGTTAAGAGTGAAAAAGACTTTGCTAAGGTTGCTCCTCTTATTAATCAATACTTCTCTATCATGGAACAAGGTGGTGTCTTTGATACTAACCAAATGCTTAAAATTAAACAAGGCATTATGAGTAAGATGAAAGGTGCTTATATTAATAATGAGTCTTATACTCTTTATAAATATATTATGATTGATCTAAGTGGTAACAAAGAGAAACAAAGAAAAGCAGCATTTAGATTAAAGGATCATCCTGATCCTATTATTAGAGAAGGTGCAAGAAAGATCTTAGGTGAGAAATCACAAACAAACTTAATGGAGCAAGGAAACTAAAATGGCAGAATTTGGAACAAAATTAACAGACTTAGGCACAACCAACTTTACTGGTTATGCCAAACAAGGTGTCGTAGATAAGTCTAAAGCTATGGAAACAGAGTCTAAGTTTAGCTTAGGTACACAGGCTGTTGAATATGGCATAGATAAACTAAAGGAATACGATAAATATCAAACTCTTAAAGGTGTAGCCGAAGAGATTGGCGGCATTATGCAAGAACAAGAAGATCGTAGTTATCTAGGTCAAGCTGCTTTAGCAGAAGACCAAGAGGCTTTAAAAGTTGAAATGGGTTTTGCTCAAGATCAAGTAGGTTATGATGGTTCTTATCCTTCTGTATTAAATCAAGAACTAACAGATAATACTAGAGGAGTTACTAATGCTTTAGCAGAGAAGACTGATCGTCTTAATAAAGCTAGAGCTCAAGGAGCTATGACTGAGTTTGAATTAGAAACAAGACTTGCTCAATTAACACAAGAAGCTATAGCTAGAAACCCAGCTCTTGCCCCTGAGATTATGAAACACGTTAGTCAAGTAGCTAATATGAATAACCTTACTGCCAAGGTTAAACAAGATGCTGCTGTTTTACAATCTCAACAAGAAGCTCAAGATGAATATAACAAATCTATTCTAAAGATGGCTGAATCAGATACTATTGATCTTAACCTTGCTGATCCTAAGTATTTTGATCCTGCTACAGGTGGATATAACTATAAAGAAATTCGTAAAGCTATCGAAGAAAAACAAGGTCTTGTAGAAGCTAACACTGCCATTGAACAGCTTGTTAAGAACAAAGACTTACGTTTTAAATTAAATGGTAAAGCATTTATAGAAAAAGGTCTTCATGTTGAAGCTAATAGAGCTCGTTTAGCTAAGTTTCAAACTGATGTAAATCTTATTCTTAAATCTAATATGCCTCAAGCTGATAAACTAGCTGCAATTGAAACTGCTAAAGTTAATAACAGAGCTGAACTAGAACAAGCCTATGGTTTATCAGGTATTAGTATTACAGATCCTGATATTAAAGCAGGTTTAGATAGTCTTGATAATCAAATGGCTGCTCTATCTAAACAGATTACTGAAAAAGTAGGTAATGCAGGACAGTTAAAAATTGTTCAAGATGCCAATAAACTTATCATAGAAACTAAGAAAGGTAAAGCTTTAGAAGAAATGCCAGGACTTTCTGCTGAATTAGCTCTCTTTGATTTGTATGGTGAGAATGCTAGATTAGCAAGTCTTGATACTCTAGGATCTAATTTATCAATGTTCCATGACTTTATAGCTAGTGATCGTGCTCAAATGGCTAGTGAAAAGAAGGCAAGAAAAAATAGTAAGCTGTTTGAAATTGATCCTAATACAAACAAATCTATTGCTTACCAAGGTATGGAAGTAACTAGAAATAGAGCTTTAACTGAAGATGATTCTTTTTCTCTACTTGAACAAGAGATAGATAATACACTAGGTTTTGTGATGAGTGGTAGTCGTCAAAATAAAACAGCTGCTGCTAGAGATCTTATGAAGCTTTTCCATGATCCTAGAACTACTGAAGACTTAGTCATGAAGATGAATCCAACAATGAAAGCTGAGTTAGAAAATGTAGCATTAGACTATAAAAATGTGTTAAAATCTAGAGAATTAGACACCTTTATAGCAGTAAATCCTAATGCAAAATTTGAATTGGATAGAAATGGTGAACTTAAATTTGCCTCAGGTACTTATAAAGATGATTACAGAAACTTTACAAGACAAGGCTTAAGGAGTATCAATGAAACCTTCGGAGCTTTCCATAAACTTAGTGGCAACAATTCTTTGGATAAATCTATCGAGCTATTCTATTCAGACCTTGGCATACCAGGAATCTCTGAAAAGAAGTAACGAGCCTGTAGCTTCCGAAGAGGTTGCAGGCAGTAATATACTATCTCAAGCTGAAGAACAATTTCCTTACTTAAAAGGTAAAAACATTAATGTTGTTGTAAATCCTGAAAGTAAAATTGGAGGTAAACTTGAGTTCTATAATGAGGATGAACCTGGTTTTGGAGATACTCCTAGACCTGAAGGTATTCCTATGGGACAAGTAGGTCTTGAGATTAGAGATCCTAATGTACGTCCTATAGATGTTTTAGGTGATTATGTTTCTCATTATGCTGTATATAATGACCCTAAACTTAAACCTTTATATGATGAGTTTATAAAAACTATTCCTGAAAGACAGCAAAGAGATAGATATAATTATGCTGTAGAAAACTTCGGTGAAGATAGACCTTATGAAGATTGGAAAGAAATGTCAGGCGATCCAGGAATGTTACGAGGATACGTCTTTGATCAGTTTCCTAAAGATGAACTTAATAAGATCTATAGTCCTGAACAAATAAAATTACTTGATCAAATAAAAGATTATTTAGGAATTGAAAAACAATCTTCTATTGAAATCATGGATAAGATAGCTATGGTAGAGTCAAGTAATCAGCATACTGATGCTCAAGGTAACTTAACTAAGTCTTCTGTAGGTGCTCTAGGTAAGTATCAGATTATGCCTGAAACAGCTCAAGATCCTGGATATGGTATTAAACCTATCCCTAATTTAGAGAAAGCTTCTGAAGCTGAGCATAAACGTTTTGCTACTGAATACTTTCAAGCTATGTTAACTGAGTTTGATGGTGACGAAGAAAAAGCTCTCGCAGCTTATAATGGTGGACCAACTACTGTTAAAGAAGCTGTTAAGAAATATGGTGTGGATTGGAAAGCAGGTATTCCGTTAGAATCTAAAAACTATATACAAAAAGTGGCTAGCTTATGATAGATTGGGAAGATATTAACTTCCCTCCTATCAATCTTTGGAACATTCCTCAGGATGGATTGGAACAAAACCTTCAGGCAAGAACAAATAATCTTGATGCTGACATGAAACATAATAATCACTAGGATTAACTGTTTTAAAATAACAATTTTGAATATAGTTATTGGCATGAGCACAGGTCTTAAAGTTACCTATGTAATTAGGTTGGTCTTGTAGATATAAAACTAAGACATATTCAAACATAATATTCTCCTCTAAAGCTATTGTAGTAGAGGAGAGGCAAACCTCTACTACTTTAGCACGTCCCAGTGGCTAGCTAGGGACTTTTACTACCATCACTGGTAGATTTCTTTTTTGGGCATACTTAATACCATACTCTGTACCCTTACTACGAGTATCCCAAATGGCTAGGACTCTATCAGCATTGTCAATCATCTGTTTAGTCCTAACAAAAAAGTATTTTGAATTAAACTCTGTAGTAGTATCTATCAAGTGATATGGTAAAAATTCTACTACATCTATTCCTCTAGCCTCAGCGTATTTCTTGGATAATGGATCGACACCTTTGGCACTCCCTAGGAGGAAGGTGAGAGTGCCTGTGCCGTGTTCCTTAATAAAGCGATCAATTATAGGAAAGATGTCTTCAGCCTTATCAATGGAACGTGAACCTATGATACAAACTTTCATTTATACCACGCTATTTGTATTCTCAAGATTAATAAGTCTATTAGAACATAACCAATCTCTTGATCATCTACTTCTGCTTCAGTAAGTTCAAAACCTAACTGAACTCCACATATAGGTTGTATTGTAGTAATCATCATATTTCGCAAGTGCCTCCAGTACACGCTAAGGTTTGTGCTCCTTCAGTATTATCTGTTTCTTCTACAAACTCTGTCCAGTCAATAACTTTAGGAGTCTTAGCTAGAAGTTCTTCATACTGTTCTTTACTACAATCCTCGTAAGGAGCTTGTTGATATGTATGATCACTGTGTGGTAAGAAGGATACACCACTAATCTCATCAAAGTGTTTCCATACCCATGCACCTACTTCAACCCATTCATCATCTTTAACAGAGATAGTAACTGAAGGTTTATGTTCACACCAATGACGTTGATAGATAATCCAGTTCTCTAGTTGCTCAATAGCAGTCATACCATCTCTAAGTATAGCACCTTTAGGAGCTTTCATAGGGAAAGTAAAGACTGCTGTAGAGTCAGGTCTAAAGGCTTCATCTTCAACTTCTACACCTTTATTTTTTAAGAACGTATAGATTGGATCTTTCTTGTCCATTCTGATTCTTCTATAGTAATAGTCATTGTGTCGTGTATGAATACCACTAGCACTGTCCACAAGCTGAGAAACAGTACCGCTAGGCTTAACACAAGTAATTGATGCAGACACAGGTATATCCAATTTCTTGGCGATCTTTTCATTTGTTTGTCTTGCAACATCTCTTAACCTTTCTAACATTTTAGGATCAGGATTAGATGTAATCTTAGCATCCATGATACCTGTCATTGACACACCTAATAGTCTTTCTTCTGAAGTATTCTTCTTCCATTCAGCAGATAAGAAGTTAAAGTTTGTTAAAGTAGACTGGATAGTTCCCAAAATTGTAGCAAGTTTAACTTTTCTTGCAAGGCTCTCTTCGGTGTCTCCGTTCCGAACAACAACCTCTGTAAGGTTACAGAATTGCTTATCACGGAGTATAATTTCGCTGCATGGGTTTGTTCCGTAAGGGTGATCCTTTGTACGTCTTCCCCATTTCGCAGCTTGTTCCTGAGCAGCAATCCTATTAAATATTCCTCGTTCACCAGATTTTGACTTAACCAGACTGAGCCATTCTTCCATGAAAGTCTCACTATCAGGTTTTTCGGTATAGGCGACTGAGTTGTTTGCGAGTCCTCTGTGTGGGTGATCATTGTACCATGCTCCCATTTTAGCTTCACGCATTCTGCGATCAGTTAAGTTAGATAAAGAGATTAGAGCAGATCGTCTTACACCACCAACCACTACTATCTCACCAATCATACACATAATATCATGTACTTCTATTGAGTTAAGCTGACGACCCCTAGCTTCTTTGAAAGTCTCAACACAAAAATCAAAAAGACGTTTAAGAGGATCAGGACCACTTGCACGTCCACCAAAGGTCTTCAGCCTAGCACCTGCAGGTCTTACCTTATTAAAATCAAACGTTGGAATATCACCTTCATATAAAGAAGAAATTAGCTTTTTAAGGGCTTTAGCCCAACCTAGTTTAGAATCTTCTACTACAATAATATCATCACAGTAGTCTAAGTCAGCAGGAATCTCAGGTAGTTTGTTAATATCTTGACGTTCACAAGAGAAACCAACTCCTGTTCCATTCATTAAAATATACAGAGCTTCACTAAATGCTCGCTTATTGTTGACTGCCAAATAAGAACAGTTATAAGCAGATATGTTATCTCTTTCACAGGCTTCTCCTGCAGTCATAAGCAGTCTCATAGACGGCATGACTTCTAAGTTAAGAACAGCTTCTCTTACTTCTTTAAGTTCCTTTTTAAGGTCAGGTGTTTTTGTTTCTAGGTAGGTTACTAAACGATCAACTGTTTCATCCCAAGTCTCTCGTCTATTCTTTTCAGGTATGAATCGTGCATATCTAGACAATGCAATCACATCTTGGTATACACTAGGTAAAGTCTTACTCATCTGTATCTATCTCCTCTTTTAAATTATCTACTTCTTCAATTAACTTGTCGAAGTTATCTTCTATTTTATCTTGAAACTTCTCTACTATCTCTAAAGAATCTATGTCCAGTAGCTCTAGTAGCTCAGTCTCTTCCATCTTTTCAAGCTCTTCGCAGAGTTCATGGTGTGTTAGGTTTATCATCCTTCTTCTCTTTGTCCTTCTTGAAAATTCTATCAAAGTTTTCTTCGAACTTCTTGTTATTTGCTCTTGAGTTAAACTTAGTCTTTTCAAACTGTGTCATCGGAGTTCTCCTCATAAAGTAAAGCCATAGCTAAATAGTTAATAGCACCAAGAATCTCACGTTTATACCAAAGATAGTTAGTATCTTCTTTGTTCTTTACTGCTTCCATGATCTTTTTTTGAGCCTGTCCTGTTAAAAAACCAACTCCATGAGTCTTAGTAATACTGACCCAAGGTTGTTGTAAAAAGTCTTGACCATTACCATGACGTTCATTACCTTTGCCTTGGTTAACTTGATCTAATGCTTCATCAAATATATTTTCTAATCTCATAACTATATTATACCATATTATTGTTAAAAATACAACTAAACTGCCTTAAGAAGTACATCTTTTTTATGCTCTTTTTCAGCTTTATTACTCTTGCTCCACTTACCACAGCTTTGACAATGAAAACGTTGATATTTATTAGCACCTACAACACTAAACCCTCTACGCTGAAGGTTAGTAGAGTCACAAGCAGGACATACATGATCATGAGAATGAGCATTAAAGTTAAACTGTGTTACGATCCAACCTTGTAATCTCTTGTATACATCCTCTGTAAGGTTAACGTCTTGAATGTTATACTTCTTCATAACCTTCCATGCTTTAGGATTCTTTGCCATACATTCAATCCAAAGAGGCATACCTTCATGAGATACTTTCATACCAATACCTAACTCCTGTGCAATATGATCTAACTTATTACTAGCAAAGTTAAACTTAGATCTAACTGTTTGTATTAGGTCAATGTCTTTATAAGGACTTGGTGGTGCTAATCTATGTAACAAGAACTCACGCTGTAATGTAGGCAGGTCAAACTTCTTACCATTATACGTTACAATGGCATCTGCTTCGTCAATAAGCTTGTGAATCTTTTTGATCATAGTTCTAGGACTATCGTCAAGAATACTAGCGAAGTGAACTTGTTTGTGAC
>Ga0222719_10001129_pt1 | contig 26424 bp, 9 predicted proteins | sample C33_34DmetaG_FD_165039 | JGI IMG/M metagenome (GOLD analysis project Ga0222719, IMG submission 165039) | Estuarine water microbial communities from San Francisco Bay, California, United States - C33_34D | ecosystem: Environmental > Aquatic > Marine > Unclassified | place: USA: California...
ATTATGAATAAATCGGGATGTATCTTTGTAGATTATCCCCGTTGTCGCAGTTGAATTCGGTAATCGGAAATTTTTTGTAATTTCAAGCTGTTGGGCTGGTGCCGTTGTACCTATACCAACATTACCATTATTTAAAATAGTTACTTTTGTTGAATTCGCTGTTTGAAAATAATAGCCATAAGAAATGTTATTAAACGTTGTATATCCTGTCGCTGGATCGTAAAGCTGAACTCTTGCATACGAAGCGTTTGCTGTATTTCCATATATAGAGCCTTGTCCTAAATACCCAGTATATCCAATATCACCAGCTACTGTTAGATTGTTTACTGGATTTACTGCACCTATACCAACATTACCATCGCCTTCAATAGTTACAGCAGTTATTGCGGTGCCGCTAGTTTTTGTTCTAAAACGTATATCTCCCGATGAGCTATTATATGCGTTATCTATGTAAAGAATCGATGTAGCATTGTCATAAGAGAATAACCCATGGAAAGCAGATTCTTCCCCTAACTGAATTGCTCCTCCGTCATTTCCTGCAGAATCTGGACCCCAACCTTTCGCTAATATTTGGGCTGCTGTACTATTAACGACTTCTAATTTTTTGGAAGGAGCGTTTGTACCTAACCCTAAGTTTCCATTGGTGTCTAGATAAAAATCATTCTGATTATACCTGCCTGCGACTATATGATTATCAGCAAATACCTCAAATACAGGTAAACCAGCGATTGTGTTTACTGACATTAAACTGCTACTTAGGTCATCAGTAACCTCAAAAATAGTTCCGCTTGTCCCGTCAACTTTTAATACTGAAGAGCCTGAAGTTGAGTCTGAAACATGAAGAGTCGAAGAGGGGACCGAAGTTCCTATGCCTAAATTACCATTAGTATTATCCCAATGAAAATTGTTGTTATAAGAAATTGTGTCGGTGTCTGTCCAATATGTTACTTTATTAGCAGCGCCTGATCCATCAACAGCGCCAGAACCTATAGGAATTTCAATTACATTTCCGCTGGAATCTACCGCTAATCTCTGGGTAGCTGTACCCGTAAATGTTCCTGAACCATAAGCATTAAATTGTATCTGCTGAGTTGGGTATATAGTTATAGCACTGGTGCTATTCGTTTGTAAAATTAGATTATTGCTAGTAGTAGTTCTAATAGTACCAGTCCCACTAGTAAAACTCAGTCTTCTGCTAGTACCGCAGATATTTAAATCGGTTGCCCCCTGAACATTTACATCACTACCAATATTCAATCTCTCAGTCGCAGATGAGTAAAATTTAAGCACTGCCCATTGACCAGATTTATAACCGCCAAAATGAATATGATTAGCATTATCCCACTTTAATAAATCATATGCATTTAAATTTAAAGCATCATTACCCGAACCTGCATCAATCCTAACTTTACCTGCTACTTGTAATTTACCTCCTGTAGGACTTATAGTACCTATACCAACATTACCACTAGAATCAATACGCATCGCTTCTGCAGTAGAGCCTGCAGCAGCAACTTCAAAAGCTATTTCACCGTCATCTTTATTAGTGGTGTCATCACCTGTTTTAAGAGCTATTTTTGCAACAGTCGTGCCATCCCAAACTCCTATTATTTGGCCTATAGCAGCATTAGCTGCTGTTCTATCAGCTCCTAATTTGAAGTTAGCTGCACTATTAGCTGCTGTATCTATATGTAATAAAGATGTTGGATCAGTAGTACCTATACCAACATAACCACATTCGAATATTGTTTTAGTATTGGAAGTATTACCTATGTTAATTGTATTTGAACCGCAAGTATTAACATTATAACCAATAGCAATTGCATTCGTATCAGAAACAGAACCACCTTCTGTAAATGCTCCAATGAATATATTACATGAACCTGTTGTGATATTACAACCAGCTCCTCTACCAATAGCAGTATTATAACTACCTGTTGTGTTACAGAAGAGAGAATTATAACCATGAGCTGTATTACAACAACCTGTTGTGTTGCATAAGAGAGAACAATTACCTGAAGCAGTATTGTGTGAACCGGTTGTGTTACAAACCATTGAATTATCCCCAACAGCTACATTACCAATACCTGTTGTGGTGCAATATAAGGCATCTGTACCTATCGCAGTATTTCTTCCTGTTGTGTTATAGCGGAGAGCTCGATATCCAACAGCTGTATTATAACATCCTGTTGTGTTAGAGAGGAGAGACTCAGTTCCGACAGCTGTATTACCTTCACCTGTTGTGTTACAGAAAAGAGATCTAGACCCTTGTGCTGTATTATATACACCTGTTGTGTTAGTGTAGAGAGAACAAAACCCGGTAGCTGTATTCTGATGACCTGTTGTGTTAGAGCGGAGAGAACACATTCCAAGAGCTGTATTCTGACTACCTTCTGTGTTACAGAAGAGAGACGAATATCCAAAAGCTGTATTACAACAACCTATTGTGTTATAGCGGAGAGAAAACGATCCGCTAGATGTATTATAACATCCTGTTGTATTTGTAAATAAAGAATATGAACCCAGTGCTGTATTATAACTACCTGTTGTGTTTTGAAAGAGAGATTGTAAACCTACAGCTGTATTATCTGCCCCTGTTGTGTTTAAATAGAGAGTACAAGCTCCGTGTGCCGTGTTACCAGTACCTGTATTAAATACTAGTGCGCCGAAACCTACACCTGTATTATGACTACCTGTTATGTTCCATTTAAGTGCAGCATGTCCTATACCAATGTTTCTTATACCGGTTGTTGTATGGAATAACGCGCAAGTACCAATAGCAAGATTATGACAAGCTGATGTATTATTTAGTAGAGATTTCCATCCAACTGCTATATTACAGGCACCTGTTGTGTTATTACAGAGAGAAAAAGCACCTACTGCTGTATTACTACAACCTGTATTATTTTTTAAAGTTGATGAACCAAATGAAGTGTTATTATCAGCCGTTACTACAGTATATTGAGAGCAAAAACCAACAGCTGTATTATTACAACCTGTTGTGTTACATGCAAGGGAAACATAACCACTAGCTGTATTATTGGTACCTGTTGTGTTAGAGTTGAGAGACCAAAACCCTTGTGCTGTATTACAACTACCTGTTGTGTTATTCTCCAGAGATTGATACCCCTGAGTTGTATTCCGAGAGCCTGTTGTGTTAAAGTTTAGAGAACTATAACCAACAGCTGTATTCTGACCACCTGTTGTGTTAAGATAGAGAGAATGCATCCCAACAGCTACATTATAGGATCCTGTTGTGTTAGAGTAGAGAGATCGATACCCATGAGCTGTATTCTGACCACCTGTTGTGTTAGAGAAAAGAGATCTAGACCCTTGTGCTGTATTATTTACACCTGTTGTGTTATAGCAGAGAGATTGATACCCCTGAGCTGTATTATTGGTACCTGTTGTGTTATTGTTGAGGGAACTCACCCCAACAGCTGTATTACAACTACCGGTTGTGTTACTAAGAAGAGAATTGTAACCTACCGCAACGTTGAGACATCCACTTTCATTATAATATAATGATTGAAAACCAATAGCGGTATTACAACTACCTGATATGTTACTGAAGAGAGTAGAATTACCAAGAGCTGCATTAGCAAAACCAATTGTATTACAAAGCATGCTTTGAGTTCCAACAGCTGTATTAACATACCCAGTAGAATTAGAAAGTAAAGAATTAAATCCTACAGCTGTGTTTCTACATCCTGTAGTAGTGTTAATTAAAGCTTGATAACCCAGACCTGTATTACAGGCGCCTGTAGCATAATTTAACGCATTTAATCCTACTGCAGTATTATTTGATACATTACATCTACCTCTTCCAACTCTCACACTGTTGATACAAGCATCCCCTACTACATCTAGTTTAGCAGCAGGAATTACTGTACCTATACCAACATTACCAGATGAGTCAATAACCACCCTATCTGCGCCTGCAGAGGCATCTCTGAATCTAAAGTTAAGATCGTCTGTTCCAGTACCTCCTGCAAATATAGCGTATGCTCGATCTGCTCCTCTTGTGGTTTTGATTACGAGTCCTGCATACTCACTGTCGTTGGTGGGTTCTATATATAATTGGCCATTCGCAGATTGATCACCTTTTATATTTAATTTAGTAATAGGCGATGAAGTACCCAAACCTAAATTTCCATTTGTATCTAGATAAAAGTCGTTTTGATTATATCTACCTGCGACTATATGATTATCAGCAAATACCTCAAGCACTGGTAACCCAGCCGCATCATTCACAGACATTAATGAGTCGCTTAAATCATCAACTACTTCAAACAATGTTCCGTTTGTTCCATCAACTTTCAGTACAGAATCTCCAGAAGTAGAACCGACTATTTGTAATCTAGTATCAGGACTTACTGTACCTATACCAACATTTCCGCCAAATGGATTTAAAGTTAAACTTATTGCAGAATTCCCAGTAGACAAAGCCTGTAAAGTATATCTTGCGTTACTAGAGCTAAAATTAAGACTTCCAGATGAAGCTGCGCCTCTAACTTTTAATCCATAAGTAGTTGCAGATGATGATAAGCTGCTAGCAGTGCCGCTATTAGTACTTTCTAATAAAGTATCTCCCGTTACATGTAATTTTTTGGCAGGACTTGCTGTACCTATACCAACATTAGTGTTATTATCATAAAGTACTCCTGTCGTAAGCGTATCTTCATCAGCCCAGCGAGCTACATAATTAGTGGCACCAGAACCTCCCACTCCAGACAATACATCTTCAATCTGTTTCCATTGAGGACCTCCTTCTTCAGAGGCTAAAACATACCCTGCTTCACCTGTGGTGTTTTGCGAATCATATAGATATCCGCTTATTTGAGCATCCCCGCTAACATGAAAATGATGTTCAGGAGTGCTTACGTTAATTCCAAAGCCACTTCCACTTGAAAATAAATTATCAGATATATTTAAAATATCTAAATCAGCATTATAAAAAGCTAACCCACTATTAGTATCGCCATTAAATAATCCCGTTGAATAACCAGCCCCACTTATAGCTGAAACAATAGCTCCAGAACTAACATACAGAGGATCAGAAAATAATGATTTTCCATCCTCTTCCATATTTAATCTTATTCTAAAAGAATAAGACGAGCTTTCATCTATATCATATATAAATCTTGGCTCGTATTCTGATAATATAAAACCTGACAAATTGGAAGCTACTAAAACTCCAGTTTGACTATCTATATTAGGAGCATATCCACTTACAGAATAATTTGAAGTGGGATCTTTTCTATAAGTTACTACTCCTCCCGTTGGGTTATCAGCGTATGTGCCAGTATAAAATCCCGAAGGATGCAATCCTCCAGTAGGGTATAATAAAAATTGATTTAAGTTTTCATTAAAATTTAAATCTATGTATATTTCAGAACTATAAGTATAACCTGAAGGTATAGCAATATCACGTATAGAAGAAGTGTTTTGGCTAAAACCATTTTCAACTAGTTTACTTTCATCTACAATTAAAGTGTGATCTGCCCATTGTATTCCAGTAGTATCGTAAGGAGAAAAAACTGGCTCAGAATTTGATCCGCTATAATAAAAATCTTGAGCATAAAAAGGGTTGCCAGAAGTCAAAGACGTTATATTTAGTTGTTGACCCCCTGTGCCCTGAACTATTGCCTTAAAACCATTTATGTTTGGAGTGCCTATGTAAAGAGTTGAATTTTTTCTAGCAATACCGCTTTCTTCAACATAAACTTCGTATCTAGTTTTTTCTGCAGCAAATTCTCTCTGAGTTGTACCTACAAATTTAGTTTTTATTTGCTTGTTAAAGTTGTCTCTTTCAGCTACAATTTTACCTCTAAAACCAGAAGATATAACATTATACTTTAAAGGATCTATTGTGTAAGGGGCAACTGAAGATGGAAAATAGTAAGCTGAACCTGTGCCAAAATTATCCTTAGCTACAGCAGCATAATAAAAACCTGAACGCCTATCGAGAGGAGATATTTCTCTTTGAAACCCTTCGTTTTGCCCTAATATAACTTTATTGTATTCTACTTGGTATACGTTTTGACCAGAACCAGTCACATCTATATCAAAACCACTGATAGTACTAGCATAATAGCATATACTATTTACGCCAGACGATTTGCTTACAAAAGGATCAATGAAAACATTTTGATCAATATCTATTTGACCACCTGTTACATTCGGAGGCGGAGAATTTAAAAAATATACACCAGTGTATTTTCTACCATAATAATCATTTGAAACTACCTGAAACCTAAACCTCCTATAATCTTCAGAACCGACATTCCTAAAAGACTCTATAATATCTAAAGTAGAAATTTCAAATGAAGTATCCTTGTATCCACTGGCTAAATTTTGAATCAACATTCCAGTCTCATCATGCAAACTAATATCAAACCCATTAAAAACCTGTAACAAATTGATATTTTCTTCAGTAAACACGGAGCCATCGTAAGGGTTTACTAAATTCCAGTTTATAATAGGCCTAGACTGAAAAAATTCACCGCTAGCGACATTAACGCCTAAAGGTATACCGCTCCCCCCAGAGAACACAGCAAGAGACCCATCAAAAGCAAACGGCTCTTGATTAGGATAATCAGTTATTTCATTTTTTATTGAAAACCCAGATACTTTTAGTGCTTCACCAAAATCCTGAGGTGTTTGAGTTATATATTTTGATTTAGGCATATTATAAATTTAAACTTTCTAGTTTATAATCTGTATCATATCTATATATATCATAAGATAAGTATTTAAATAGATCTCCGTTCCCCAAAAACACAACGAAAGAAGTATTATCGTAACCGTCTAAAGCAAATCTGATTTTTTCACCATCTTTATATACTTCTACTATATATCCCCCAGTATTTAGATTGTTAAATCCAGAAGATTGTCCACTAAAATCTACACTTAATTGCTTATCGTTATTTGATGTTTTTATAGTAAAATAACCATCATAATAACTGCTATTTGCCACACTCAAATTATTAATATCCGGGTTATCTGAAGATATAGGCTCTGGAAAGTTAGAAATTATAACCTTTTGAGGTTTAGAGTCTTGATTGCTTTCTAGTTCATTTTGAAAATCAATCGCATCAAATTTTGTACTATTATACATCATCGCTGTGATAGAGTAGTCATTTTGATTCTGCTCGTTGACGCTCAAAATTCTATATTTTATTTCTTTAATATTGTATTCAGGGCTTGTGTTTTGAACTGACCATAAAGACCCTAAAGGTATCAAATTAAAATCTTGATCTGATGCCTCTGTTATGGAGATGATATTAGATTGAGATATGGAACTTATTGTAAATTCTTTTATTTGCGTCTGTCTCGTTTCATTAATATCTAGCTGTGTTATAGGTGTGTCATCAGGGTCTTTTAGTTTTATTTTTGCCTGCAGATTTAAATCTCTATAACTTTTTATTTTTTTAGGCACCATTACTGTGATTTTTTGGCCGACCAAATCATCACTTATGCCTTTATCTAAAGTTATTTTTTTTGTAGCGTAATTTATAGAAGATATTCTGCCACCATATCTAGATATTGTTTTTAATTTATCTTGAATTTTAATAATATCACCCGGCAACAGGATGCTTCCTTCTGCTCCCGTATTAAACGTTACTATATCTTGCTCTGTCTGCTCTGTATAAAGAGCCCACTTACCTATACGTTGAGCTTGAGTTTTAGACGTAACTCCAATAGCAGTGATTTCTTTTAATAAATAACCATACTCGCGCATACCTTTTATATCTTCTATATATATAGCTTTAGCTTTAAAATTGTCTCTTTTATCGTTATATCTAACTAGAGCAGCAGTGCTTCTTGCGGTTTTAGAGCTTCCAGAATAATTAAAAAGGCCATCTTTTACATTAGCATTGTTAAAAAGTAAAACTGCATCCCTCTCTTTATCGTTTGAAACAAATACGTAATTATTAGCCCAATATATCAACCCCCTAAATAAAGATGCCACTTGATTTAAAGCGTCTATCGCTTGCTGGAATTTATCAAAATATAGATTACAATTAAATCTAGGCTCTAATATTTCGTTCTTAGAAAAACTTTCCCCAACAACTAAGCCACTCCTAACGCTTGAATCCAAAGGCAAACCCGAAGTATAATTACTAATGTAAGGACTTTGAGAATTTTGCGAATAAAGCCATTTAGAAATTATCCAATCTTTTTTTGAATAATTTTCTGTATTAGTATAGTATTGATTTTTTAAATTCGGATAAGTTTTAAATATCTCTGTTATTGGAGGTTCTTGCAAAATCGTAAAAGAAAATTTGTTGGTACCTTGATCATAAAAAGGTCTATAAACTATTCTTTTGTAACCTTTGTTAATTGAATCCCCAGTTCCATCAGACGATTTTTTTAAATCATATAAGCAAATAGTTGACCCCTCAGGGTAACGATTTAATAAAATTTCTTCTCCTAATTTGTCAGAACTATCATCTATCGTGACTTTTGTCCCCCCAGCATTTACAGAGAATAACATAGGGGGAACCAAAGCTGTCTCTCCAGTAGTAACAAGATCATCACAATATTTTGATATTTCATATAAGTTCCATTTATCAACAAAAGACCTTTGAAAATCATACTTACCTAAACCGTACCTTTTATTAGTAAGTAAATCATATAATACCCAAGCCGGATTATCTGTCCAATATAACTCTTTTTTGAATGAACCGTCCCAATTACCATTATAAAAACGTGTTTCTGGGTCATAATTTGAAGGAATCCTAACTTTTAACAATTTAAAATCAAATGTTCTTTTAGGAATCTGAGAAAATGCCCTAGCATCAAAAATAGAGCCAACTATACAAGAGTTGGTATAATTTATATCTTCTATTATTATTTCTGAAATGCTTTTTACTGATAAAGATGAAGTGTAAACGCTACTAGTTTCAGATCGCTCATTTTTTCTATCTATCCTATATATTTGAACCTGTCTATCTACGCCCTGTATTGATGGAGGCAAAGGCAATAAGTAAGAACGTACATAATTAGATGTAGCTATTCCGTGTATCGAACAATAAAGATAAACAATTGATCCCCCTTCAGTTAACAACAGGTCGTCCCCCTCATAACCAACCTTGATTACAAAGTTTACAGAGTTGCCGTATACACTACCGCTAGTGCTATTAGCAGATAATATAACAGACATATCTATATTAACAGCAACAGTATTATCATTTGTTACTGAATGTGAGAATTTAACTGATTGATTTTTTTCCGCTGACCTTAAGGCTGACAAGCCATCGCTAGAACGATCTAAAGGTTCAGCATAATTTCCAGCAAAAGCCCATGTCACACCACTTCTTGGGGGCTTAGATATAGTTATCTGCGAACCTTTTGCTGTTGTTAGACTGAAAGCGCTAGGGAAAACGCTAAAATTGTTTTTATTTAAAGGGGTTAAATCTAAATTCACCTCAAAAGTCTGCCTGCTAAAAAAATTTAAAATATTATTTTCAAATTTAGTTAGTATATTTTGATCCGCAGTACCTAATCTAACATCTACGAATGTTCTGTTAAAATTAAAAGTGTCAGCTACAGAATTTTTAACCGGAAAATCATTTAGATACACACCCTTTAAAACATTTTCATTTTGATTTGTGTTATTTGTTAACTCCGTAACATCTCCTTTTTTATCACATAATCCGTAAACAGGCCCTTCACTTAATAGGTCGATTGTCTGATACACGGAAACCGACTCTAACTCTTGATTATAAGAAGCGTCTTGCGAAGTGTTAGGGCAAATATTACGATAATTTAAATTTTGCCATATACTCCTATAAGTAAGTTCTTTATCAGATTGGGTAGTAAATAAATCTGAATAAATATTTCCATGTTTACTTTGATCTATTTTATCCAAATAAAAAGAATAAAAACTGCTTGAATTAGATGATAAAAAATCTGTGGACATATCATAAAGGCGTTGAAGCTGAAGAACCTTGGTCTTCTAATCTGGTATTTTCAATAGATAAATCAATATTGCTTTGAGACAAAGTGTTGTAAAAACTTTCATCTTCAAATATATTTTTATCGACATTAAATGATGAAACTGAAATAACTTTCCCAGCCACAATCAATCTACCATAACCAACCGGAACTGGCTCTCCTTGAGATGACACATTTTCAGGAGAACCAAAAATAAAAGATGTCGTGCTTACAGTTTTAGGGTCATCAGGCGCAAGTAACTTAGATATTAGCATACTTATGCCGAAAGATATAGCTGCATTTATAATCCCTGCAACTATAAAAGTTGAAGCAGTAGCAGTTGCCATAGTTGCGCCTGTTGCAGCTAGCGCTATTGTCATACCAACCGCCCCCATCAAAATAGGAAGGATTGTTACTTTAGAATATTTTACGTTATAATTATCAGCAAAATCTGAATTTACGCTTTTATCGTTTATAAAAACAGCAAATTTTCTTTTTTTATTTCTTAGTAAATATTTCCGAAGTTTACCTGTGTTACACTCTATCGCAGTAAAAACCTCTTTCAAAGTAGAGCAGTGTAAAGTATGCGTTCTGCCTACTACATCTCCTAACCTACCTTGTATCAAAACTTCTGTCATCGTGTAATATTATACACTTTTAAACAGAAAAATAAACCAGTTTAACACTTTTATAAGAGAAAAAAGAAAAACTATCAGTGATACAAGAATAAATTAAAGAATTAATCTGCGCTTCCTGCGATGTTAAAATATCATATTCGCTAGGCCTTTCATTTCCAAAAACGTGGGAATGCCAAAAATAAAGTATATTTTTATTTTTTATTAAATATAAATATTCATCAGGATCAACGATAAAAAAACAGCAAGGATTTTTAGCTATATTTTTAAGCTCAAAAACCCCATCAGAACAACACACCCCACAAGATTCTATTGGTTTTTTTTTAGATATATCTTTTATTTTACCTAAATCTGAACGATTCAATAGAAGGGAAGCCTCCAAAGGGTAAACCATTTTTGTATTTTCCATAATTTTTATATCTTACTTGGCAACCACTTAGATCTTTTCTACATTGATCTTGAACCCAATATTGCCTTTCAAATCTCGGGTCTAAGGTTGGGGCCGCATTTTTAATGCATACAAAAAATGAGTCAGGCTCATCAATTAAATCTTCTTCCGGGTCAACTACCTCTAATTTAGATAAATTTTTAAATCTACTTTTGATTCTTACTATATCACCTATAACATATTTTGTGACTCCAGAAGAGTTGGCTCCAACACCAGCAGAACCTTCCCTAACAAAATAACCAGTGATAGATGTAGCGCCTTTTTCAGCTGCATAAATTACCCTAAAAGGCACTTTTGTAGTTCCGTCAGTAGAATCTGTGAAAATAATTGTTCTATTCGCCTCTATCCCCGCCGAAAGAGCAGAAACACTCAAAACTATATGTACCGAACTTCCTGCACCAGTAGGAGTAGTAACCGTAATTTGATTATTGTTATAATCTCCGGCCCAATTAATCCTTTTAATATTATAGCCTTCTTGCTCAAAAAATAATTTATTATTTTCATCAGCTAAAGGTAACCCTAAATTACCGATTGGTTGAGAGCCTTCTACAATGAAAACATTCGAAGGTTTAGCTGTAGTAGTGCTTTCTGTCGTTGTGCTTGCAGAATTCATAATTTTATCTGCAATTAATTGTTCTGGATTTGTAAAGTTAGAACGTTGCCCATATCTACATCCAGCACCTCTATATTTCCAAGGGCAATAATTTGCAATCATTATTCTAGTTGGTAACTTTGCATCTTCAAACTCTAAAGGAGACACTAATTCAAATTCAACAAAAAATTTATTTTCTGTGCTCTTTTTGTTAACAATGTATAAATCATCTTCAAACCTTGAGTTCGAGTCAGGAACAGCATAAGGGTTAAAATTATTAGGAAAATTTTCTGCATCCAAAAATTTCAGAAAAACTCTTTTTCTAATAAAATGTTTACCAACTAAATCTTTCCTTCCCTTTAAAATGTCTGATATTAATCCTTCAGGGTTAGCAAAAGTTAAAGTTGGTCTTGCCATTTGACCATCAGCTCTTTTTTCAAACCCAGAAGCGTCTACAGGTAGCGCAAAATAAGGCTTAGAACCAAAAATTAACTGATCTGTGGATATTATACCGGGGTGAAAACGATAAATACCGTCTTGCTCCCCTAGATCTATTTCAAAAAGTTCTATTATAGTATCTGGAACAAGGTCCAGTAATGATGAGTTATGTTCTTGACTTGGCATATATTTAAGAGTTTAAAGATACATATCCAGCAAAACCATTTAAATCTAATAGATTATTTTTCTGACCAATTGTGCTCGCTGTTATGCTACTATTCACTATTGTTTTTACTACTCTATTTTTTTCAGAAAGAAAAGACGATACGCTTTCTCTTTCATTTATGTTTAACCTTCTATTAAAAATAATTATATCTGAGATAGCAAAAGCCATCTTTTGAGTAGATGAGTTGTAAGCGCCTAAAACAGGGTTATCTATAAAAGATATATTTTTATTTCTAAAAATTGAGTCATGTAAAAGCAGTTTATTGTAATAAGTTTTGTATGATATGACACCCTTATTTATTAAACTGGCCGACACGTTATAAACAAAAGATGTACTAGGTTCCTGTAAAGCATTATTTTGATAATTAGTATCTGTGAAAGATACAACCTCTTCATCAATACCTAAATTTTCAACAATAAAACCCCTAGAATCGTAAAAAAAAGATCGAAACTGCTTTTGATCACCTATATCGCTCCATGTATGAAAAATGTAGCTTTCTTTTTTATGTCCATTCCTGTTGAATTGGTTACTGTTACTAGTAGCAGGATTAGCAGGCAACATATTGTAAAAAATATCAAAACCTACAATATCATTGCCTAAAAGAAGGCTGTTACTATTGTCAATTATATTGTTGAATTGAGCCGACATAGAGCTTCCTGTCCATAGTACATATTTATTACCATTGAATTTATCCATAGAAGAATTTTTAACTACTGGTGGAGTAGATCCCGGTGTTATCGTTGGTTGAGTTATATCTAAGTTATATAAATTAGAATTCCAAGTGCCAAGATTTCCTGCTGTAAGGTCCTGAGCATCCCAGTAAGCAACGAATCCTTTTATTTTGTCTATATTTTTACCTTTTTTAATGAAAAATAAATTAGATCTAAAATTAGAAACAGTATAATTAGGGTTATCAGATGCATCTATAGCATAACCAGCTTTGCCCCCTTCAAAACCTTTTGTATCATTGTTTCGACCTTGCAAATTTAGACTTCTAATATAACTATGCTCTAATTCTATAGTTGGAGCCCTTTCGCCATCTTCACCAAATGCTCCCCCATTACCACCCTCACCCATTCTTTTATTGAATGATAAAGAATTTCCTAAGCCATAACCTGCTATATTTCCCCTTGCTGATGGGTTAGGTTTGTCAGTTAATCCTAGTAATTTCCCCCCCAATGAAAAAAAGCCTTGTCCTCCTCCACCTGCGCCCCCAAAAGTTTTACCTTTCACACTATTAGCCGAATAGTAGATCGCCTCATTAGGCTCATAAGCTTGATCAAACCGATACTCTAGATTCGCAGAATAAATGATGCCATCAAAATTATCATCAATTAAGTACATGCTGTGGTTAGCGCCCTGCATACCAACATAATAATACTGCATATTTTTTATAGCATCAAACCAAAATGTAGAGTCTCCGCCTCCGCCCCCTCCGCCTCCACCATATATTTTAGCGTCTTGATGCGCAATAATTTTAAATAAAGAAGAATTATTATTGGTTATTTTGATTGCCGCAGTACCATTTGTTCCCTTTGTACCCTCATGCTCTATTTTAAATCTTATTTGTGGTACCTCCATCCCTTCATTGCTAGTTATATCTTTGTGCAACTTAAAATCTTCTATAATTATTTCTCCAGAATCTCCTCCGTTACCCCCTCTTCCAGCAACTATAGAATTAGAATTTAAATAAAGGTGAGTTTTTATTTCGCTTTGGCCCGCATCTTCTATTCTGTCTCCTGTTTCTATACCTGCATTTGTTATATTATTAGATCCCACGACATAACCCTCGGGTAATATAAAATGTACACCTGTAAAATTATAATTGTTATTAGACGGAGTAAAATAGCTACGATCAAGACCTCTAGAATCTAACTCTTGTTCGAATTTATTATAAAGATTTATGTTTGACTCGTTATTTTCAAAATATATCCCTAAAGCAGACCTAGAACCAACTGGAGATTTAATTATAGAGCTAGGATCTCCCCCTACAGGCAGAGTGCTTGAACCAGAAACTAAGCCAGTCAAGATATCTATATTAGTAATATCTTGCTGTATATCTGCGACAGGGTACCCGTATACCCAATCTGTTTGCGATACCAATGCAGGGCTAGAAGTATCAAATTGATCATAGTGTTCTCCCCTAATTCTATAATAAAAATCTTTATTGAAATCTGACGTTTTATGGGCGTATGTTTTTGTTTCGTTTAGCCCTGTAGGTGTACCATAATAAAATCCATTGATAGTATTTCCAGCATCAATAAAGGTTTTTTCTTTGCGCTCAAATTCTATGGTTTGTAAATCACTCCAAGAATTAGTGTTTTCTTCAGCGACTTGTATTTTGTATTTTTCAAAATAATAGCCTGCAGAAGGATGCTGCCAATGAAGGCTGTTTACAGTTTGACCTTTGTCATCGTATTGGCCGGTTAACACAAGAAAGCCGCTAGGATGAGAAGGCACGAATTCAACGCTAGCAGGTTGCGCTGTTGGGCCCGTGGCGACAACGTATCCAGCGGCTAACCCTGTCAAATAATTTCGTATAACCCCTACAGGTTGCGGCCCACTGTAATATGTATCATCTTTAAACCCATCGGCATCAGAAGTAAAACCTAAATCTATAGTTCCTATTATAGCCCCTGTATTATAATTCTGTTTAGCTGCGTAAAAATCAAACTCAATGAAACTCGTTGAACCTGCAGGAATACTCACTGGCTCATTGACCCCAGATAAAAATTCAAAAAACCCCTCGTTTCTAGGGTAAGATACGTCCTCAACACCCATTGAAACGCCATAGTTTCCACTATTTGTTATATAAAAACCTGTTCGTATAGCAAAGCCAGTTTGCGCAACAAAAGTCATACCGGTGTTACCTATATACGAATTGCCTTCAGCCCTATTTGTTACTTTTGTTGGTAAGCTCATTATGTTAATGGTAAATATGGGTCTATAGTAATTAAATTTAAAAACTCGACCTTAACAGATAAATAGTTTATAGGTTGCTCCAAAAATAAAACTGTTATAGAATTATTATTTTTATAATTTATAGAATGTGCCCACTCTGGACACACAAAAACTTTTTGCTCATCATATGGTGCTGGGGGAGTGAATAGAAACTGATCTTTACCTCTATGTTTTTCTAAAAAATGAACTATAGCTTTAGCTTCTGTGTCGGATCTACCCTTTAGAGTAAAATTTAACTCCAATAAACTTTTATTTATCCCGTCATCTACTCTTATAAAGTATCCGTTTGAAAAATTTTGTTTATAAAACCTTGGAGACTCTTCAAAAACAACACCTTTGTTGACAGGAAAATAAAAAACATCTTTAGTCCATTTTGACGAACTCCCAACAGGCCCGTTGGATGGCGTAGAACTTGTTGGTTCCGTACCTGAGTAATAGTACCAACCGCTAGTGTACTTGCTAAAAGATGAGCCACTAGCATAAATTATATTATCAGGATAGTATTCTTTGCCTTGCTCAAAAAATCCTTCAGTATTTTTAAATGGTATATAAAAGTTCTGCCAATCAGTTACAGATTCAGATTCGTTATAAAAAGATGTGGATATATTATTTACATTCGGGTATTCTAAATCATTATCAAATTGTTCAATATAAAATTCATGCTCCCTATCGTAAGGAGGAAAAGGTGTCCAATAAATTCCAGTATAACCGCCGCTAGGCTTATTACCTTTATTAAAAGAGTCCTCAAAAAGATGAATAACGGCTTTAGCCTCTTTATCACTTCTTTTATTTAAATCAATATTAAAAGTCGCTGTTAAACTGTTTTCACTCTTGCTCAAGTTGCTAAAATAACCATCGCCAAACTGCATTCCATAATATTCATTTTTGTATGACACAGTTGATCCATAAGAACTTTCACTAAAAAATTTATTTGTCCAAGGTCCATTTGCGGTTATTGGTAAATTAGAAGTAGTTGAGGTTGCTGCAGCGCCAGTATAGTAATAATGGCCAGAAGCATTTTGTGCAGCAGGATATTCGACGCTCGAATCAGTATATCCTGAATAATAAACTATATCGAACTTTGAATAATTATTCCCTAATTCAAAAGCTGAAATATTTGTTATATTTGTTTGTCCAGAATTTAAAATCATACAGCAGCCTTACCTGTTAAATATTCTTGGCTAACAGACAAGTCTCCCTGAACATACCCATCTGACTGTGCTGACAAATTGTTTTTATAAATCTGCCCGGTGCAACCGAACTCAAATAATGCAGACTCACCATAAACATCGTATATTTTAGCGACAATAGCAGCATTATTTCCTGTATAAGATATTACGTTTCCAAAATCTTCACCATTTACTGTCATATCGATTGAAACATTTTCTTTAGTTACCCTGTAAGGTAACTCGTTACCTATAGTAACTACAGGGTTTCTGTCAGCACTAGAAGAATAACTAAATGAAAGATTTTTATTTATACCTATATCATCTCCTGCTAAAAATGATCGAAGGCTATGAGCTATCTTTGTGTCTTCAGGGTAGCTCTCTAAAGAGTTTTTTACATCAAGATCTTGACTCCCATTATTGTTTAATTGCGTTAATTCTCCATATATATCTATTTCAGAATTAAAAATTATAGGTTGAAATGGTTGAACTTCAAAACTTAAAGATTTAATGTACCCACTAGTAAAATTTACTCCCGCAAAACTACCCATAAAAGGTTCCCCTGTGTGCTCTATTGCAGTTATAGGATTCAAAAAATCATGAAAATCACCCGTACAATAATGGCTAAAAGATAAAGATCCCTTAACAGGAGAATTAGGAGCATATCTTAAAACAGAGCCATCTACATCAGAAACAGGCTCTAGTGATGCTTCGACACCTAAACTAGCTGAATTAGCAAAAATTGTTTTTCCCGCTATCTCAACTAATGCATTTTCATATTTTATAAATTTTGTTGCCATTATACAATATCAAATTCGTATGTTAAAGTAATAGTAACATATCCGTCGTCTCCTCCCCCAGATCCTTGTACAGCAAAAGCTAACATATCGTTTTGAGCAAAAGTCAAAGAGTTAGATGTTTCATCGTAATCGCTCACACCCTTAGTTATAACAGATGTCGTAGTTAATGTATCAATACCTATGAAAGAAGTATTTTTTAATATAACGCTATCGCTACTTGATAAAGTGCTTGGCGGAGCGGCTGCACCGGGAGTAGTCTTATTAAAGTAGGATATTAAATGCCTGCCATAAGGCCCCCCTGAAGTATCGGAACCATAAAATTGAGTATTTATTAACTTGCCAGAAAACGGCGCAGGCATATAAATCTGAGACACATATGTGCCCGATATAGGAATCATAGATGTATTATTAAGATTGTTGCCAAAAGCACCTAAAACAACCTGATTATCGCCATCAAGATAAGCTCTAACAGAGTAACTTTGAACAAATCTACCTGTATTGTGCCCAGTGTTAGTTTTATTATGAGTATGGATAGATTTGCCTAAATACTGATCGCCCGAAGTATTTATATAAAATAAATTATTTGTTAATACTGAAGTGTCAAAAGTCGCATTTGCTTCACTCAAACTAACATCTTTATTATGTATACCAAAATAAGATCCACTAGAATAAAAAGTACCCGCCAACCAATTCACCCTAGCCGTGCTGGAAACTGTACGAGAAAAAGATAAAGCAATATTTGTAGGATTCTCTTGATTACTTAAAATAGAAAAAGCCGAACCCGTACTAGCTGTAGAATTAAATCTGCCTAATAAATAATTGCTAGAAGTTGCTTGAAATTTATAAGTTGTATCTGTACCTCCTATATGAGTATTTGCATTACTTGAAATATTAATGTTATTTGCATTAACACTATTTGTTGAACCTAAAAATAGCCCACTTGAACTATTACCAAAATACGCAGAATTAATAGAATTAGATATTTCAATGTAACCAGAGTTAGCAGATGTTTGACCTTTTAAAACTGCAGAATTACTAGATACGACATGTAAAGCGTTAGATGGAGAATTAGTGTTGATACCCACTCTTAAAGAAGATGAGTCTGCAAAAAATAATGGAGAATTTGATCCTTGACCGTAAATCTGAACATCGTTTGTTTGGGGTGCACCACTCGTTCCTCCTCCATATTCATTTATTTTTAATGTTCCCCCGCTTAACCTTATTTCATTATTTGCTGCGTCTAAATACAAATCATTTGTACTATTAACTAATATATCATCAGCTACATTTAATTTAGCAGAAAAAGCTGTTGTACCGATATCTATATTACCACTAGTATCAATTTCTAAATATTTAGCTGTTGTAAAATCTGCAACACCTTTGCTTACAGAAAATGTATCTGTTGAAGTTGTGCCAAATGTCCAACCTTGAGCATCATTTTTAGTAACTATGCCTACGCTTGAATTTGCAGAAGCAGCCTGATTATAATTATAAACATTGCCCGTTGCTCTACAAACATGCAAGGGATATTGAGGGCCCGTTGATCCTATTCCTACATTTCCTCCGTCAGCTACAAATATAGAGGAGTTCCCACCGTCATCCGTTACATTTAGTCCAGAAGAATTTGCTGCTGCAATAGACGACCTTTTAAATAGGTCATCCGTGCATACGTATTTTATTTCTGGATTAGGTGCGTTTACAGAAATATCTCCTATAAACATAACATCTCCACCAGCTGGCGCACCGTTTAAATTGGAATATGATAATATTTTTCCCATTACTTTAAATAATTTCTAAACTCTAAATTAACATTTAATAATCCATCTATAGATGTAGTTACACTTTCTGAAATCAAATTTCCAGAAATAGAAGCAAATTCAAACATAGTTTTATAACCTGCGTCTTCAATAACATTATTGCTATCGTCTCGAATAAAATCCCCTATAGGACCAGAATGATCTCTTAAGCCATTAATATTGTCTTCAGGGAATTTGATTACACCATTTATTCTTTTGTATACGCCGCTCCTTGTGTTATCCATTAAATTGGCGGTTTCAAAATCGTCAATTTCTACAGTGAATGAAGATGTAACTTCTATTGGAGTTTTTGTTATAATTTGGGTTGGCGCATAATAATTTTCACTTGTTTTTTCTTTTAAATCGTATATGGGGACTCTTTCTACATTAAAAGATTGTTCAAATTGAGTAATTCTATTAGTCGTAGACTGTTCTATACTAACTTCTATATCTCTTTGGTTTAAAAAACCAACGATTTGCGTAGGAGTAACCCCAGAATAATCTAATTCCCCTAGTCTAACGCCACTTCCCATTTTACCGAATACTGAAAAATTTGTTTGTATTGTTGGTACATCTCCTATAGATGCGCTAACAGAGTAACTTGTTAAGTATCCAGAAGTAAAACCTATAACTTGGCCACTGCTTTCACTTAAATCTGAAGCATATATAATTGATCCATCTATAGAGACATCTCCAGTTAGGCTCAATATAGGGTCAGAATATATTAAATCTCTAGTCATAGATATTTCCCCCTGCAACGCTTCTGCTAAAACAGGTTGAACATGACCTACGCCAAGAGCATTCACAGGGGTCCTAGAAACACCATAACTAAAATTCAAGTCTCTTATACCAGAGATACCTGTCCCTCCGATATAAAAAATGTGCTCGTAACTTGGTGATGCATTATACGCCATAATTAACCTCTCTTAGAGTTACCTCCAGATAATATACCTCCGACTCTTTGCTCTTTTTGTATTACTTGAAGTACTGCATTTTCAATTCTTTTGCCCAATTCTTTACTTTGCTCTATATCTTTTGCTCCACCTTGAGAATTAACACTTGCGTTAGAACCTTGAGTCTGACTACTAGCTCCCATATTAACATTTATACTAACATTATTAGTATTAGATCCCATATTTCCAAGAGAATTTGCAGAAGTTTCTGCAACAGAGCCTCCATTTTGATATTTTGGAATGTAGCCCCCATTCAAACGGCTCATGAAACCTAAGCCATATTTTTTTACTGCCCTATTGTTCATAACATATTCGCCGCCAGCCATAAATGCCGGAATAGAATCTGTATTGCGAGGCCCTCTAGACATGTAACCTCCTCTTTGTACAGTTGAATAACTAAAACCCTTATTAAACTGATCTGCAGTGCGCTGCCCAGTTACATCTAATGAGATGTTTCCTGTCTTTGTTAACTCTACCGGCTCTTTATTAGAACCAAATCTCGACATGGCTCCACTAACAGCACCCATTGCTAATGTGCTGATTAATGCATTTACAAATTGTTTATTTTTTGCTTTTTTAGCCGCTTTAGCAGCTAAAGAATCTTCTATAGCTTTTCTTTTTTCCGCTAACTCAGGGTTATCTCCAGTTAAAAAGTAACCGCTCATGTTATCACTCATAACATCTTTATTCAAAAATACAGATCCACCACTATTAAATCTCGGTGCCATTCCAAAATTTAATTGATCTATTGACCTTGGGCCACCTAAAGCTTTAACAGCGTTTCTGTTAAGAACGTATTCTCCATCTTCAAGTAAAGCCGGATTTCTATCTCCGGTTCGACCGCCAGAAATATACATACCATTTTGAGCCCTGATATATCCTCCTACTTGACCTTGAGGGCCAAAGCTATCGAACATCTTTTTGCCACCAGTCATTATTTGGCCAACAGCTTGTTGCGTGAATGCGTTTCTTATCTCTGTTAAAAATCCTACAGCAGCATTTCTTAAAGCATCTCCTAAGTCATCAGCTTTATCCATAGCTGTATTAAGAGCGTTAACCATATTGTTTTGAAAACTTAATGGTATTTCAGTTCCTAATCTGTATGAAAATGTTTCTGTTTCAGATTGTATTTTGGTAAATGATTCTGTCATTCCCAAGCCAGCAGCAGCAAAACCGGGCGTTCTAGTTTTAAGCTCTCTTAAAAATCTTGTATTTTCTTCTTGATAATCCGCATTGAATTTGTCCATGTCTTCGCCAGCTTTTATTCGAGTAGCTTCTGCATCGGCAGCTGCTTTTTCATTTATTCTTTTTTCTTCTTGTATGTATTTTTGCGCTGCAGCAAATCTTGTTTCCTCATCTTTTCCACCTATCATTGCCGGTTCTAACTCTCTAAATACTGTAGCAAGTTCTTGCTTCCTATTTTCTTCAATTCTTTGTAAATCTATATCTCTTTGCTGTGCTGTTAAATCTATGTCTGATCTATATCTGCTACGAGCTATACCAAAATTTCTTCTGATTTTTTCTGCTTCAGTTAAACTTGGGTCCATTTCTAACTGAAACTCCCTAGCTCTCAATGCTCTTTCGCCAGCTCCTTTTGTTGCGCCCATTTGAGCATCTTCAATAATTCTTTGAGACTGCATTCTGCTTATTTCGTATTGAGCATCTAATTCGGCCTGAGTATTACGAGCTCTAATTTCTTCAATACGTAATGTTTCTTTATTTATAGCTTTTTGATTTTCTTGACCTTGAATCATATTGCTATAAGATTGATCCAAGTTACCCATTTCTTCGAAAAAATCTGATTGAGCGGGGGTAAGCTGATCATCAAAAAGTTCTCTCATTTGATCTTCAAATTCAGATGTATCATCTCCGGCTCTTAATGCTTTTTGGAAATTAGTTAAAATTCTTAGACCTTCCTGACTATGACCCGTTCCACCAAACAAATCTGCGTACTTAGCAGCATTATCTTTAAAAAATTGGTCCCTCTCGTTTTCTATTTTATAAGTAAAATCTGCTTCAGTTTTAGATTTTGATCTTTCGAATTTTAACATAGGAGCCTTAATCCCATCTAATATGGAATCTTGTAATTTTCTTATAGAATCAGTAAATTCTTTTTCAAGATTTCTCTTTTGCATTGTTAGGCCAATTTCTTTAACAGATTGTTTAATAGAGTCTTTAATTCTGGTAAAATTTTCAAAAAATGCTTTTTGTTGTGGAGTTAAGTCAGTTTCTGCCTTTATTCTTTGCGACATATACTGAAAAAGAGATACAATTGTTTTCATAGAAGGCCCCAAAGACGTAAAGAACTCTAAAAGCATGGGCATATGCTCTGTATTTAATTTATCTGAAAATTCTATCATTTTTTCAGCAACTGCTTTAGGACCTTGGTCTGCTGCAGCGATGTCTAACTGTTCTTGTTGGAGCAATGTTATATTAGGCAAATATTCTTGAGCCATAAATCCAAACTGAGCAGTTGCCTTTTCTTTTCCCCGAGAACCTAACTTTAGATTAGCTGTCAACCCAAGATCACTCATTACTCGATCAGTAATTTCACTACGCATATTAGCAACTTGTTCATCGCTATATGATGCGTTCATATTTTGCAATTCTTCTTTAATTCTTATTTGAGCTCTCTCAAGTCTTCCTCTTGATATTTCTTTTTCAGTTTTTGTACTAGGATCAATAAAAGAAGGAGAATATTCTTCAGCTCTTACTGTTGCTCTTTGAATATCTGAAAATATAGCTCTTTCTTGTTCGTATCTTTTTAAGTTATCTGCAAGTTGAGCAATGTTCCCTCCGGCACTTAAAAAAGCTTGATCTAAATTTGATCCAGAACTCGTTAACTCCTCGAAAGCTTTTGTGGCTCTGTCTTGAGCATCAAAATAATCTTTTTTGCTTAAAGCTGACGCCATATCTTCTTGGGCTTTGATGTAGCGGTCTGCAGAAGATGTTACTTCTTCGGTAGTTTTATCATAATTTTCAGCTTTTTCTTTTAACTCTTCTAAAGATAAAGAAGTGTCCATAGCTGCTTTGCCAAGACCTATTAAACCCCCAACGAAAGCTCCATAAGGTCCGGCTATCATAGCTCCAGATGCAGCAAAACTGGTGACATTAGAAACAGCTGAACCAGCGAACCTTTGCATATCACTTTGATCCAGACGAGATTTTCCTCCTGTAATACCCTGCTCTGCTAAACCAGCTAACATTGGAGCCCCAAACATCAGACCCATTGAAACTCCGGGTCTCTGCAGCTGCTTGCTCATTCTTTGCATTAAGGTTTTTTGCTTTTTCGATTCTTTGGCTGTTTGCTGCAAGTTATTGCCTAATACATAGCTTGCCATATTACCTTTTGAAGCATTATTAGATAAACTTTTGAATTTAGGTTCTAATTTTTTTATAGTTTCTCCAGTTAAATTCAAACTTTTAGCCGTGTTTCTTAGCACGTTTAAAATAGCATCTCCATACAAGCCAGCTTGAGACATTGATTGTGCTATTTTTTCAAATTGAGCTTGCGCTCTCCCAGCTTTACCCTTACCCATTTTTTTCCCAGAAGTCATAGCACTCACTCCAAAAATTTCACCTTTAGCAAAATTCGGAACATAACCTCTGGCCATATTAGCGCCTTTACCCATTCCTTTGCGCATCATTCCGGTCATTTTATAAGGATCGGGGCCTATTTTTCTTGTCGCTAAAATAGAGTCGTATTTTAAGTTTTCCGGCCCTTCTTTTTTAAACATGTTTTGCACTATAGGTAAGTGCAAATTTTCTGTGATGGCCCTTAAAGGTTTAGATATTGTTTCAGGTTTTATGCCTCCAGCTTTTAACTCCATTACGCCAGTCAGAGCCCCTCCCTTAGGTAGCCCATTGCTAGTTTTTATAAAATCTACTGCACTATGCTCAGCGTTAAACATTCCAGCCTTATGAGCTGGGAAATACCCCATCTTTTTAACAATCGGTGCAGCTTTCTTCTCTGCATTGTTTCCGAATTCTCTATTTATATTTCCTCCGCCTTTTTTATCTCCGCCTTTTTTATTCGTTAACCTAATGTTCAATTTTTCATGTCGATCAAAACCTAATTTGCCTGTATCTAGAGAATTGATAAAAGGGTTTTCAGCTTGAGCTGCTTTAAGGCTTAATGGGTCTGCTGTCGAAGATAAAGTTCCTCTTCCTGCAGCAAAATTAGGAATATAACCAGAAGATAATGAAACGTAATCTTGGTTAAACTTAGTGAAAAAATCTTGACCCTCAAGGTCCGAATATCTTTTTTTAGCTCTCGAACCAAGACTGCTAAAATTGCTTTTTCTAGTAACTCCGCGACGATCTTTTCCTGCGCCGATTATCTCAATGAACCCACTATCTAAAACAAAAGTGTTTTTAGCGTCATCCCAACCTAATTTAATATTAGATTCTGGCTTTTGATGAAGCTCATTTAACAATTTAGATATAATTTGAGAAGCTGTATGTCCCAAACCGGAATGTGCATCAGCTATAGCATTTTTTCTGTATAAATGGGGGCCAAAACCTTTACTTACAGGCTTTCTGATTACAGAGCTAAAATCTATAGGAGAATTGTATGACGGATTAACGCCTATAGCATTACCAACATCTTTTTCAAACTGTCTGCCAACTTTTTTGTTTTTAGACACTAAGCCTTTGCTTGCTATAGGTACAGCCCCATTAGGCATACCATACTGAGAAATCATTTGCTGATTAAATATAGCGCTTCCTCCAGAACCCCCATAATTGGGAACCATAACTTCGCTACTATTAGCGACAACAGGACCAACATTTCCCCCACCAAAAGCAAAATTAGGAATAACAACAGGATAAGCTCCACTTCCTGCTCCCCCTACCCCTCTATTAATCGCGCTTTGCTCTGCATTAATGCTTGGGGTATAACCTCCGGCTTTATTTTTTATTTCTGAAGCGGTGCTACCCTTAACGCCTGACGCAGTAATGAAAGATCCACCACTAACAATTGCTCCCCCTAATGAAGTAGACAAGCGATATTGTGCTTGATATTGTTCAGTAATAGCTCTTGATTTTGCTAAAACTAGTTCCAATTGCCTTGACTGATTACCTTCTGCTGAAACAATTTGTTTTGCTAAATCTACATCTGAACGCAACAAGTTATTAATGAACTCTTCTGTTTGGGCTCTTTTTTGAGCTTGAGTAGTTATATTAAGCAAAGTTGGTACAGCTTGAGCTAAAAAAGTAAACGATTGTTTAGCGACTTTTAATATGATCTGCAGAGCACCTATCAATACAGGACCTTGTAAAACATTACTTAAACCACTAACAAACCCTTGTGCAAAAAATGCCCCTGCACCGGTAGAGTCTTTATCCAAGGCGCTATTTAAACTTTTTAAGGCAGTCTGCATCGCCCCTACTATACCTTTACCTAAATCAAGAAACGCAGCATCACCTAAATTTTTCTGTAGTTTTGCAAATTCAGTCGCAGTGTTTTGCAATAAAGCTGACATTGTTTGATTTAATTTCTCATTAGCTTGCGCAGCATTTTCTGTGGCATTAACAGAAACATCCAAAGCTCTTGAAAATGTGGATTGCTCTTTATTTAAATCTTTTAATATCGCTGAAAGAATATTAGCTTGGAACACGCCTGCCACTTGTTCACGCAAATAAGCTTGAGTAGAATCAGCTAGTTTATCATATTTTCCCGCAAAATTATCTAGCACTTGAGTCGCCGGTAATATGTTGCCTTGAACATCCCTTACTGTAACATTAAATCTTTCCAAAGCTTCCAATGTCGATTCACGTTGCAAGCGTGTGAAAATAGTTTTTAATGCGTTACCAATAACAGCTCCACCTCTACCAGTAGTTTGCTGAACAGCAGTAATCAAAGCATTAAGCTCATTGAAATCAACTTTGGCATCAACAGCTGCAGAACCAACTCGACTTAAGCCTTCAACCAAATCTCTAGCCGCAACAGCGAACTTTGTTTCAACTGCGACAAATTTATCAACAGCAGATGTCGTATCAAGATCTGTAAATGCATTAACCGTAGCAGTCAAAAGGTCAACAGACTTTTTAGCATTCATTCCCGTTAAACGAACGAGCGTTAACGCATCAGAAGTTCTTTTTAAAACCTCTTCTGTTTTTAAACCTTGACGAGAAAATTCTAGAGCAGCAGAAGACGCAGCCTGAAACGTTGAAGCTGTTTTTTGTGCTGTGTCAAATAATTTATTACTAAACTTATCTAAATTGCCGCCCGAAAGATTTAAAATACGATTTATATCAGCGAAAGCAGCTTCGACCTCAATAGATACATTTACTAAATCTTTTAAACTTTTAACGACTGTAGCTAAAACTGCAGTTGAGGCACCGAAAGCAATAACACGCGCATTTGCTGCTTCCATCGCAGATTCGAACATGTTAACTTGGCCAGTGATTTTACCAAGTGGCCGAGAGAAAGATTTTTCATCAATAGCAAACTTCAGTTTAGTTTT
>Ga0222719_10001131_pt1 | contig 26388 bp, 28 predicted proteins | sample C33_34DmetaG_FD_165039 | JGI IMG/M metagenome (GOLD analysis project Ga0222719, IMG submission 165039) | Estuarine water microbial communities from San Francisco Bay, California, United States - C33_34D | ecosystem: Environmental > Aquatic > Marine > Unclassified | place: USA: California...
ACAGCACAGTAACAAACAAGAAAAAATAAAAACTGAAAAAAATGAACTAATTAATAATAAAAAAAAAATTGAAAAACAAAATCAAGAACTAATAAGAGAACATAAGTACCTAAAAGAAAAAATAAAAAAACTCCAAATAGAAGTTAATAAAAAATCTGAATTAGAGGCTAAATTTAATCAAGATATTGAGGAATTGAGCCAGGAAACTGAGAGCCTTGTAAGTGAAATAGACAAATGGCAAATGTAAATATAAAATTTAATAATAAAGATTACCTGCTATCATGTGATGACGGGCAAGAAGAGTCATTAAAGAAGCTCACTAAATTTTTGGATAAAAAATATTCAGAATTAAAAGATAAGCTAGGAAACATTGGAGAAAATAAACTCTTATTAATTACAACAATACAACTAATCGATGAGTATTTTGACTTAAAGCAAAAAATTTCAAATCAAAAAAATAAATTAGATGAAATATCAAACAAATTTAAAGAAATAAAATCCTTAGCAATTCGATATAAAGAAAATAAGGATACAGAAATAAAAAAATTAAATGATGAATTAGATGGATTCAAAAAGACAATTGAAGAAAATAATTCTTTATATGAGTCTATGCTTGATAAAACAACTCAATCATTGGAGAAAATAATTTCTAATACAGAGTCACTGTCAAAAATACAGTAGATGAGTCAAAAAAAAATACTCAGAAAGCAGTATTATTATTTAAGAAAAAAAAATTATTATGAAATTGATCAAGAGTTTTTTTTTCCTTTAATTAAACTAATTAAATCAAAATTTAGAAGAAAAAATTTAAATCTAGCCTTATATTATCCCTCCAACTTTGAATTAAATGTTCTTAAATTTTTTGAAAATAAATACGTGAAAAACCAAAATTTTCTTATTCCAGTAATTGAGAATAAAAATAACATGAATTTTTATTCATGGAAAAAAAATCAACCTTTATTTATAAACCGATTTGGAATATTGGAGCCCGAGAAAACTAAAATGAAAATTCCAAACCTTATGCTAATTCCAATTTTAGCTTTTGATAAATACAAATATAGATTGGGTTATGGTAAAGGATTTTATGATCGATATTTAAATAAATACTTGAAAAAATTTCAAAACATTGTAACCGTGGGTGTTGCTTTTTCATTTCAAAAACATCATAAGCTACCTAGAGATAAAAACGATGTTAAACTTAATTATATTTTGACAGAAAAAGGTATTTACTAATGAAAATATTAATTTTAGGTGATGTTATGGGATTTTCTGGAAGAGAAGCCATATATAAAAAACTTCCTAATATAATTAAAAAATACAAAACTGATTTTATTATTGTTAATGGTGAAAATGCCGCTGATGACGGAAGAGGCATCACCAAAGATATAGCAGAAGAGTTTTTTGCAAAGGGTGTTGATGTAATTACTTCTGGAAACCATATTTGGGATAAAGAAGAAACAACAAATTATATTGATATCGAAAAAAGATTATTAAGACCTTCAAACTTGGCTGAAGGCTCTCCCGGAAGAGGCTATGAGATATATTTTACAAGAAATAAAAGATATAAAGTTGGAGTAATAAATCTTATGGGAAATGTTTTTATGAGAAAAACAGAAGATGTGTTTCAAGAAGCAAAAAAAATAAGTAAAAAAATGATTTTAAAAAAAGATGTAGATTTTATCGTAGTAGATTTTCATGGTGAGATAACTAGTGAAAAAATGGCTGCAGGACATTTTTTTGACGGCCAAGCAACATGTGTTGTTGGAACTCATACCCATGTACCAACAGCTGATACAAGGATTTTAGATAATGGCACGGCATATCAAACTGATATCGGTATGTGCGGTGATTATAATTCTGTTATTGGCATGAACAAAGAAAATTCTTTAAAAAAATTCCTTAAGGATAAAGAAGCTGTAAAACATTTTCCCGCAGTAGGAGAGGGAACTTTATCAGGAGTAATTGTTGAAACAAACATTGAGACAGGTTTAGCTAAAACTGTTACCCGTTTAATTGATGGAGGTAGTTTAGCTAAGTAATCATGGCAGGACACTCACATTGGGCAGGAATAAAACATAAAAAAGGAAGAGCAGATAAAGAGAGGTCAAAAATATTTTCAAAACTTTCAAGAGAGATCACAGTTGCTGCAAAATTAGGAGATAAAGACCCCGACATGAATCCCAGACTGAGAACAGCTATTCAAGCAGCAAAACAAGCTAATATGCCAAAAGATAATATTTCTAGAGCAATTAGCAAATCAGAAATGAGCGGTGATAAAAATTATGAAAGTTTAAGATATGAGGGATTTGGACCATCTAACGTTGCTTTAATAATTGAAACTTTAACTGACAATAAAAATAGATCTGCATCAAGTATAAGAACTGTATTGCAAAAAAATGGCGGGAGATTAGGAGAGTCCGGTTCATCTACTCATATGTTCTCAAATTGTGGTATTATCCATATAGATAAAAAAAAAATCAAAGAAGATGAAATATTTGAGATCGCAATTAATGCTGGTGCGAAAGATTGTGTGAGCTTAGATAAAATTTTTGAAATAACAACTGAAAAAGAGGATTTTTATAAAATCAAAACTGAATTAGAAAAAAAAATTGAAACTTTTAATTATTCATCAATAGAATGGAGACCTTTAAACTATATAGATTTAAATAAAGATCAAAGCCAACAAATTATTGAAGTTTTGACCTCATTAGAAGAATTAGATGATGTTCAAAATATTTTTACTAATGCTAATTTGTATAACTTATAATTATGAAAATTATTGGAATAGACCCCGGTTTGAGCGGAGCAATAGCAGTATTAGAAAATAATAAAGTTTTAAATATATTTGATATGCCAGTGATGCCTGAGGGGAAAAAAAATAAAAGACAGTTAAATAGTGCACTTCTTGTTAATTTAATTAAAGCAAATATCGACTTAGAAGAAGAAGTATCTGTTGTTGTTGAACAGGTCAACGCAATGCCTGGCCAGGGTGTTACTAGTATGTTTAATTTTGGTCAAACATTTGGCGCTATTAAAGGAGTTTGTGCCGCTTTAGAGCTACCAATTTTTTTTGTAAGACCCTCAAAATGGAAAAAACACTTTGAATTAATTAACTCCTCAAAAGATTCGAGCAGGACAAAAGCTATAGAAATGTATCCAAAACTGTCTAATCAGCTTTCAAAAAAAAAGGATGTTAATAAGTCGGACGCTATTTTGATTGCAAGATTTTTTAGCGAAACAAGATTAACTGAAGAAAATTAAACCCAAATTCATTATTAACGCCAAATTCATGACACATTCTAAAAGTAATTAAATCTAATGGAACAAGATATAGCAGCTCAAGTTGTTGGATTAGGCGGAGCAACAGATTTCTCTTTATGGAAACTTTTTTTAAGAGCTGACTTTGTAGTAAAATTTGTAATCATCTTATTAATAGCGTGTTCAATTTTTTCATGGGCGCTAATTTTTGATAAATTTAAATTATTTAAAAATATTAACAATTCAATAGAAGAATTTGAAAAAAAATTTTGGAAAGCTAAATCTGCAGAAAGTTTTAATAACAGTTTACCCGTTAATTCAAAAGACCCTGCAATTCTTATTTTTAAATCTGCAATGGCAGAACTTGTCAAAACAAAAAGACAATCTTCAGCAGTTCAATCTGCTAGGGTAGGCAGAATATTGGAAATTGCTACAGATACTGAGATGAAAAAAGTTGAAAAAAATTTTACATTTCTTGCAACAGTAGGGTCCACAGCTCCTTTTATTGGATTGTTCGGTACAGTTTGGGGAATCATGAACTCCTTTCAATCGATTGCGATATCTAGAAATACAAGTTTAGCAATAGTTGCACCAGGAATAGCAGAGGCATTATTTGCTACTGCACTGGGATTATTAGCAGCTATACCTGCTGTAGTAGCTTATAATAAATTTAATAACGACTCCCAAAAATACTTCTCGAGAATAGATAATTTTTCAAAAAGATTTTTATCAATAATTTAATAATGGCTTTTAATTTTAATCGCTCAAGAAAAGAACCGATGAGTGAGATAAATGTGACACCGTTTGTGGATGTAATGCTAGTTCTTTTAATTATTTTTATGGTAACAGCTCCCTTATTAACAGTTGGAGTGCAAGTTGATTTACCTGAGTCATCAGCGGACTCGTTGCCAGATGATCAAGAGCCACTAACTTTAAGTATTAATTCAAAGGGTGAAATTTATATTCAAGAACACCAAGTTACCTATCAAAAAATGATACCTAAACTTTTAGCAATTGCAAAAAACAGAACAGATACAAGAATATATGTAAGAGGTGATAAAAATATAAATTATGGCAGAGTTTTAGAGGTTATGGGAACTTTATCCGGTGCAGGTTTTTCAAAAGTAGCTTTAATATCCGAGCCCTATAAAAATTAGGATGAATTATGATCAGAAGTTTAATCTATTCAATTACTTTTCATTCTGTTTTAGTTTTATTAACTATTCTTAGCTTACCCTTTATGCTTAGAGAACCAGTCGATCTTCCCCCAATAGTTTCAGTAGAACTAATTCAAATTACAGATAAAACAAGTATTCCTTATGCACCTAAAGCTAGAAAAATAATTGAAGAAACCAAAAAAAAAGAGGTAGAAAGATTAGTATCTGAACAAGCTCCCCCAGCCGCAAAAGCAAAAGAAAAACCAGATCGAATTCCACTTCCAAATGAGATGAAGGAAGAAAAAAAGATAGTAAAAAAAAAACAAAATCCTGAAGAGGTAAAACCTGAAATTAGACAAGCATCAGAATTTGAGAAAAAAGAAATAGTAGACACTAATCAAATAGCTGCGTTAATTGATAAAGCAAAAGAGGAAGAAGCAGTTGAACAAAAAAAAACTGATAAAATTACTCAAAGTAGTCAAAAAAACTCATTTGCCACAGGTCTAACACTTTCTCAAGAAGATGCTTTGAGAGCTCAAATTTTTGGTTGTTGGAGCGTGCCTTTAGGACTACCATACGATGAAGATTTACTAGTAAGAATTAAATTACAATTAAAGAAAGATGGAACAATTATGAAATCTGAGATTTTAGATCACCAGAGGATGAACAGACCAGGACAAAAATTTTATAAAGTACTAGCAGAAAGCGCTTTAAGAGCAGTTAGATTATGCCAACCGCTAAAAGTACCACCAACTGGTTATGACAAATGGAAAGATTTACAATTAAATTTTAATCCAACAGAAATGTTAAAAGGTTAAAATGAAAAAAATTCTCTTAATTTTTATATTAAATATTTTTTTAATAAATAAATCTTTCGCTTTAATAGAGATCGATATTACAAGAGGTAATCTAGACCCTTTGCCTGTAGCAGTTTCACCTCTTCATGTTGATATTAAATCTGAAAATTTCGAAGGAATAAAAATTAAAGAACTTGGCGAAGATATTTCAAAAATAGTTGAAGATAATTTTAGATCAACAGGATTATTTAATCCTTTGAAAAAAGAAGCCTTTGTTCAAAAACCAGATATTGCACATTTGAAACCAAGGTTTGAAGATTGGAGATTAATAAAAGCTCAAGCGCTAGTTACAGGAAAGCTTTTAGTTACAGATGGAAAATTGAAAGTCGAGTTTAGACTTTGGGATTTAGCAGCTGGTAAAGAAATGACTGCTTTAGCATTCACGACCACGCCTTCAAATTGGAGAAGAGTAGCCCATATTATTTCTGATAAAATTTACGAAAGGCTTACTGGTGAAGAAGGATATTTTGATACAAGAATAATTTATGTTGCAGAGAGCGGCCCCAAGGAACAGAGGATAAAAAAATTGGCAATTATGGATCAAGATGGAGCCAATACTAAATATTTAACTTTAGGTAACGAGTTAGTTTTAACGCCAAGGTTTAATCCTACAAATCAAATGGTAACTTATATGTCGTATTTTAGAAATATGCCAAGAGTTTACTTGCTGGATATTGAAACTGGCACTCAAGAAGTAGTTGGAAATTTCCCTGGAATGACTTTTGCACCAAGGTTTTCACCAGATGGAAAAAAAATTGTGATGAGTTTTGCAAAAGATGGTAATTCAGATATTTATACAATGGATTTAGACTCAAGAGTTGTTGAAAGAATAACAAATCATTCATCTATAGATACATCTCCGTCATTTTCACCAGATGGAAAATTTATTGCATTCAACTCTGATAGAAGTGGCTTACAGCAAATTTATGTTATGAGAAGTGACGGAAGCGGTGTCAAAAGAATTACTTTTGGGGACGGAATATATGGAACCCCTGTTTGGTCTCCAAGAGGAGATTTAATTGCATTTACAAAAATGCGAAAAGGCAGATTTTATATTGGTGTCATGAGAACAGACGGTGCTGGTGAAAGGTTATTAACCGAGAATTACTATCAAGAAGCTCCATCTTGGTCACCAAACGGAAGAGTTTTAGTTTTTTATAGAGAGACTAAGTCGGGATCAAAAGGAGAGGGTTTCACCGCTAAATTATGGTCGATTGACATAACGGGATATAACGAAAGAAGGCTTAAAACTGAAACTGATGCTTCAGACCCATCTTGGTCCTCACTTTTATCAAAATAAGCAAGTAATTAGAGTAAAATAAACTTGAATAACACCTAATAATTTGAAATAAACCGCATATAACCTAGGGGAAAAAATGATGTTTAATAAGAATTTAAAAAATATATTACTAGTAGTATTTGCCACTTTAATTTTAAGTGCATGTTCTACAGCAAAAAAATCAGGTAATGTTGATGGAGATGTTTATACTGGAAAAGAAACAGTTGAGTATTTAGCTTCAGGAGTTCCTGATAGAGTATTTTTTGCGACAAACAAATCTTCTCTAACAACAGCTGCTAGAGAAACTTTAAGAAAGCAAGCTACTTACTTGAGAAAGAATAAAAATCTTAACGTTACAATCGAAGGTCATGCCGATGAAAGAGGTACTAGAGAGTACAACTTAGCATTAGGAGAAAGAAGAGCTAATGCCGCTAGAGATTATCTTATGACTTACGGAATTTCTGGAAACAGAATTGCTGTTATAAGTTATGGTAAAGAAAAACCTGTCAATCCAGCTGGAACACCATTAGCTTGGTCACAAAACAGAAGATCTGTAACAGTTAAAGTAAATTAATTAATAGTTTAACTAATACTAAAAAGACCCCTTAAATTCCTTAAGGGGTCTTTTTTTTGCCATTTTACCAAACTACAAATGAATCATGTTAAGAAAATTAAAAACTTATAACCTTTTTACATTAATAATTTTTTTATTTTTAACAAACTATATTTCAGCAGAGGATGACGACATAAGTATAGAGGCAATTTCAGATCAAATTCAAGTTATTACAAAAGATCTCAAAACATTAGAAAAAGCTGTTTATCAAAAATCAGATGTTGTAAGTCTAAAATCTTCAAGTTCTGTAAGTTCAGATGGTCTCAATGAAGATATAATGACCAAACATCTTTTAAAACTAAATGAGATAGAGAATCAATTTAGAGAACTTACAAATAAATTTGAAGAAGTTAATTTTAAACTTGATAAACTTTCAACACGTGTAACAAAAATTCAATCTGATACACAATTAAGATTTTCTGATTTAGAAACTGGAGCTATTACTTCAACAGAAGAAAAGCAAACACCGCTTCCAGGTTCAACTAAACCACAAGATTTTGGAGCTGCACCAGCTTATCAAACTTCTAATTTACCTCAGAAACAGTCAATTAATTCTATTGAAAGTGCAAAAACAGTTATTGCTGAAGAACCTGAGCCAAGAGAGTCATTGCTTCCAGATAAACCTGCGAAAGAACAGTATGAATTTGCAGTTAGTTTTATGAAAATAGGTGATTATGAAACTGCTGAATTTGCCTTAAAAGAATTTATTGATAAAAATAAAGATCATGATTTAGCCGGTAGCGCACAATATTGGTATGGCGAAACTTTTAGGATAAGACAATTATACTCAGACGCAGCAACTGCCTATCTTGATGGGTATCAAAATTATCCAAAAAGCAACAAAGCCCCGGACAATCTTTTAAAGTTAGGAATTACAATGGTACAGCTTGGTGAAAAAGATCAAGGATGTAAAATGATATCTGGTATTGAAAAAGAATATCCAAAAGCAAACAAGTCTGTGTTACAAAAAGCTCAGTATGAGCAAAAAAAATTCAAGTGTAAATCTTAAAAACGGTTTTAAAAACAATAAAGACTTATCTAATATATTTTTAAATTTTAAAAATAAATTAGACGCTTTAAAAAAAAAGAAGTATGTAGTCGCAGTTTCTGGAGGCCCAGATAGTCTAGCACTTGTAGCTTTAACAAAGGCATATGTTTTTTTTAGAAAAACAAAGTTTTATTATGTATTAGTAGACCATAATATTAGAAAAAACTCACATCATGAAGCTCAAAAAGTCAAAAGACTTTTAAAAAAAATAAATATTAATTTAAAAATTTTTTTAAATAAAAAAAAGATTATTAAAAATATTCAAGCAGAAGCAAGAAATACAAGATACGATATTCTTACAAATTATTGTAAAAGAAATAGAGTAAAGATTCTTCTAACTGCACATAATTTAGAAGATCAGGTCGAAACTTTTCTTATTAGACTTTCCAGAGGTAGTGGCTTAAGGGGACTATCATCAATGAAACCTTTTACCAAGATAAATAATCAGGTCAGCTTATTTAGACCTTTATTAGAAAATAAAAAAAAACTTCTAATTAAAATTTCTAAAAATATTTTTGGTACATATTTTAAAGATCCGTCAAATAAAAATGAAAGATATTTGAGAACCAAAGTTAGGAATTTAAAAAAACCTCTTGAGAATAGTGGTATAAAATATGAACAAATTTTTAGATCTATTCAAAACTTATCTTTAAGTAAGACAACTCTAGAGGGGTATTTAAATAAAATTTTTAAGGAATTAATTAAAAAATCCAATAAAGAGATTTTGATAAATTTTAATAAATATAAAAATTTTAGCAAAGATATTAAGATGGCTATTCTCAACGAATCTATAAAAAAACTTAAAAAAAACTATTACGACCTTAGGTCAAAAAAAGTAGATAATTTAATTAACATTATTGAAAAGAGAGAGTTTAAAAAGTCCTCTCTTGGAGGATGTCTTTTTTTTAAAAAAGGTAAAAATTTGTGTTTGAAAGTTGAAAAACTTTAAAATTTTCTTATAAATTTGTCACTTTTTGTCGTATTTACACCTTATTAAATGTTACTATACTTGCATAATAATAATTAATGATTATTTAAATAATAATGAATATTAAAAATTTAATAATGTGGGCTATAATAGTTTTACTTTCAGTTGGACTATTTAATATGTTCCAAGATCCCAACAAAATAAACACTGAGAAAAACTCATTAGCATTTTCTAATTTTTTAAATGAAGTGAACGCAGGTAGAGTTGTTGAAGTTCAAATTAAAGGTAATAATATTTCAGGTGTTTTAGCTGATGGCAAAACATTTAAGACTTATTCTCCAAATTATCCTGAATTAGTAGATAAACTTTCTTCTAAAGGCGTAAGTATTGTAGCCTCACCAACTGAAGATAAAATGCCGTCATTACTAGGTATTTTATTGTCATGGTTTCCGATGCTTTTACTTATTGGTGTTTGGATATTTTTTATGCGTCAAATGCAAGGAGGCAAAGGTGGAGCAATGGGTTTTGGAAGATCTAAAGCCAAACTATTAAATGAAGCACAAGGAAAAGTTACTTTTAATGATGTAGCTGGCGTTGAAGAAGCAAAAGAGGAAGTCGAAGAAATAGTAGAATTTTTAAAAGATCCAAAAAAATTTAGTCGTTTAGGTGGAAAAATACCAAAGGGAGCGCTTTTAATTGGCCCTCCAGGAACAGGTAAAACTTTATTAGCTAAAGCTATAGCAGGAGAAGCTAACGTTCCATTTTTTTCTATATCAGGATCAGACTTTGTCGAAATGTTTGTAGGTGTTGGAGCTTCTAGAGTGAGAGATATGTTTGAGCAGGGAAAAAAACATTCTCCATGTATTATCTTTATAGATGAAATTGATGCGGTTGGAAGAAGTAGAGGAGCAGGACTTGGTGGAGGAAATGATGAGAGAGAACAAACACTGAATCAATTACTTGTAGAGATGGATGGTTTTGACACAAATGAAGGAATTATTTTAATTGCTGCAACTAATAGACCCGATGTACTTGATCCGGCCTTGTTGAGACCCGGAAGATTCGATAGACAAGTTGTAGTTGGAAACCCGGATATAATTGGTAGAGAAGCAATTTTAAAAGTGCATGTTAAAAAAATTAGTACCGGCCCAGATGTCAAACTTAGAACTATAGCCAGAGGAACACCTGGATTTTCTGGAGCTGATTTAGCTAACTTAATTAACGAGTCCGCTTTGTTAGCAGCTAGAAAAAATAAAAGAGTTGTAACAATGTCAGATATTGAAGAAGCTAAAGACAAAGTAATGATGGGTGCTGAGAGAAGATCTATGGTTATGTCAGAAGATGAGAAAAAACTTACCGCATACCATGAAGGTGGTCATGCCATTGTAGCTTTAAATGAAAAAGCATCTGACCCAATTCATAAGGCAACTATAATTCCAAGGGGAAGAGCTTTAGGAATGGTAATGAGACTACCAGAAAGAGATCAATTGTCAGTCACTAGGGAAAAATTGCATGCTGATATTGCCGTGGCTATGGGCGGAAGAATTGCAGAGGAAATAATTTTTGGCTACGATAAAGTTACTTCAGGAGCATCATCAGATATAGATATGGTTACTAAAATGGCTAAAAGTATGGTTACAAAATATGGAATGAGCGCCGAACTAGGTACTATTGCATATGGAGAAAATGAGGAAGAAGTTTTCTTAGGTAGATCAGTAACGAAATCACAAAATATGTCAGAAGAAACTGCAAAAAAAATAGACTCAGAAGTAAAAAAAATTGTAGACAAGGGCTATGAAAGAGCAAAAAAAGTCTTAACAGAAAAAATTGATGATTTACATAAATTAGCTAAAGCGCTTTTGATTTACGAAACACTTTCAGGTGATGAAATTAGAGATTTAATTCTAAAAAATATTAAACCAACTAGATCATTTAAAGACGAAAAAGAGGCCGATGGCAAAGAATCTTCTGCACTTGGGTCGCTAGGATTAAAACCCAAGCCAGCAGTATAAGAAATATGAAAAAATATTACACTCGCGCGTGTAATTTTTTTTATGGTCCTATCTCCAAAAAACTAATTCAAAAAAAAATATCACTACCACTATGTGGTGATAATTTAATATCTTTCAATCAAATTGAAATTTTTACTAGGGACAAAAAAAAGGTAAACTCTAAAATAATAGATATAAAAAATATAAACAGACTTCCTTTAGTAATTAGAAAAAAAATATTAACAGATATTAAAAAAATTACCGCTAAAAGAGAATTTGTAAAAAAAAATCATTTACTAATGGGGGTTTTAAACATGACACCTGATAGTTTTTCTGACGGTGGTAAATTTAATTCTCATAAAAAAGCCCTCCAAAAAATAAAAAAAATGGTAAAAGCTGGCGCTGATATTATTGATATAGGAGGCGAGTCAACTCGACCGGGATCAAAAATCATCTCACAAAAAAAAGAACTTCAAAGAGTTGCAAAAGTTATAGAAAAATTTAAAAAGAAATTTCCTAAAACATTATTATCCATTGATACAAGAAAATCTTTAGTTATGAATTTTTCAATTAATAATAAGGTAGATATTATTAATGATGTTTCTTGTTTTAAATTTGATCCAAAATCTTTCGATACTATTAAAAATAAAAACTTATGGAAAATAATTCATCATATGAAAGGAACTCCACAAACTATGCAGATAAATCCTTCATATAATCATGTTTTATTAGATATTTATGATTTTTTTGAGAACGAGATTGAAAAATTTAAAAAGATCAAAAATAATACAAAACTAATATTAGACCCTGGCATTGGGTTTGGAAAAAAGTTGAAACATAATTTGATCATTTTAAATAAGATTTCATTATTTCATTCACTTGGTTTTCCTATATTACTTGGAACATCTAGAAAAAGATTTATTAATCAAATTTCTGGAAAATATGATACGAAAGAAAGAATTGGAGGAACTTTGTCATCAATAATTTTTTCTTTTTCACAAGGAATTAAAATTTTTAGAGTGCATAATGTTGAAGAAGTGAAACAAGGTCTTGTAGTATTTGAAACTTTATTAAATAAATGAAAAAAAAATATTTTGGAACTGATGGAATAAGAGGCACAGTAAACATTGGAAATATTAATGGTGAAAAATTTTTTAAATTTGGTTTAGCTGCCGGAACATATTTTAAAAATCTTAAAAAAAAGAAACAAGTTGCAATTATCGCTAAAGACACTCGTTTATCTGGATACACTCTTGAACCAGCTTTAGTTTCAGGCTTGGCATCGGCTGGAATGCATATATTTACATTAGGACCTCTACCCACAAATGGATTAGCTATGCTTACCAAAAAAATGAAAGCTAATCTTGGAATAATGATTACAGCATCTCACAATCCATTTCATGACAACGGACTTAAGTTATTTGGACCAGATGGAATGAAATTGTCTGATAAAATTGAAAAAAAAATTGAAAACTTAATTGACTCTAAAACAACAATTCACTTATCCGAACCAACATCATTGGGTAGAGTAAAAAGATTAGAAGATGGAAATGAGAAATATATTCAAATTTTGAAAAATAATTTTCCCAGCGATTTCAGCCTAAAAGGTATGCGTATAGTTTTAGATTGTGCTAATGGCGCTGGATACAAATCTGCTCCTAAAATACTCTCTGATTTAGGAGCAAAAGTTTTTTCAATCGGTGTAAAACCCAATGGCCTTAATATTAATTATAATTGCGGATCAACATTTCCTGAAGTTTTAAAAAAGTACGTTAAAAAATTTAAAGCAGATCTTGGCATTGCCCTTGATGGTGATGCAGATAGAGTAATTATGTGTGACGAGAAATCACAAATTATCGATGGCGACCAAATTATTGCTATGATTGCTAAAAGATGGAAAACAAAAAAAATTTTGAAAGGTGGAGTAATTGGGACTTTAATGTCTAATTATGGCTTAGAAAATTTTTTTTCAAATGAGAAGATTAATTTTAAAAGATCAAATGTTGGTGATAGGTATGTAAAAGAAATGATGAGAAAATATAATTATAATCTAGGTGGAGAACAATCAGGTCACATAATTTTAGGTAAATTTGCTACTACAGGTGACGGCCTGTTAGTAGCATTAGAAACATTATTTGCTTTAAGAAAAGGTAAGCTTGCTAGCGAAATATTTAACGTGTACAAATCAGTTCCTCAAAAACTTTTAAATATTAAAGTAAAAGATAAAAAAATTATTAATTCTCCTAATTGTAAAAAAGCTATTAAAATAGCAAATCAACTAATTAAAAATAAGGGTAGATTATTAATAAGACCTTCAGGAACAGAGCCGAAAGTAAGAATAATGTGTGAGTCATTTAATCTTTCTTTAATCAATAAGTGTATTGATATAATTAAAAAAACAATTCATTAAAACATGAAACCTAAATCAAAAGTTTTGATTATTGCAGGTTCTGACTCTTCAGGAGGCGCTGGCATCCAAGCAGATATAAAGACTGTTACAGCTCTTGGAAGTTATGCCCTGACCGCTATTACTGCTATTACCTCTCAAAATACTACAGGAGTAAATTCAATAGTGCCAATACAGCCAAAAGAAATATCTAATCAGATAAATTTTTCAGCAAAAGACATTAGACCTAATGCAATAAAAATAGGTATGCTGCATTCAAAACAAGTGATTCAGGCTGTAATTAAATCCTTAAATACAATTAAAATTAAAAAAGTTGTTCTCGATCCTGTTATGGTTGCTAAAGGCGGTGCAAAACTAATAAATAATGCTGCAATTATTTATATAAAAGATAAATTAATGAAAAATATTTTGTTAATAACGCCAAATATTCCCGAAGCTGAAATTCTGACTAAAACAAAAATAACTTCTACAAAAGATATGATAAAAGCAGGAAAAATCTTAATCAGTTTAGGTGCTAAAAATGTTTTGATTAAAGGTGGACATTTAAACTCAAGACAAATGAATGATATCTTGATTAACAAAAAAATTATTAAGGTGTTTAAAAGCAAAAAATACAATTCAAATAACACTCATGGAACTGGTTGTACATTATCCTCTGCAATAGCAACGTATTTATCATGTGGAAAAGATTTGATTAAATCTTGTGAGCTTGGAATTAAATATGTTAATGAAGCAATTAAATCAAATCTTAACTTTGGAAAAGGAAACGGTCCAATAAACCATTTAAATTCAATCAATATAAATAAAAAATTTAAATAATGAAAAATGTTGTAGTTGTAGGTTCGCAGTGGGGAGATGAGGGTAAGGGAAAAATAGTTGATTGGCTTTCAAGTGAAGCCGATATTGTTGTTCGCTTCCAGGGAGGCCATAATGCAGGACACACTTTAGTTATTGATAAAAAAGTATTTAAATTAAGATTATTACCATCAGGTATTGTCAGAAAAGGAAAAATTTCAATTTTAGGAAATGGAGTTGTTATTGACCCATGGTCACTTTTAAACGAAATCGAAGAAATTAAAAAACATGGAGTAGATGTAACTCCTGACAACTTTATGATTTCTGAGTCAGCATCACTAATTTTACCGTTTCATCAAGAAATGGACGAGATAAGAGAAGATGCCGCTGGCAAAGAAAAAATTGGAACTACTAGAAGAGGTATTGGCCCATGTTATGAAGATAAAGTCGGTAGAAGATCAATCAGAGTGATGGACTTAAGATCAGAGAGCAATTTAGATAATAGACTAGAAAATGTCTTATTACACCATAATGCAATTAGAAAAGGTTTAAATAAAAAGATATATGAGAAAGATAAACTTAAGAAAGAGTTATTAAAAATAGCTCCAGAAATTTTAAAATTTGCTCAACCTGTTTGGTTAAAATTAGATCAATTTAATAATGATAGAAAAAAAATATTATTTGAAGGTGCACAAGGTATACTTTTAGATGTAGATCACGGAACTTATCCATATGTCACTTCATCTAATACAGTGCCTGCAATGGCAGCAACTGGCTCAGGATCGGGACCTGATAAAATTAATTATATTTTAGGAATAACAAAAGCTTATACAACAAGAGTAGGAAGCGGACCATTTCCAACTGAATTAAATGATGAGATAGGAGAGAGTTTAGGCAGAAGAGGTAAAGAATTTGGAACTGTTACAGCAAGGAAAAGAAGGTGTGGTTGGTTTGATGGAGTTTTAGTTAGACAAACCATTAAAATTTCAGGAATTAATGGGATAGCTCTAACAAAACTAGATGTATTAGATGAATTAGATGAAATTAAAATGTGTGTTGAGTATGAATTGAATGGAAAAAAAATAAATTATTTGCCAGCTGCTTCAGAGGATCAATTTAATATAAAACCTATTTATAAAACTTTTCCAGGCTGGAAGTCAAAAACACAAGGAATAAGAAATTTAAAAGATCTGCCAGATAAAGCTTTAAGATATATTCACGCTTTAGAGGATTTTATTGGAGCTAGAATATCAAGTATTTCAACAAGCCCTGAAAGAGAAGATACGATATTAGTAGAAGATCCTTTTAATATTTAATTTGCTGGTAGTAAATTTTTTGACTTACTTGCATTGATCATAGATTTTTGTAATTTTTCAAAAGCTTTAGTTTCTATTTGTCTTATTCGTTCTCTACTAATTTTATACTTTTTACTTAACTCTTCCAGAGTTTCTGGCTCCTCCGTAAGTCTTCTAGCTGTAATAATTTCTTTTTCTCTTTCATTTAATATTAGCATAGCACTGTCTAATAATTCTTTTTTATCATCGTACTCTTGTTTTTGCGAAATAATTAATTCTTGATCCAAACTATCATCTACTAGCCAGTCCTGCCACTCATCTGTTTCACCACTTTTTATAGGAGCATTTAAAGATTTTTCTTGTCCCATCATCCTTCTGTTCATGTTTACAACTTCATAAGACTCGACATCTAATCTTTTTGAAATTTCATCCACTTGTTCATCTTTAAGATCTCCATCTTGGCCTGGTGCAATTTGGTTTTTAATTTTTTTCAAATTAAAAAAAAGTTTCTTTTGAGCAGTTGTAGTTCCCATTTTAACTAAACTCCATGATCTTAAAACATATTCTTGTATTGCAGCTTTAATCCACCACATTGCATATGTGGCTAACCTAAATCCTTTTTCAGGATCAAATTTCTTAACTGCTTGCATTAATCCTAAATTACCTTCCGAAATTAATTCATTCACTGGAAGGCCGTAACCTCGATAACCCATTGCAATTTTAGCAACCAATCTTAAATGACTTGTAACTAATTTATGAGCAGCCTTTAAATTACCATTCTCCCTCCAATTTTTGGCTAACATGTATTCTTCTTCTGCATCTAGCATAGGAAATTTTTTAATTTGTGCTAAATAAATAGATAAACCCCCAACAGAAGGAACTGGTAAATTGCTAATCTGGCTTTTTTTACTCATAATTTTTATTTATATATGAAATTTATCATTTCAACTGCTTAAATTTTCAAGTAAATTCAACAACTTTTTAAAACTATCTGGCAAATCAGAATTAAAACTCATGTATTTTTTTGTTTTGGGATGAGTAAACCCCAGAGTTTTTGCATGTAGAGCTTGTCCAGATAACTTATTAAGTTTTATAAAAAAATCATTATTAATTTTTTTAAATTTGATATTTTTTTTCCCATATTGCTTATCGCCAAGTAAAGAAGTGCCTTTATATTTCAAATGAACCCTAATTTGATGAGTCCTTCCAGTTTCCAATTCACACTCTAGTAAACTTATTTTTGGAATATCTTTTATATTAAAAACTTTTAAAGTTTTATAATTTGTTATTGCTTTTTTCCCATTTATATCGCTTACCGTCATTAATTGACGATTTTTTCGATCTCTAGTTATTAATGTACTAACTTTACCACTTAGAGGTCTTATCACACCCCAAGACAAACAAAGATATTTTCTTTTAATAGTATGTTTACTAAATTGATCACCTAAATTAGCATGTGCTAGATTATTTTTAGCTACGACTAATAATCCACTAGTTTCTTTATCAATCCTATGAACAATGCCTGGTCTCAAAGTTCCATTAAGATTAGATAAATTTTTTTTATATTTATATAGCAAAGCATTAACTAAAGTATTTTCATAATTATTTGCACCAGGATGAACCACCATACCCTTAGGTTTGTTAATTACTAAAATGTCTTTATCTTCATGAATTATGTCCAATCCAATTTTTTTTGGAGCTATATGTTGAATATTTTTTTCGATAATATTGATTACAATTTGGTCTTTATATTTGATTTTAGTTGACGGGCTTGAAAGAATTGTATTATTTAATTTAACCTGCTTTTCTTGAATTAATTTTTTTAAGAAAGACCTTGTAAATTCATTTATATTTTCTGCTAAAAATATGTCTAATCTTTTACCGCTATCATTGTCGTCAACAGAAAATTTAATTGTATTCTTCATAAATTAATTTAGATTGTTCATATTGCGCCGGTAGCTTCAACTGGATAGAGCGCCGGATTTCGGCTCCGGAGGTTATGGGTTCGACTCCTATCCGGCGCACCATATTTCAAATAATCCAATCTGAATATTTGTCTTTATTACGAAGTATATATTCAGGGTAGGTGTTATCAATATCAATTTTTTTTAATTTAATATCTCTTCCAAAAATATCTTCGCTATTAAGTATTTTTTCTTCAATATTTTTTTCATTTATATTATTGTTATTATATTCGCCATGAGAAAAAGATTTAATCTTATTTAAAATTTGAGAAGGTGTTTGCATATATGAAAAATGCCAACCACCGCTTATAATTTGTTGATTTAATTTATCTAATCTCCAGAAAGGGTAATCTTTAAATTTTAAATTTCTAAGATCTTGCATTGACTTTATATTTTTCTTTTTTGTAATTTTTGAGCCAACCCAATTACTTTCATTTAAATTTTGTAAATTTAATTTGTACATAAACATTTTTTGAGAGAATGCTATAAACTTTTTTTTATTATTGATTTTAGGTAATTTTGTTAAATCAGGAATTTCATCTGAATCAGATAAAATTATAAGATCTTCTGAAGATGCCTCTTCAATACCTTCAATTAATGAATTTCTTTGATGCTGTTCAATTGGCGACTCCCCGCCTGTGTGGTTATTAAAGTTTATTTCACCTTTATAGTCAGCTGTTATAAAAATAATTTTATCTTTAAATTTTGAAAAGTTTTTAATATCAAAATTAATTTTTTTCGATTTTCCCTGATGAGTCTTTGTTGACTCTGAAATTACAAAATAATCAACAAATTCATCTAAAATATTTAAACGAAGGTCTACAATATGATCTTCATTAAAATACTGAAAACAATCGTATATAGCCATTAATTAAAATAACGATCCTCTAATTTTTCTATTTCATCATTAGCAATTTGAAGTCTTTTTAATATAACTTGCAATAATTTTAATTGACCAAATATTAACATTAGGCTTATAAATTTTTCATTATTATCTTTGATTAATTCTTTTCCAGTCTCAATATTAAAATTAGGTATAAAAATTAAATCAGCTTCAGCAGGAATTCTAGTACTATGTTTTCCTATACCTTTCCAGTCTATCAGGACATAATTCATGTCGTAAAGATAATTAACAAGCTTATGCCAACTAGGAACATTTTTATACATAGAAAAAAAATGGGCTTCTATTTTAATTATTAGAGGACGATAGTTTCCTATACCTTTTAAAATTTCTAACTCAGCACCCTGCGTGTCAATTTTAAGATAATCCAAGAAATTTATATTTCGATCAGATAATTGATTATTTATCGTATCACATTCAATTTCTATTGTTCTTGTAACCTTATAATTTTCAAAATCTTTATTATTAATATCGTGTAAATCAAAGGCCTTATCATCAGGTATATACATCGAAGTACTCCCAAGTCTGTTGTCCAGAATGTACAATTTTTTTTTTTCCTTTTGACTCCATAACCCCTTATTAATCACAAATTTATTATCTTTAAATTTATCAGATTCTTCCTTGATTGGTTCTACTAATATATTTTCAAAAAAATGATTATATCTTTTTGGAAAAAAATTATCGGAGTTAAAACCTCCTTGTGCCCCCACATCTAATGCAGTCATTTTTTGATTGTTAAGTAAATTTTCAATTAATTTATTAAAATTGTATTTTTCATTACTATTATAGCTTTTTTCACTTAAAAAATTGATAACCCTTCTGTTTAATTTTAGTTTGATAAAAATTTTAAATAAAATTGGAAGTATAATTTTTGACAAGCTTCTAAATAACTTTAGGATTATTCTCTTCATTGTAAATAAACGTTTATTTTTTTGTGAAAGTAGTCAGACCTATTTTTTTCCCTTCAATTAAAGATGAAGAGCAATGAAGCCTAGTTCTATCAAAAATTAACATCGAACCTACCTCCCATTCATAAACCAAATCTATTTCAAGACCAGAAAGATTTTCAATTTTTTCATGTTTTAAATATTTCTCATGATCTTCTTTTTTAAAAAGTTTTTTTTCATACATTTCTAAGTGTTCAGAAGATCTGAAATTCTGGCCATATTTAAGATCTTTGATCTTTAATTCGTTTTCGTCAATTGTAAAATTTGTAGAATTTCCATAAAATTTATTTTTAAAAATGACAGTGCTACCCTTAGATGTGAGTGGAATTAATGTCTGTTTAAAAATAATTTCATCTAAATTAAAGCCAGCATCCACATGCAAACCTATGGGGTTATAACTTTCCTGAAAGAGACCTAAAATATCATTATTATTTTCATCTTTGAGATTATCCATTTTGAATTCCCCAATTTCATTTTTAACTCTATCATAAAAAATAGATTCTAGTTCGTTATTGTAATTTTTAAGCCATCTTTTCTTTACAACGTTTTGTTTTTTATTATGAACTGTTGTTGGTAATTCTTGGTATAGATTTAAAAATTTTTCTATTTCATTTTTGCTAAATAAATTTTTAATTACTTTTGGTGAGCCTTCTAAATTTTTTATTTTATCAATATTTCTTTTTTTATTCATATTTTATTCTCCCATATTTATTAAAGTACCTCTATTTTTAGCCCCATTATATGATAAGTAAAAAATAACTATTCCTAGCACAAAATATACAAAAGATATCAAGATAGCTTTTAATATTTGATAATAGTTTACAATATCATGAATCAAAATATTTCTCATCTCTTCAAAAATATGAACTAGGGGAAGCAATTTTGCAATAAACTGCAGCCAATTAGGCAGTATTTCAATTGGATAGTAGATACATCCTAGTGGAGCCAAAAAAAATAGGCTTGCCCAAGCAATATTTTCAAATGAAGGTCCAAATCTTATTAAACCAGAAGTCACCAATAGACCCAAAGTAACACCAAATATATATAAAGTGATTAATAAAAAAATTAAAGGCGTTCCTATTTTTAAAATAGAGACACCAAAAAAAGGTATCGCTAATAATGCTGCAGGGACCAGGCCAATTAAAGTTCTAAAAATTGCAGTAAATGTTAGCGCTGCAATGATTTCACTAATTTTAATAGGAGCAATGAATAAATTTGTAAAATTCCTACTCCAGATTTCTTCTAAAAACATCATATTATAACTAATACTGGATCTAAATAAAAAATCATAAAGAATAGCAGCGCTTAAAATTACACCAACAGTATTTTCATAATAAGTTGAACTTAAAGTAAAAAATTTAGAGATAAATCCCCAAAGAAAAATTTGTATTGTAGGCCAATAAATTAAATCAAGAATTCTGGGAAAAGATCCTTTTATTAAATAAATATGTCTTAAACTAAGAGCATAAATTTTATTCCAATTCATTATTACTCCTAGCAATTTTCAAGAAAGTATCTTCCAGATTTTCTCTACCATGCTTATTTATTAATTCTTCACATGTTCCTTCATCTACAATCTTTCCTTGTTTCATCATTATAATTTTACTACATAACCTTTCAACTTCTTTCATATTATGAGAGGCCAACAACATGGTTAATTCATTTTTTTTTTTATATTTTTCTAAATATTCTCTTACAAAATCTCCAACATCTGGGTCTAAACTTGCGGTCGGCTCATCCAAGAAAAGTAATTTGGGTTTATTTATTAAAGATTTAGCTAGTGAAACTCTATTTTTTTGTCCTGATGATAATTCTCCTGTATTTTTATTAATAAAATTACCTAAATTAAGATCTTCAATTAGCTCTTCAATTCTCTCAACCTTTTCACTAACACCATATAATCTAGCATATACCTCAAGATTTTGTCTTACAGTAAGTTTTTTTGGTAATTCAATATACGGTGAAGCAAAGTTCATTAAACTTAATAGTTTAATTCTATTTTTTGAATTCAATTTAATATTATCTACAAAGATCTCGCCTTTAGTAGGTGTTATTAAACCAAGCATCATTCCAATAGAAGTAGTTTTTCCACATCCATTTGGGCCAAGAAGACCCAAAGTATTATTTTTTTCAATCTCAAAGCTAATATTATTTACAGCAACCGTAGATTTAAATTTTTTTACAAGGTTTTTTACTTCTAATTTCATTTAAGATTTTGATGCTCTTTGTATTCTATCGTTAATAGCTATTCCAGATCCAAAATTAGGAATTTTGCTAATTTGAATCTTTTTATAACCTTTTATTTTAATTAACCTAAAGATTTTATATAAATTTGAAGCGGCTTCATTTAGATCTAGATTTTTACTTAAACTAAAAAAATTTTTTCTGTTTTTATATTTATTTCCTAAATATATAAAAGCACTTTTTCCATCATATTTTTTTTGATTCACAAAAACAGGTATTCCAGGAGAATAATGTTTTTTCATCATACCTGGTGATTTAGTTTTTTTACCTTTTATGTTATTTTTAATTTTTTTCTTTAATATTTTTTCAATTAAATTCTTGTCAATAATTCCAGGTCTTAAAATTTTCGGAAAACCAGTTAAATCAATCACGGTTGACTCAATTCCAATTTTACACTTGCCACCATCTATAATCAGTTGAATTTTTTTTTTAAATTCATCAAAGACATCTTCAGCTTTTACTGGGCTTACATTTGTAGATTTATTAGCACTAGGCATTGCCAAAGGGAAATCAATTTCTTTTAATATAGTCCTAATAATTTTGTGTTTTGGAAATCTTACAGCAACTGTATTTAACTTAGCGGTAGCGAGAGCGTTTATTTTTGAATTATATTTTTTTTTCAAAATAAATGTAATGGGACCTGGACAAAGAAATTTGTATAGTTTTTTAAAATTCTCGTTGATCTCTATATCGCTTAAGGCATCATTTAAATCATAATAATGTATAATTAATGGATTTGATGGGGGTCTTTTTTTCAATTTGTATATTTTCTTAACTGAAGTCTTTGAGTAGGCATTTCCCCCTAAACCGTATACTGTCTCTGTAGGTAATCCAGCCACATTACTATTATTTAAATTTTTAATAGTTTTATTGAGAATTTTTTTGTTAAAAGCAAATATATTTGAATAGCTATTTTTCATAATGTAAATATTATTTGATAAATGAAAAATCAAAATATTCCAGCTGACATAAAAAGTAAATCATTAAAAGAAGCTAGAGGCGAAATTGATGTAATTTTAAGTAAATTAGAAAAACAAGAGACAAATTTAGATGAGTCAATAGAAGATTATAAGAGATTAATTTTACTTAACAAACATATAGATCAATTATTTATAAAAAAATTTAGAGAAATTTCAGAAAAAAAAAATAATGATTAAAAAAAAATTAATAAAAAATGCAAATAAAGTTGACGAATTTTTAATCAAATACTTAAAAAATCAAAAAAAATCTTTGTTAGTTAAACCAATGAAGTACGGAGTTATTTCTGGAGGAAAAAAGATTAGATCAACCATAATTTTTGATACAGGAAGATTATTTAAAATAAGTGAAAAAAAACTTATAAATATTTGCGCCGCAGTAGAATGCATTCATTCATACTCATTAATTCATGATGATTTACCATGTATGGATAATGATTTGACAAGAAGAGGCAAGCCTTCAACGCATGTTAAATTTGGTGAGGCCTCGGCAGTGTTGGCAGGCAGCTCACTTCTTACCTTAGCGTTCGAAATTGTCACTGATAAAAAATATTCACTAAACTCTGTAATGAAAAATGAAATTGTAAGATCTCTAGCAAATTGCTCTGGACACACTGGCATTGCTGGCGGTCAAGAACTTGATTTAAAATTTGAAAGAAAGAAAAAAAAAATTAATCAAATTATTGATATGCAGAAAAAAAAAACAGGAAAATTATTTAATTTTTGCTTATATGCTGTTGGAGTTGTAGCTAATAAATCTAATAGAGAAAAAAAATTTTTAAGCAATTTAGGAGAAGAGATAGGATTATTATTTCAACTTGCTGATGACTTTTTAGATAAAAAGGGATCTAAAAAGTTAGTTGGCAAACCAGTTAAAAAAGATAATAAAAATGGAAAATCAACTTTGCTAAATTTAATGGGAGAAAAAAAAGCCCATTTGTATGCAATTAGGTTAAAGAAAAAAATATTGCGTAATTTAGAAAAACATGGAAAAAAAGCGAAAGAATTAATTAATACAATTGAATTTATTTTAGAAAGACAATTTTAATGGGTAGACTTATTAAACAGATAAATTTTCCAGCAGATTTAAGAAAATTTAAAAAAGATGATTTAAGACAAATTTCAGAAGAATTAAGAGATGAACTAATAGATGTAGTTTCTGAAACTGGAGGACATTTAGGTGCTGGATTAGGGGTAGTAGAGTTAACTGTGGCTCTGCACTATGTGTTTGATACCCCTAAAGATAAATTAGTTTGGGACGTTAGTCATCAGTGCTATCCGCATAAAATTATAACAGGTCGTAGAGACAGAATTAAAACACTTCGAAAGGGCGGAGGTTTATCTGGATTTACTAAAAGAGCAGAGAGTGAATATGATCCTTTTGGAGCAGCACACAGTTCAACTTCTATTTCATCAACACTTGGTATGGCGGTTGCAAAAAAATTATCTAATAATAATAACAATGTAATCGCAGTTATTGGTGACGGAGCAATGAGTGCTGGCATGGCTTACGAAGCAATGAATAATGCTGGTGCATTAAAATCTAAATTAATTGTTGTTTTAAATGATAACGATATGTCTATTGCTAGACCAGTTGGAGCTATGAGTAAATATTTAGCTAAACTTTTATCGGGCAAATTATATTTTAGTTTCAGAGAAACATTGAAAATGATTATTTCTGCTTTTTCAAAAAGATTTAGTCAAAAAGCCGGTAGAGCAGAAGATTTATTAAGAAATATTGTAACTGGCGGAACATTATTTAGTGAACTAGGTTTTTACTATGTAGGACCGATTGATGGACATGATGTAGAAAATTTAGTTCAAATTTTTGAAAATGTTAAAAACTCAAATCATCAAGGACCTGTATTAATTCATGTTAGAACACAAAAAGGAAAAGGCTATAAACCCGCAGAAGACTCAGGAGATAAGTATCATGGAGTATCTAAATTTAATGTCTCAACAGGTGAGCAAGCAAAATCAAAGTCTAATGTTCCCTCATATACAAAAGTATTTGCTGAAACTTTAATAAAACATGCTGAACAAGATACAAAAATTATTGGTATTACAGGCGCAATGCCTTCAGGAACAGGCTTAAATCTGTTTGAAAAAAAATTCCCAGATAGAACTTTTGATGTAGGAATAGCCGAGCAGCATGCTGTTACTTTTGCAGCTGGATTGGCAACAGAAGGATACAAACCTTATGCAGCAATCTATTCAACTTTTCTTCAAAGGGCTTATGATCAAGTAGTTCACGATGTTGCTTTACAATCACTTCCAGTGAGATTTGCTATAGACCGTGCTGGACTAGTCGGCGCAGATGGGCCAACACATGCTGGTTCTTTTGATGTTACTTATCTTTCAACTTTACCCAATTTTGTTGTTATGGCAGCGAGTGATGAAGCCGAACTTGTTAAGATGATCAATACTTCAGTTAACATTAACGATCGTCCTTCAGCTTTTAGATATCCTAGAGGAAACGGAATTGGAATTGAATTACCTTCAATCAAAGAAACTTTGGAAATTGGAAAGGGAAGAGTTATCAAAGAAGGAAAAAAAGTAGCTCTAATAAATTTTGGAACACGATTGGAGGAGTGCAAATCTGCTTCAGACAAACTTTTAAAAAAAGGAATTGATTGCACAATTATAGATGCACGATTTGCAAAACCTTTAGATGAAAAATTAATTATGGAAGCAGCTTCAAGTCACGAAGTATTAATAACTATTGAGGAGGGTTCAATAGGTGGATTTGGATCTCATGTAATGCAACTTTTGTCTGATAGAGGAGTATTTGATAGAGGTTTAAAATTTAGATCTATGATTTTGCCAGATATTTTTATAGATCAAGACACACCTGAAAAAATGTATGAGATTGCAGGTCTAGATAGTTTATCTATAGCTAACAAAGTTGAAGAAACACTTAACTCAAATATAATTTTAGCTAAAAATAAAAATAAGATTTCTAATTAACCGCACTGCGCTCTGTGCATTAACAAATGATCAAGCAATACACAGTTGATCATTGCTTCACCAATAGGTACCGCTCTAATTCCTACACATGGATCATGCCGTCCTTTAACTGAAATTTTTGTATTCTTACCTTTTTTATCAATAGTTTCTCTACTAGTTAAAATAGAAGAAGTTGGTTTCACTGCAAAAGAAGCAACAATATCTTGTCCAGTTGAAATTCCCCCAAGAATTCCACCAGCATGATTGGTTTTAAATTTTATTTTGCCTGAACTTTTTCTGATTTCATCAGAGTTCTCTTCACCACTTAAGTACGCAGCATTCATACCTGAACCAATATTCACACCTTTAACAGCATTGATGCTCATTAATGCGGCTGAAATATCAGTATCAAGTTTCGAGTAAATAGGAGCTCCTAAGCCAACAGGAACACCCGTAGCTCTTAATTCAATTACAGCTCCACAAGATGATCCTGCTTTTCTTACAGCCAAAAGATATTTTTCCCAAAGTTTTACAGATTTTTTATCAGGACAGAAAAAAGGATTTTTTCTTATCTCAGCATTGTTCCAATTTGATTTATCACATGACATTAAACCCAATTGGGTGACAGCTCCAATAACATTAAAATTTTTACCAATAATTTTTTTTAAAACTATCCTGGCAACAGCACCTGCCGCAACTCTGCTTGCTGTCTCTCTAGCTGACTGACGGCCACCACCTCTAAAATCTCGAATGCCATATTTTTTAAAATATGTAAAATCAG
>Ga0222719_10001132_pt1 | contig 26379 bp, 19 predicted proteins | sample C33_34DmetaG_FD_165039 | JGI IMG/M metagenome (GOLD analysis project Ga0222719, IMG submission 165039) | Estuarine water microbial communities from San Francisco Bay, California, United States - C33_34D | ecosystem: Environmental > Aquatic > Marine > Unclassified | place: USA: California...
AGAAAACAGGTCTCCTCGAAGGTATTGAGACCGAGCGTCAGCAGAACTCAATGGCCCGTCTACTTGAGAACCAAGCCAAGGAGCTTCTCCGCGAGAGCAACACCATGAACTCTGGCGATGTCGAAGGCTTCGCTGCCGTCGCATTCCCCATCGTTCGCCGCGTTTTCGCTGGTCTTATCGCCAACGATCTCGTCAGCGTTCAGCCAATGAGCCTACCCTCTGGTCTCATCTTCTTCCTAGATTTCACTTTCTCTGGTGATCTTGGAACTGGCACTATCGATGGTCGTATGGGTAACTTAAAAGATAAGTCTATCTACGGTACCGATCAGGTCGGTGCGCAGATTACTGGTGGTGTTGAACTCCTTGGTTCACTCCAACAGGATCTCTCTGGTCCACGTACAGCTACCGCTCGTGGTTATGCTTACGCTAGCCCAGTTAGCAGCGTTGAAATTACTGCTTCATCACTATCAGTAAGCGTTTTCTCCTTAACTGGCGCTACTGCTGATAACAAGAAGGACATCGTATATGATCCTGATTTGCTTGCAGTTAGTTCTTCCGGTGATGCTGGTTACGTTATCAAGGTTTCACTTGCCGATTCAGCAATGTCTCAGCTAGATAAGGAAAACCTTGCTGCTGTTACTGCTTCAATTGGTTCCCTTGACGATGTTGTTGGAGGCGCTACTCTATCTACATCCGACACAGCGCAGGTTCGTCGCTTGAGCCAGACATCTGGCGTAAACACAGTTCTTTACTTCCGCACCAGTGTTGATCTTGCTGGATTTACTTCTGATGTCGGTGCTGCTAACAAGAACCTTGATCTTGAGTTCCCGATCACAGACGCTTTCCAGTCTGGTGACAACACCGACCTTGGCGCTGTTCGTGGTAACGCAACTTGGGGTCTTGAAGGTTCTGCTAACATCCCCGAGATCGACATCAAGGTTGATTCCATTGCTGTTACCGCTCAGACCAAGAAGCTCAAGGCCAAGTGGACCCCAGAGCTTGGTCAAGACCTCAACGCATACCACAACTTGGATGCAGAGGTTGAGCTTACCAGCCTTCTCTCCGAGCAGATTGCTCTAGAGATCGACCGTGAGATCCTTGCTGACCTCGTTAACGGCGCTACTGCAGCTACCCGTTACTGGTCACGCGCACCCGGTCTCTTCGTTGACTCCACTGGTGCTGAGATTGGTGCTGCCACCAAGGCTCCCGACTTCACTGGTACCGTCAGTGAGTGGTACGAGACCCTCGTTGAGACCATCAACGATGTCTCCGCTCAGATCCACCGTAAGACTCTACGTGGTGGTGCTAACTTCGTCGTCTGCGGACCCGAGGTTGCCAACATCCTTGAGTTCACCGCTGGCTTCCGTGCAAGCGTCACTCACGACGACGAGAAGGGCTCCATCGGCGCTCTCCGCGTTGGTTCACTCAGCAAGAAGTTTGATGTCATCGTTGACCCCTACTTCCTACGCAACGTCATCCTAGTTGGTCGTCGCGGCGGTAGCTTCCTCGAAAGCGGCTACGTCTACGCCCCATACGTCCCACTACAGACTACCCCAACAATCTTCGGACCAGAAGACTTCGTACCACGTAAGGGTGTTATGACCCGTTACGCGAAGAAGATGGTTCGTCCAGATATGTACGGTCTAGTCGTCGTTCGTGGTCTCCTAGGTGAGTCTGGCGCTTGATAGCTAACCAACTCTAAAACCTAAACCCCCTGCCTTGTGCAGGGGGTTTTTGTTTATGCGCTCACTATTTACTACGACTAGGAGGCTCTATGAATGCCCACAAACTTACAACCACTTTCCGAGACTAGCGCAGTAATTCTTTCATCCACTGGCGATCCGTCAGCAGTAGCCGCAGCCGTCCCGTTTGGAATCTACAATGATTCACAATACTTTCTTACTGGTGCTGCAAAGCAAGTAGATTTTGTTTACAAGCGACTCGGTGGCGATGTCGTTGATATCGAACTTACAAACGCAAATGTCTATGCTGCATACGAAGAAGCAGTTCTAGAATACTCATACATCCTTAATATGCATCAAGGCAAGAATGTTCTTTCTGATGCACTTGGAAAGGCCACAGGCACATTTGACCATAATGGCGACAGTCTCTCAGGACCAGATGGCGTAAACTTGCAATACACCAAGATTACTCTTTCTTACGCCAACAAGGTTGGTGATGCAATGGCAACCATGGCTGGGTTTGGTGGAACTACTCCAATCTACTCTGCTTCCTTCACAACAGTGGCAAATCAACAAGATTATGACCTTCAGGCAATTATCTCTGGCGCCTCTGCCACTGGGGTTGATGATGCAGGAAAAGCTGTACCATATGCTGGAAAAGTTGGAAACTCTAGGGTAATCATCGATAAGGTTTTTTATCGCTCTCCAGTCGCCATGTGGCGCTTCTATGGCTACTATGGCGGCATAGGTGTTGTTGGTAACTACTCGACCTACGGTCAATATGCCGATGATTCTACATTCGAGATTGTCCCAACATGGCAAAACAAACTCCAAGCCATTATGTACGAAGACTCTCTCTTTACAAGAACCTCTCACTACTCTTATGAGATTATCGACAATAAAGTAAGAGTTTACCCAATGCCAAGAGGACAAGATAACTTTGCCGGATATCTCGACCGTATTTGGGTTCGCTTCAGAATTACAGACAACTCTTGGGGCGAGAACGCAGACACAGACACAGGCGTAAATGGCGTCAACAACATCAACACACTTCCATTCGACAACATTCCCTACGAGAATATCAACTCTATGGGTAAGCAGTGGATTCGCAACTATGCTCTCGCTCTATGCAAGGAGATGCTTGGCCAAATTCGTGGCAAGTTCCAGTCTGTTCCAATCCCCGGTGAGTCTGTTACCCTCAACTACTCCTCCCTTCTGTCCGAGGCACAAAAAGAAAAAGAAGATCTACGACAGAAGTTAGCAGATATGTTGAAGGAAATCGAATACCCAGAACTCGCAAAGAAAGATCAAGAGAAGGTTGTCGCCGCAGAAGAGACTCTTCGCCGCTCACCACTACCTATCTTCGTAGGATAACTAAATGTCAGATAACGAATGGTCTAGACCAGCATCGCCACCTCCTCCACTCTTTCTCGGTAAGAAGGAGCGCGATCTTGTTAAGCAAGTCAACGATGAACTTGTAGAAAAGGTAATTGGACAACAGATACTTTATTACCCTATTGATCTCGAAACAACAAATTTTCATGAGCTATACGGAGAGGCTATAGAAAAAACTTTCTTGCCACCTGTAAGAGTATATGCTCTCGTTAAGTTTGACCAAGACGACACATCTTATCTAGATTCAGTTGGAATCGATAACATGTCCGAGATTACGATTCACTTTCACAAGCGTAGACTTACCGAAGACCAAGATCTATTTGTAAGAGAGGGCGACTTTGTTCTCTACGGAGACCTCTACTATGAGATTATGGCCTTATCTTCACAGAGAAGACTATTCGGTCAAGTAAACCAAACATTTGAAATCTCTGCTAAATGCAAGAGAGCACGCAAGGGACTATTCGATGCTACCTGATAACTTTGACTTCGCACAACTACCAGAAGACCAGAAGGAGTTTACCCTACAAGAGATAGGGATGCTTGCTTCTCGCATTGAAGATATTGATTATGCCATAGTTTCTTGGATCAAGGAAGATCTTGACTTATCTACAATCACTAATGAAGGATATAAGCGCGTGCCTGTTCTTTGGCAGACACCTGAACGAGCATTTCAGATCAAGAACAACAAAGACCTTCGTGTGCCAGACGATCACAGTTCAGGCGCGATTACCCTTCCTGTTGTCACGATCGAAAGAACAGGTATCACCAAAGATCCAACAAGAAAAGGTGGGTATCAGGCACATATTTATTCTGATAAACGCAATGGTAGAGTTGGCCGTATGACCATCGCCAAGCGAATCAAGCAAGATAAAACACGAAACTTCGCTGTCGCAGGCAATTTAAGAACAAACACATCAGGAACTAGGCAAGAAAACTTTCCAAGAGTAAATAAGAAGGTAGTTATTGAGACTCTCTCGATACCAATCCCCATCTATGTGAATCTCGACTATAAAATCATAGTCAAGACAGAATACCAACAGCAGATGAACGATCTGACTCAGCCCTTCATGACGAGAACAGGACAAATAAATTCATTTGTAATGCGCAGAAATGGTCACCTCTATGAAGCATTTATTGACCAAGGCTTCAACCAGTCCAACAATGTCGCCAATCTAGGTGAAGATGAGAGACAGTTCACTAGTGAAGTAAACATCAAGGTACTAGGATACCTAATTGGTGAAGGAAATAGTGATGACAGACCCATCATTACAAAGACTGAGAGTGTAGTAGAAATAACATATCCAAGAGAAACTGTTGTTCCTGCAGGAAATGATAACTTTTTTATTGACTAGAGACATCCTGAAGTGTTTTGGGAATCAACACTACTATTTAAACTATGATTGACAATGCTTTTGAGCATACTTTAACAAAAGTGAGGAACTACTAATGCCCGTAAAAAACTTTAAATTCGTCTCTCCCGGCGTCTTTATCAACGAAATTGACAATTCATTCAGACCAAGAAGAGCAGATACCATCGGTCCTGTTATTGTTGGACGCTCTACTCGCGGTCTTGCAATGCAGCCAGTTACTGTTGAATCATACTCCGACTTTGTTACCCAGTTTGGTGGCACAGTACCCGGAAATGGTGGTGGAGATGTCTACCGTGGAGGCAACTATCAGTCTCCAATGTACGGTACTTACGCGGCCAAGGCTTTCCTAAACGCAAACGTTGCACCCGTGACCTACATTCGCCTACTTGGTCAGCAGACCACTACTGGCGAAAGTGCCGGTGGTGATGCTGCTGCAGGGTGGAAGACTACAAACCAAGTCAACTCTTCTCCTGCATCAAACGGCGGTGCATACGGAATCTGGGTTGCAGCCAGCGGCTCAAGTGCAGAGATTACTGCAACTCTCGGGGCAGTCCTTTATGTAGATGAAGGCTACGTCCAGCTTAGTGGTACCTTCTTTGACGGTGCGGGCGGCTCTGATACTACCGGTGCTGCTGGTCACCTTATCACAACTGATACAGATGGACTATTCACTCTCGAAGTTTACGACGATTCATCAGCACTACAAGACAAAATCAAGTTTAACTTTGATGATTCTTCTGAGGCATTTATCCGTAAGCGCCTAAACACAAATCCCCAGCTTACCACCGCACAGGGTGCCTTCTACCCATCAGCTTCTGCTAAGACTTACTGGCTTGGCGAGAGCTTTGAGCAAGAACTGCGTGATGGTTCAGACAACAGCCTAGGTAACCTCACTAACACTTCAAATCTTGTTGGTGTTGTTCTTGCACTAAAGCAGGATGGTACCACTAAGACCCCCGCCGACATGAAGGCTCAAGCTTCCAGAGAAGCTGTCGCCGGCTGGTTTATTGGTCAGGACTTGGGTGCTCCAGCTAGTTTCGCACCCGCCGATAAGCAGAAGCTCTTCCGTCTCGTCGGTCGTGGACATGGTGAGTGGCTACACAAGAATGCCAAGGTTTCTATTGAAAAGATTCGCCAGTCAACCACTACAACAACTGACTACGGTACATTCTCTATTGTCGTCAGAGATCTAAGAGACACAGACAACAATGTTGTTGTTCTTGAAAGATTCGACAACCTAACTCTCGATCCCTCATCCCCCAACTACGTCGCTAGAAAGATTGGTGACAGATACTACCAGTGGAATGCTACCGAGAAGAGACTAAGAGAGTACGGCGACTACCCTAACCAGTCACGTTACATCAGAGTAGAAATGAACGATGATGTTGATGCTGGTGCAACTGACCCAGTTCTTCTTCCATTCGGTTACTTTGGTCCTCCCAAGATTACTAACATTACAGATGTTTCTGGTTCAGGTGTTGCCCTTGCTTCTACTTTTGTAGACGGCGGCACCGATATTCCAACTGGTGTCTCTAATGTCCTTGGCGCAAGCTCCAATGTTACTGCTTCTCTCGTTTTCCCTTCAGTTAGACTAAGAGTCAGTGCTTCCGACGGTGGTCTTTCCGATCCAACTGATGCATACTTCGGTATGATGAGCACAAGAGATGCATCCTCAACCCGCGCCGATGCTAGCATTGCAGACCCTCACCGTTTGCTTTACAGTGGCTTCCCCGATGATCCAACCAGTGGTGCCATAACAGGCGTAGACGGATACTCATACGTGTTCTCACTTAATGATCTAACCGCAAGCTCCGGTCGCTACTACTACGAGTCAGGTGCTCGTGCTGCCGCTGCCGCCGCAGGTCGTGGCGAGATTACTGAGACCACAATCATCAGTGCAGGCCACAACCGCTTCACTGCGCCATTCTGGGGTGGATTCGATGGGTTCGATATCAAGAAGCCTGACCCAATGTACAACGGAGGCATAGGAGCAGCAGCCACAGAAGATTCAAGCTACGCTTACCACACTATTCGCAGAGCAATCGATACAGTAGCTGACCCAGAGTTCATCAACATGAACTTGCTCACAATGCCCGGTTTGACACATGAGTCCCTTACCACTCACATGATCAATGTTTGTGAGGCTCGCGCCGATGCAATGGCCCTAATTGACCTTCCAAGCGTCTACAAGCCAGCACACGAAGGCTACGAGGCAAACAGAAGCGACAGAATCGGCACAACTCCAAATCAGGCAGCCATTGATCTACGCGATAGAAGACTCGACTCTTCTTACGGTGCAACCTTCTACCCATGGGTTCAGACCCGTGACGAAAACAGTGGCCAGCTTGTCTGGATTCCACCTACCGTCGCTATGATGGGTGTTCTTGCAAGCTCCGAGAGATCAACACAAATCTGGTACGCTCCCGCAGGCTTCAACCGTGGTGGTCTATCAGACGGTGCAGCAGGTATTCCAGTCACAAACGTCTCAGAGCGTCTAACCTCTAAGCAGCGTGACACCCTATACGATGCTCGCATCAACCCAATCGCTAGCTTCCCAAGCACCGGTATCGTAGTGTTCGGTCAGAAGACCCTACAGGAGCGCCCATCTGCTCTAGACCGCATCAACGTGCGTCGTCTAGTCATCTACCTCAAGAAGCAGATCTCCATCCTTTCTACTCAGATTCTCTTTGAGCAGAACGTACAGGCAACTTGGAACCGCTTCAAGGGTCTCATCGAGCCATTCCTCGCTAACGTCAAGGTTCAGTTCGGTATCTCCGATTACCGCCTCATTCTTGACGAGACTACTACTACGCCTGACCTAATCGATCAGAACGTTCTATACGCCAAGATCATGGTTAAGCCTGCGCGTGCCATTGAATACATCGCAATTGACTTTGTGGTTGCTTCTACCGGCGCATCTTTTGATGATTGATTTTAAGGGGGCTTTTGCCCCCACTAACTACTTACTTATGAATTATAGGAGAACCTAACAAATGCCATTCTGGTCAGAAAATTTCGGTCAAGACCCCACCCTCAAAGATCCAAAGCGTAAATTTCGATTTACCGTAGAATTCCAAGGAATTAATGCTGCTCAGGGAGGCGCTCTCCTTTGGTACGCCAAGAGTTGCGACAAGCCAAAGTTTGAGATTTCCTCAACTGAACACAAGTACCTCAACCATACTTTCTACTACCCCGGTTCTGTTACTTGGCAGGAAATCAGCGTTGCCATGGTTGACCCAGTTGACCCTGACATGACCGCTACTTTCTCAGACATGGTTGTCCAGTCTGGTTACTCACCCCCCACTGATGCTAACGCTCTTGGTTCTATCTCTAAGGCCAAGGCTGCTGCCGCTCTCGGTACTGTTACAATCACCCAGATTGATTCTGACGGCAACCCACTAGAAGTTTGGACTCTATGGAACGCCTTCTTAACCAAGATGGAAACCGAGTCCCTTGAGTACGGTAGTGATGAGCTTTCAACCACTACAGTTGGACTAAAGTACGACTGGGCTAGAGTTGAAACTGCTAATAACTCTTCACTCGTTAGCTCCGGTGGTAACTCCTTCTTTAACGTTTGATAAGACAATATAAAACGCGAGGTGTAAATTGTCAAGAAATCAGGATCGCCTAGGCGGCGTTCAACAGCCTGACACGAGCCCCCCACCCCAGCAGGGTGGTGGGGGTTTCTCGTTTGTAGTTCCAACTGAATTTGTGGAACTACCATCACAGGGTCGCTTCTACCCACAAGGTCACCCGTTACATGGTAAAGACTCAATCGAGCTTCGCCAAATGACCGCAAAAGAAGAGGATATGCTCACATCGAGAACACTACTCAAGAAGGGTGTTGCTCTTGATAGAGTTATTGCTAGTATTATTGTAGACAAATCAATTGACCCAGACTCCCTCCTTGTTGGTGATCGCAATGCGATTATCATCGCCACAAGAGTTGCAGGCTACGGCAGCAAGTATGACACTAAGGTTTCTTGCCCCAGTTGTGGAACAAACCAAGAGTACTCTTTTGATCTAAACCAAGCAAATGTTACAGATGGTTCTGATGCACGCGATCTTGGTGTAAAAACCAATGAGGACGGAACATTCAATGTTACGCTACCTATGACAAATGTTGATGTTTGTTTCCGACTCCTCAATGGCAGAGATGAAAAGTCTTTCCTTAATGGTATGCAGGCAGACAAGAAGACTAAAAATGAAAGAAACATTACAAGACAGCTTGCAACAATCATTGTTTCTCTAAATGGAGACTCATCAATTCAGGCAAAGCAGTACTTTATTGACAATGTTCCCTCATTGGATTCTCGACATCTACGATTGGCCTACCGTCTAGCTGCCCCAAACATTGATCTAACTCAGCACTTTGAGTGTTCAGAATGTTCCCACGAGCAGGACATGGAGGTGCCGCTTTCAGCGGATTTCTTTTGGTTTAACTGAAGAATATATGGAGAACATATACGAGCAGTTTTTCTTCCTCAAGTATTCAGGTGGATGGAGTTTTTCCGAAGCATACAACCTGCCTGTAGGTCTCAGAAACTGGTTTGTTAAGAGACTTGTCAAACAACTTGAGATGGAGAAGGAAGCAATTGAAAAAGCCTCCAAGGGTAAGGGTGGTGGTTATCAAGAACTAACACCGCATAACCAACCACCTTCTCCTAAAAAACTCTATTAAACTAAGGCTGCTGATGCAGCCTTTCGTTTTTATGGCGTTACTATTTATGATATAGAGCGAGGGCTTTTCTATGGCTGAGATTGATGCCGCAATTAATAAGCTTATATCTGAACTAAAGAAACTCAAGGGAGATACTGGCCGAACTGGTACAGGCGCTTCTTCTAAGATTAAAGAAGACGCCAAAAATGCAGAAGAAATTAAAAAAATACAAGAAGAAATTAATGCTCTTTATGATGACAGAGAACGCAAAAATAATAGAGAATTAGATCAAGCCCGAAAAAAGAAGAATTTAGCAGAAGATGAACTTCAGAAAGTTACCGATAGCCTTGCAAATAAAGAAAAGTTAACCGAAGAAGACAAAAAACAGTTAGAACTAGCTACACAAAAAGTAAATAAAGCAGAAGAATTTGTAAACACCCTCCGTGATGCACAGAGGGCTGTTGATGATCTTTCTGATTCTTTCTCAAATATATTTGGTGGTCCAGACGCAGTAAAAATTGAAGATGTCTTTGATCCCAAGAAGATTGCTGGTGTAGTTGGAGGCTTATCAAAGATAGCTGAAACTGGAAAAGGCGTAGAATTGGCTACAGAACTGGCTGCCAAGTCATCAGAGAAGTTTGTTGGGGCAATATTCAAGATGTCTATGCAACTTGCTGATAACGAAGCAAAGTTCATGAAGGCCACAGGTGCTAATAAGGCGTTTGCAAGGTCTGTCACAAATTCATATGAAGAAATGCGCTCGTTTGGGGCAACCTCGGAAGAAGTCAGCGCAACATATCAAGAGTTGTTTGGTAACTTCACTGATTTTACAATGTTGAATCAACAACAAAGAGAATCACTTGCAGAGACTGGTGTAGCCCTAAGCAAGCTTGGTATTTCAAATGCAGACTTTGCAAAGTCAATTCAAATATCGACCAAAGCAATGGGCATGAGCGCTGAACAAGCAGGACAAAACATGCTTAATCTCGAAAAGTTTGCTGAAGACTTGGGTGTAGCCCCACAACAATTGGCAGCAGACTTCGCAGGCGCGGGTGATATGCTTGCAAAGATGGGTGATCAAGGCACCAAGGCGTTCAAAGACCTTGCAATCGTAGCCAAGACTACCGGTATGCAGATGCAAAGCATCATAAACCTCACAAACAAGTTTGATACTTTTGAAGGCGCTGCAGATCAGGCAGGAAAGCTCAATGCTGCACTTGGTGGCAACTTTGTTAACGCTATGGACCTAATGATGGCTACTGATCCTGCTGAACGCTTTGGCATGATTCGAGATTCCATACTTGATGCTGGGCTATCTTTTGATGATATGTCATACTACCAGAAGAATTTCTACAAAGATTCTCTTGGGTTGTCTGATGTTGGAGAACTTGCTGCGCTTATGAGTGGCGATATGGATCTTGTATCAGGGGCTACACAAGAAAGCGCTCAGTCCATGATAGATGCAAAGAAGCGTGCCCACGAAATGGCTACAATGCAGGAAAACCTAAACACAATGTTGGCCAACATGATTCCAATCATTACACCTTTGATTGATTTAATGAAAGACTTTACAGAGTATCTGGCAGAAAGCGAGAATCTAGCAAAAGCCTTACAAATAACCATGATGACTGTTACGGGTGCTTATGTTTTATACCAAGGCGCAATAAAGACCGCTGCATTTTTCACAACAGCATATAATGTAGTTATGGGGCTTGCCAATATGATTGGAGCAACTCGACTAGGTGGATTGATGGCTGAGACACGAGCTAAGTTCCAAAATGCTATAGCTACAAGATTACAATCACAGGCTCAAAACAACCTTAACAATACTAGTGAAAAAGGTAACCAAATATCTGCCAATTCAATTAAGGCAATGCTAGCCATTGGTGCTGCAGCTTTGATGCTTGGTATAGGTATAGGATTAGCTGCATACGGGACTGCTCAATTAGCGGCTGCATTTAATGACTTGGGCAAAGCTGCGCCTTATGCAGCAGCCGGTATTATGTTCTTAATGGTGCCATTTGTTGCGTTCTTTGCTGCAGCAGCATTTATTGTTTATTCTGGCGTTGGTCCCGGAATTGCTGCAGTATTTTTGGCGATGGGAGCGGCAGCATTGTTGCTTGGGGCTGGTATTGCAGTTGCTGCATATGGTATGTCATTCTTGGTAAAAGCATTCATGGACATGGATCCCAAACGAATAATAGCAATCTCAGTTGCAATGCTCGCATTCTCAGCTTCCTTGTACGCGCTAGCTGTCGCTGGAGCTACTGCCACAATGGGAGCACCCGGTCTTATCGTATTAACAGCAGCAATAGTTGGCATGGCTTATGGATTGAGCCTTATTGAAGACCTCATAACAAATGTCGCTTATGCTTTTGTATCTTTCTTTGACACAATCGCAGATCCAAGTACGGCCAATAACATCAAAGAAATTGCACAAGCAATTGAAGCAATCCCCATTAGAAAGAACATAGAGTTTGCAACTTCAATGAGTGCATTGGCAGCAGCAAATACAGCCGCCGCTGCTCTCGGAACAACACAGGCTGTAACTAAAGCCATCGTAGGTGGCAATAACCAGAACAACAACACTGCTGCGGCTCCTACACCTTACGAAGTTACAATCAACGTAATGCTAGATAGAGACAAACTTGCGACTGTTGTTCAAGAGATAAACGGCGAACAAGCTAAGAGAGCAATTCAAGGTACACAATAATGGCATACTTTACCCAAGACAAATATAAAGCACACGAACTTATCGCAGGAGAAAATAGAAGAGAATTTGATTTTTTTGATGGTGCCGATGCTTTAGCCGGGTATGGCTATCGTATAGACATAACCCATGTGCCAACAAACGAAACAATATTTTTTAAAGCTTTTATCACAGCTTTTAATGATACTTTTTCTCAAAACTGGAATTCAGAAGAGGTATATGGTAGAGCAGATCCAATTTATAATTTTAAAAACACAAATAGAAAAATATCTTTAGGATTTAAAATGGTTGCAGCTAGCGAAAGTGAAGCGTATGAAAACTTGACAAAAGCTCAGCAGTTAGCAAAATTCATGTATCCAAACTACACCGACGTTGATGGGGCCAAAACTGTTTCACAGTCTCCTCTAATAAGACTATCAATTATGAATTTATTAGGCAAGTATGAAGGAGAGGCTAAAAGTGTAGATAGCGATCCTAGAGAAGTATACAACAGCTACACCACCCCAGCAGAAGGTATGTTAGGTTTTTTTGACAACATAACCTTTAATTGGAATTTAGAAAATAACGAAGCTGGTGTATTCTATCATCACGATGCTGATAATGAACACACCACCGCAGTTTTACCAAAACTAATAGAAGTCTCTATAGGCGGATTCTCGCCTATTCACGAGCAGCATCTAGGCTGGGATGAAAACGGACGCTTTGGAGGAGAGTTTATAGGCAGAGATGATAAAGGTAACGCACAATATAGTTATCAAGATAATTTTCCATATGGTGCCTCAAGTGCAAACATAGGTGGTCCTGATGGGGTACTTGATTTGCCTTCTCAAGAATCAACTATTCCAAAACCAGCGTACTCCGAGGATGAGCTTTCAAAAGATGAGAGAGCACAGGCAGAAGCTGCTATTGCAAACGCTCAAGCACGATATGGTGGCATGTTTGGAAACATGAGAAGAAACAGAGATTTGAAGAGAATGGATAAATATAGTAGCTCAAAGAGGCAGTATGTACAATCTGCCCTTGCAGGGCAAGAAGCAATAGATAACAACTATCTAGATGAAGGGCTATCAAGCCAAGAATACAGTCAGATGTTTGACGATACATACGATTTTGTGGAGTAAGGCATGTCAAGATACGGAAGTTCAAATGTAACAAATAACGATTCAGATTTTTACTCTCCTCTCGCAGAGAAGAGAGGACTGAAAGCAATCCAGCATTTTCAAACTGTTGTTATACATAATCCTCAAATCTTTGAAAGAATGCAGATTCGTACCAATTCTCACGTTTGGAAGTACGGAGATAGATACTACAAGCTAGCAAACACTTATTATGGTGACCCACAACTGTGGTGGATTATTGCTTGGTACAATGGATACCCAACAGAGGTGAATGTTAAGGTTGGAGATGTTTTGGAAATACCATTGAATTTTGAGCAAATTATTGAAGTACTAGGGGTATAATATGTCCTGCAAGTATCAAGCCTCTTTTGAGGCAGCACAACCAGAAAAGAAAAAAGAACTATTATTAGAAAAATGTTCTGTGTTGGAAAGTTGTGCCGATAATTTTAAAAAATCTTCAGAAGCTTTTACCAAAGTCAAAGGTCAGTTATCTCAATATGATGCGTACTTACAGACCCTAGTAGATACCAGACCTCCTCCGGAAAGTGTAAAGCCTCCCAAGAGTATTTCATTTTTAAATGCCACTTCTTTTGATTCTCTAAATGGCATCTATAGGGCTACAGATTATTATTATAAAGGAGGTGATGGGCTTCTCAATCCAAGTAGAACTGGAACTCCAGATGATGAAGATATCAAAGAAGATATCAAAAATAATCCTCATATCATAAAGTCTACCAATGAAGATAGCAAAGAGTCATTATCTTGGTATATCGATACCATAAATCAGGCCGTCTCTGACCCAGAGACTTATTTTGGAGTAGAAGCTTCAGAGCTAACTGAACAATTTGCCAAACTTGCAGAACTAAAAAAGGTTTTGCAAGAAATGGCAAAAATACTAATCAATGTATCTACGCAGAATTGCGCAGAAAAAGTTTTCATAATTGAGCAGCAACAAAAAGCTATCTCTGCTAGTGAAACTGGAGTAGCTAGTACTGGTCGCGGCGGCTATGGTGATCTTCCACTCGATGAGAGAGTGGCAGCAGCAGAAGCCCTCGCCGCAGATGTTGGAGCAGGTACAGGCGCTGGTATTTTACTTAACATACCAAAAGACTTTAGCGAGCAGTGCATATTTTTATCTCAAATTTTTCAGTTTGCAGAGTATCATAGAGATTTCCAAGGCGGAGCGTCAGGAACTGGAACTGTGGATTCCGTGGATGTTCGCACAAGAATGACATTAAACGCTATACAGGGTGGGGGAACTGGAAAAGGCGATGAAATCGTATTGAAAAAGCTTCCATATTATGGTGGCAATTCATTTAACAGTTCTTTAGTTGTAGAAGGGCAGCCGTTCGGTTTCATAAACCGCTTAACCCAATACCAGCAGATGTCTCAGTTCTTCGAGGCCACAAATGCACAATTAGCCAACCTGCAGCCAATGATCAGGCTGTTCAAGGTTATACCAGAAGGTAAGAGTGAAATCCAAGTTCCGTTTAAGTTCGATACTTTTGCAAATGCCAGCGATGTTGAAGAGCTTCTTACCAGAAAAGATAAAAGAGGATTCGGCGTAGGTATAAGTAATTTTAATTATGTTTTGGATGGCAACAATCCTTTTGCTGTTAAGAAAAGTATTCAAGCGAATCTCACTATAAAAGCAGCAAATATGTCAGAGCTTTTAAAAAATCGAGAAATTAAAGGACAAACCTTTAGATATGTAGATTTGGCACTTAAGACAGGAAAATCAATAAAAGAAAAAACTGGCAATAAAGAACTAGATTTTAGAATAAAAGCCGTTATTGGTATAGAGAGACCAAACGGAGAACATAAAGCAGGAAATTTTTATGAAATCGAAGAAGCAATAAAGAATAACTTTGTTACTCTTAACTTGACCCCGGTGACTCATACTTTCGATTTTGATGAAACCGGTGCAGTAACTTTTAAAATTGAATATAGAGCTTACATAGAAGAGTATTTTGATAAAGCAAGAATGAATATCTTTGCTGATCCTATTATCAGTACAAGCGTTATCGAAAGAAGACTAGCCCTCAAAACTCAAAGAAAGAATTGTACAGATGAAGACCAAGTTAAAAAGCTAAATGAATTTATAGAACAAGACGCGGATTCAGTTAAACAAGAAAAAATTGATAGTTTGAAGTTTTTAACTTCCGAATTGAATAAGAAAAAATATATCTATTTTTTGAGCTTAAGCCAAGAGCAGTTTAACGATTTTATTACAAAAGGTCCGTTTGCAGATGTTAGTGACATTAGGGACTCTATATCTTTAGATGGCACAAACGTTGAAACATTAAACACAGAATTAGAAGAAAACTTTCAAAAAGCTTACGAGGCAGCAAAAGATAATAAGAATCTAGAAAATTCATTTAAGCTTTCTGGGATTGCTGGTAGACAGTTTGCCTTTTTCTATCTTGGTGATTTAGTTGATTTAATAATGGAAAAAATTGATAACAATTTACAAGTTGCAGCCACAAACTTAACAAACAATTATAAAGGTCTTGAGATCGATGAAGATGTTTTAACAAAAGAACGAGAAGTGCTAAACAATTCTATTGGTCAGTTTAAAAAGATGAGGGTTGTTTTGGGGCCTGTTGAGATAGTAGATCATAGAAACCAAACTTCAAGCAGAAATGTAAGCTTTTCTGATATACCCATATCATTGAATTATTTCAACGAATGGTTGACTACCAAGTTGCTAGCAAAAGATAGCGCTAACTACCCACTTACACAGTTCTTAAACGATTTGATGAATGACTTGGTGAGAAATTATCTAAATGATGATAGCTGTTATTCTTTTAATATAAAACAGAAGGTCAGGGTTTTTCAGTCCACTCTAACATCTTATAAACAAAAAGGTCAAGAAGAAGATGATATTTCCAAGATTGCAAAAAATAATCCACGCCGACGTTTAGATTTGGATAGTAAGGATCTACAGCTTCCTGTGTTAAACATTGGCGGACATAAGAACTTTAAGATAGGCAACATGAATCCAAATTTGGAGAATCACTATTTTGTTTATTATGCAGGCAGAGTTCAGCCAAAAGAATTCATGACTGGTAATCGAGAACTAGACCAATCAAGAGGTATTTTTCATTACATTCTTGGCAGAGACAGAGGAATTGTAAAAAATATTAAATTGAACAAGACAGATTCACCCGGATTAAAAGAAGTAAGATTTGAGCAAGAAGGCTATGATGGTTTATATCAATTAAGAGAAATTTATGATGTAAACATTGATACATTCGCAAATATTCATGCTTTCCCCGGTACATATATTTATGTTGAACCAAGAGGGTTTTCGCCATCATTGGGTGCGATAGATTTGAAGAAATTTGATTTAACTGATTTGGGTATCGGTGGCTACTATATGATTATAAACTCTGAGCATAATTTTGAAGCAGGGGTCATGGCAACAAGCCTAACGGCCAAATGGGTTCAGTCACTTGATGCAGACAATAAAGAAAGCGAATCGGATTCTTCTAGTGGAAGCGGAGATAAGACAGTTAAAAAGTGTACAGTAGCAGCAGCAGGGAGTTCATGATATGTCAGATTCTTATGTAGAGAAAGAAGACGAAACAACTTTAACAATATTCAATAAAAGAATAGTTTATGATTTTGATTCTCAAAATAACAATTACAGTAACTTAGTTAATTTTAATTTGGCAGAAAAGTTCTTATATGGAAGAGTTTCAAAGAACTACAAGCCAGTATATCTTGGAGACAAATCAAATTTAAAAACTTTTAATTCTTCTATCACAAATGGCTCTGTCTTGCAAGCAGCAAATTTTGTAGTGGATATGTTTGACCGCTTGGTTACTCAATTTGACAAGTGTTCTGCAATTGGAAAAATTAAAGATGATGATCCGTTTCTCAGTTCTCTTAGGATCTACAAGGCATATCAAGATCCTGTAGAACTACATGGCTCATATCTGCAAAATTACTTAAATTTGATTAGTAGAGATTTGAGAAAAACCAATTTCAATAATTTACCACAATTTATGTCCTTGCTGGAAGATCGCCTTGAAGGCTCTCTCAAGTTATATCCTATTACATTTTCTGGTTTTGTCAAGAGTAAACTTTGCCCGATCTCCGTTTCTGGGCTCACTATAGAAATCGCAGATGCTGAATATTTTAATGATAACAGAAAGATAGAAGAGTTTGTCAACAGTCCTAATTGGGAATTTTATTTAAATGCTTGCAGATCGTATGGTTTCATGGTAGATAAATTAATACCATGGAGATTGGTGGCCGATGTTGGTACTAACGAATGTATAGAATATGCTACTCAATATGGTTTCTATGATACTAATATTCTACTATCTGATTTATATCAAAGAACTGATTTAATATTTTTTAATAAATTAAAATTTTATTTATTAAACCTTTATAACCAAAATGCTGGTGTTTATACAGAAACATATCAGTGTAGTGACGGAATAAAAACAAGATATAAAAATGTAGAACAGATCAATATTGATAAATTTAATAAAATAATATCAGAAAAACAACTTTTAAACTTTTACTTAAATATAAGAATCTTAGAAGAAGATAAAAAACTAACAAATGGTCAGAGAGTTAAGATTATAAAAGATACATTAAATATATATTCTCTCAAGGGGCTATCAGAGGCTCTCAACACTTTTGAACAAATCATCAACCAACCATTTGACAGTTCAGGATCCTTGAGTTATCTTAATAAAGCAAGAAGACTTAGAGAGGACACATGATATTCCAGACCCTTGACGACAAGTCAGAGTGTGTTGGTGTTTACGTCGATGGAAAGCTTCACTTTGATGGTCTTCCATCCGACCTTACGAAGACATGGAAGTACACTGGCTCTGTGCAGGACGATGCAATCGAATATGCTTGGTTGTACTGTGGAGGCAAAGACCTTCAGGGTGCTTGTCCTGAGCATTTGAAGGAAGAACTCACAGAAGTCCAGAAGACTTTCAAGGCATACCTGAAGTCATTCCAGATTGCGAAGATCAATCTCAGAGACAACTGTTTCTTTGATCTCGTGCCCTCGGACTTTCTCATGGAGTTCTGCGAGGTCCGCAACAAGGTCACCGAACATGTGTTTGAGGTCTATTCTCGACCTGAAAACTACGATCATCTTGACCGAGCATACAAGTTGCTTCACAAGATCCGATACCAGAAGTTGAACATCAATGTGGATGGCTGCCGTCACCTTATGACCTCTACAAGCGACCGAGAAGACATCAGAATGCTTGTAAAAAAGAAGTCACACTACGTTGACTACAACCTTTTTGGAACGGTTACAGGGCGTCTCACGACCCGTAGAGACAGCAATCCGATCCTTACCATGAAGTCAAAGTTCCGAGAACTAATCAAGCCTACAAATGACTGGCTTGTATCCTTTGATTACAACGGTGCTGAGATCCGCACCTTCTTGTCGCTTTGTGGCAACAAGCAGCCAGAAGAAGACATCCATCAGTGGAATATGACCCATCTATACGGTGGCCATGCGATTGATCGAGAGGAAGCCAAGGTTCGTTTCTTCTCATCCTTCTACAATCCAGAGGATTACAGTCTTGATGGCTCTGTATACAGCAGAAGCTACGTGAAGAAAAAGTTTTATGATGGTAAGCAGGTCAAAACTCCATTTGGAAGGACGATTAACGTAGATGACCGCAAGGCATTCAACTATATTATTCAGAGTACCACTGCCGATCTCACAATTGACCGTGCTGTGGAACTTGATCGTGCTCTCCAGAACACAAAGTCAAAGGTTGCTTTCATTGTTCATGATGAAATCGTACTTGACATTGCAGAGGAAGACCGTTACATGATTCCAGAACTGAAGGAGGTGTTTCAAAAGAACAAACTTGGAGATTTCAGAGCAAATGTGAAAGCTGGGAAGAACTATGGGAAACTTAAGGAGTTGAAGCTATGATTTCGCTGATAGGCATAGGCGAAGCAGGCTGTAATGTGGTCTCTCTATTCGAGAACCACAAAGAATATAATTGTTTTTTGTTCTCGGAAGAACAGGAGAACACAAAGTACACCAGAAAGCTACCAAGAGTAGCAAAAGCAGAGGATTGTGAGGAAGAGGCACCTACACTATCCTCTTATAAGACGAAAGAAGCGATACAAGACAGGGCTCAGGTGTTTGTTTGCGGGTCATCGTTCTCAGCAAACTACACTTTGGCCATTCTACAGCAGATAAGAGACAAAAAGATAGACATTTTCTACATCAGACCAGATGTAGACCTATTGATTGGAGAGTTGCGACTGCAAGAGAGAGCAATTTTCGGCATTCTACAGGAGTATGCCCGCTCTGGATTGTTCAACAGTTTCACTATCTTTTCCAATCCAGCAATCGAGAAGACAATAGGCGAGATTCCAATAAAAAAATATTTTGAGGCTATCAACAAGAGCATTTACTATGCTGTTCATTACCTCAATGTATTCGATCACACAACCCCACTTGTAGGCAACTTGACAAAGCCTTCAGAAGTGCAGAGAATCCGGTCTGTAGGCATGGTTTTGGTAGACAAATTAAGTGAAAATTGGTACTACAATTTAGAGGAAGATCGCGACGTAGCGTACTATTTATGTATAGCGAGTAGCCGCTTGGAAACGGATGGAAAACTCCATTCCCGAGTGGTCGAGAGCCTAAAAAACAAACCACGAAATGCATTCAAGAATGTGACTTATGGTATCTATGAGTCGCCCTACGAAAGTGATTTTGGGTTCTGTGTGGCTCACACAAATTTTATTCAAGGTTTTTCACTTGACAGCACAGGCTGATCACGTTACTTTATAACTTGAGCAAGGGGAAGCTCTCAGACATACCCCAAATAAATACGCTTGACAAGACTTGGAGAGCGTGTTACATTCAGATGGTGAGGAACGCTCATCATACTATAGCCCAACACAAGGAGAACACTATGGGAATTAACATGGAACTAATGCGGAAGAAGCTCGCCGCACTTCGTGGAGAAGGAAGGAGCGACCAGACCAGTGTCTGGTTCAAGCCAGACGAGGGCGACACTGATATTCGCATTGTCCCGTCTGCCGATGGAGATCCTCTCAAGGAGATTTTCTTCCATTACAACATCGAAGGACACAAGGGTGGCGTCATGTGTCCAAAGCGCAACTTTAATGAGGCTTGTCCGATTTGTGACTTCGCTTCCAACCTCTGGCGCGACGGCACCGACAACAATGATGAGGAGACCAAGAAGCTTGCAAAGTCTCTCTTTGTTCGCACTCGTTACTTCTCGCCTGTAGTTGTGCGTGGTCTGGAGTCCGAGGGAGTCAAGATCTATGGCTACGGCAAGACTGCTTATGAGCTTCTTCTTGGTTACATTCTCGACCCAGAGTACGGCGACATCACTGATCCCACAGGTGGTACTGATATTACCATCACCTACACCAAGCCGACTCGTCCGGGTGCATACCCCCAGACCAACATGAAGATGCGTCGTAACACGAGCACTCTTCTTGAGGACAAGGATGCAATCCCCGGTCTGCTCCAGAACATGCCCGATATTGATGGCCTGTTCACCCGTCACACCCCCGCAGAGGTGGGAGCAATCCTTGACTCTATGCTTTCAGGTGACGGCTCTGCTGAGTCTCGTTCCCGCGAGACTACACAGTACAGCAACAACCAGAAGTCCAGCGTAGATAAGGCTTTTGACGACCTTATGGCAGGCTAGTAAGCCTCAGCCGCTGGCAGACCGGTCAAAGTCTGCCAACTTTTTTAAACTTTTTTGTTTACAAACGTAACCTACCGTGTTACATTATGAATGTCCGAGGCGATTGAGGACTGAAAAGAACATCGCCTCTCCTTCAAGGAGAATTGTGAGAATCCCGTGTTATTGAGAACACAGAGGGGATTTGTTCAATTAATATCAAATAACAGGAGGTATATTATGAACAAGACACATACATTAAAGCTATACATGGGTGCTGATGACGACCAGCCTTTCAGCCGCTACACCATCCCTATCGATGGTACTAAGGTGAAGGCTGGCAACGCCTATGTCGCTGTATCAGAGGATAGCGAACTTTTCGATATCCCTAACGGAACTAACCCCCGAGCAGTCAACCCAGAGTCAAAGCTTGTAAAGGCGATTCGATACACTCTGGAGAATATTCCCGGCTTTGCAGTCCGAAACGGAGGCATGTGCATCGTTGTAGACGATGGAAGCCTTTTCTTCAACAAGGTGGCAGGAACTGTTTCCTTCTCATGTGACGATGAGGGCTGTGGCCACTACGACGGTCAGCACAGCCGAGAAGCAGTGCAGCAGGGAGCAGCAAACTCTAAGGACCAGATGTTCCAGATTATGTTTGTTGAGCGCTCGTTCTTCCCAAACGAGGTCGAGATTCGTGGTGCTGCCGAAACGTGGAACACCCGCTCCACCCAGAAGGCGCACAGCGTAATCAACCAGCGCGGCTCATTTGAGGACCTCAGAGCCTCACTAACACCTCAGCACGTAGCTAACATCGGCTGGCGTGAGAACGAGCGCAACTCCAACGGAGACCTTATTCTCAAGGAGTGTAACATGGGTCGCGTAGCTGCCCTTCTCTACACTGCTGCTCCTGCCTTACGAAGCGACAAGCTAGACCTTGGTGACACAATGTATGGTATGCTACGCAAGGGAGATAGGGCTGCTGAGATCTTCGAGGATGCTGAGAAGGTGTCAGACTTCAAGCGCATTTACCCGCTTGCTGATACCATTCTTGAGCTTCACGATTACATCCAGATGACACTTCGTACTGGATACGCCAAGAACGCTCAGGATCCACAGTCTATTGATGACTTGGCGATTCTCCGCTCATCCAACAAGTCCGCTCTCAAGAAGGAAGTAGCAAAGCGTAAGCAGCTATCACAGATGCTTTTCAACGCTACCACTGTTGAGATTGGTCTAATGCCTGAGTACATCCAGCCAATCATGTACGGTCTCTTGAGGAACGTTCTCAAGACCAACCGTAAGACTGGTGAAGTTCTCTTCCAGCAGGGTATGACCATTTATGATGTGAAGGCTATCTGGGATGAGGCTGCATATGATGTCCTCACGATGCTTAACAATGCATTCGAGGACAACTTCACCACTCGTTTCAACTCACGACGTGCTGAATTTGGCTGCTGGACACACATCTGGGATGAGTGCTTCAACATCATCGAGGAAGTTATTGACTCTGGCGCATGGCGTCCTGTCTCGCAGGCTGCTGCTAAGTAATCCATAGTTTTGTTTCTCCTGACCCCCACCCCTAAAAAGGTGGGGGTTTTTGTATACGCTGTTTGTCTCTCTGAGGTATAATTACTCTTGAGCTTCGGCTCAAAATTAAAGAAAAATAAAGAAAAGAAAAATTAAATAAAAAGGAGAACAATATGGCTAAAGCAAAGGCTAAGGCTGGTCGTGTATCTATGGCTGACCTTAGAGCAATGATTAACAAGAAGGCTGGGCGTGATGTCGCTCACGACCTAAGAGAAGATAACCCAACAGAGGTCAAGGAGTGGATCCCAACAGGATCTCGCTGGCTTGATTCTATTATCTGCAAGGGCAAGTATGCAGGTATTCCAGTTGGTAAGGTAACAGAACTTGCAGGACTTGAGGCAACAGGCAAGTCCTTCCTAGCAGCCCAATGTGCTGCAAACGCACAGAAGATGGGCATCGGTGTTGTTTACTTTGATTCAGAGTCTGCAATTGATCCGGCTTTCTTGGAGAAGGCTGGTTGTGATCTGGAGACAATGATGTATGTTCAGGCACAATCTGTCGAGTTTGTGCTGGAGACTATTGAGGAAATCCTTGGTGCTACTGATGATAAGATGTTATTCATCTGGGACTCTCTCGCATTCACACCATCTGTCTCAGATGTTGAGGGCGATTTCAACCCACAATCCTCAGTTGCAACAAAGGCTCGTATTCTTGCAAAGGGCATGTCAAAGTTGATTGTGCCTCTTGCAGACAAGCGTGCAACATTCCTTGTCCTCAATCAGTTGAAGACCAACATCCCACAGGGGCCAATGGCTAGACAGATTGCAATGACAACCCCTTACATCACTCCGGGCGGCAAGGCGATGCACTACTCCTATTCTCTTCGTATCTGGCTTACAGGTCGCAAGAGCAAGGCTGCATACATTGAGGATGATAACGGATTCCGTATTGGATCCGAGGTCAAAGTGAAGCTAGAAAAGTCTCGCTTTGGAACACAGGGTAGAACTTGCACATTCCGTATTCTTTGGGGAACTGAGAACATTGGTGTGCAGGACGAAGCTTCGTGGTTTGAAGCATTAAAGAACTTTATGACTGTCGCTGGTTCATGGTATACTCTCGAACACAACGGCTACTCCAAGAAGTTCCAGCCAAGCAAGTGGGAGCACACTTTGGAGAACGATGACGAGTTCCGACAGCACGTTATGGATTTCATGGATGAAGTGGTCGTTCAGAAGTTCGACAAGCGCGAAGGTGAGGCATCTGATTTTTACGAAGTAGACAAAGCCTCTTGACAGCGAGCCTCCACCCTGTTATATTATGGGGTGGAGGTACTACATGAAGCGTGTGCTAGTTATTGACGCCCTCAACATGTTCTTGAGGGCGTTTATCGTTGATCCGAGCCTGTCAAACCATGGACAGCCAATCGGCGGAATCAAGGGGTCTATCAAGATCCTACAGAAGTTGGTGAGAATCACAAAGCCAAATGAGATTGTGATCTGCTGGGACGGACCAAATGGCTCCCAAAAGCGCAAGACTCTTGATTCAGGCTATAAGGAGGGTCGTAAGCCCCTGCGTCTGAATCGCGCTGTTCATAATCTAACTGAGAACGAAGAGCTACAGAATAAACTGTGGCAGCAGATGAGAATCACAGAGTATCTAAACCAGATGCCTATCATTCAGCTTGTACTTGAGAGGGTAGAAGCAGATGATATTATCTCGTATGTCTGTGGTTCTCCGCACTACAGGGGTTGGCAGAAGGTGATTGTCTCAAACGACAAGGACTTCCTACAGTTGTGTGATGAAGAGACTGTAGTATACAGACCAACTACAGACAAGATCGAGACGAAGAAGACTGTTATTGAGTCTCTCGGTATTCATCCTACAAACATGGCCCTAGCCCGTGCTATGGTTGGAGATTCAAGCGACAATCTGCCGGGTGTTAGCCGCGTCGGTTTCAAGACGATTGCAGGTAAGTTACCTTTCATGAGTGAAGAGAGAACTGTCACAATTGACGAACTGCTCGATTACTGCGAGAACACAAACTCAAAGCTAAAGGTCTACAAGAACATTCGAGAGTCAAAGAAGCTGATTGAACACAACTACAAGATGATGCAGTTGTACTCTCCCCTTATCTCTGTTCAGGGCAAACAGACGATTGACTATGCCCTTGAGAACTTTGAGTGTGACTTCAATAAGACCGAACTGCTAAAGCTAATGATGGAAGATGGTTTTGGAGAGCTAAACTGGGAAGAATTGAAGACATTCCTAAACAAGATTTCTAGGGAGTGTAACGATAAGTAGCACTATTTACTACCGAGGTATAGTAAATGGAAAATCAATTTTCAAAGTTTATAGATAAGAAAGACTTCTTCTTTCAGCTAGGTCAAAAGGACGGACAAGACGGAAAGTATAGATCTCGTGAAGAGATCTCCATGCTTCCTGATGTCGGTCAGATCTCGGAAGAACATTTTCAGGAATATCTTTCAGGTCGTGACGTTGGAGAAGAAGATTCCCGCTACTACGGTGACTTGTACGAACTTGACGAAGAAAACCTTCTAAACTTTGTAAATGAAGAAGAGATTGAACTTGATGAGAAAAAGAAGAAGAAATCAAAGGGCAAGAAAGACGCTTGCTACCACAAGGTTCGCGCTCGCTATGACGTGTGGCCTTCTGCTTATGCCTCTGGGGCTCTCGTTAAGTGTCGCAAAGTCGGTGCTGCAAACTGGGGCAACAAGTCCAAGAAGAAGGAAGGCTTAGAACTTGACAATCATCTCCTACAGATAATCAAAGAAGAGTACGAGGCTGTGCTTGCCGAAAAAAAAAAGAAAAAGGCGGGCACTGAATCAAGCAAAGAATCAAACTTAAGAGATTGGTTCAAGCGCAAGGGCGGTAAGGGCTCTTCATCTGGTTGGGTAGACTGTAACACTTGTCGCAAGGACAAGAAGACTGGCAGAAAGAAGTGTTCTTCCTGCGGTCGTAAGAGTGGCGAAAAGCGTTCTAAATACCCATCTTGCCGTCCGACACCTAGTGCTTGCGAAGAACGCGGACGCGGTAAATCTTGGGGTAAGAAGTCAGCAAAAGGTAAGAAATAATGAACATCCAGCACGTAATAGAACAAGAGCTAAGACTCTTTCTTGAAGGCAAGGCAGAAGACCTTGTTGCAAAATTCCCAGAACTTCAACCAGCCTACGACGCGGGAATCAAGAACCCACAATACCTCCAGTGGATTCAGAAGCGCAGAGGTGATGAGCCAGTCGAGGACATTATTGGCGTCGTACAATCTTTTGATGCTGCAAAACAGCGTCTGAAGGCAAAGAAGATGTCTCCGGACATCTATGCCTACAAAACTCCCTCTGTTCTTCGTCAGGCTTTAGAAGATCTTGGTGGCTCAAAGGGCCAAGAGCGCCGCCGCTTGAAAGACGAAGAAACAACTTATATTGGTGAGTTTGGTGACTGGGTTGTGGCTATGCCTCACACACGCGAAAGTTCGTGTCAGCTTGGTAAGGGCACTACTTGGTGTACCGCTGCAACACAATCACAAAACCTTTTCTTGTCCTATGTTGCTAGAAAGAGAAACAACATTGTCCTCTACTATGTTATCAAAAAAGGTGCAGATCCAAGACAAGATCCAACTTCAAAACTTTCAGTTGGCTTCGCTGGAGGAGAGCCCGTTTTCAGAGGAGACTACGGAGGAGTAACTGTAGACGCAGCCAATAATGGAATAGACTATGAAAGATACAAGGAGATCTTGGGAGATCAAGCATTACCTGCGCTTAGGGCTATGGAGGCACACGCAGACTCTATTGAAGGCAGACACCCAGCCAAGAAGCAAATAGAGAAGATTGCTAAAGATCTTGATGCTTTTGATAAAGCGATAGCAAATATGGAAGAAGGCGAGAAACTTGACTTTATTGCAAATGTTGCCGAATACGAACTAAGCCCAGAAATTGCAAGCAAGATTGCTAGCGACGAGAATCACAAAATCAGAAGCCTTGTTGCAAAGAAATCCTCTACTCCACCAGAGGTATTGCAGAAACTTGCTAGCGATGAAGAAACTTACATTAGAGTGTGGGTTGCTGCTAACTCTTCCACGCCGATGAAGACCATACTAAAGCTCGCTGAGGACGAGAAGGCTCGCGTCAGATCCGGGGTCGCTGGAAATGAAAATATACCACCTGAGTTGCTAGTAAAACTAGCCAATGATAAAGATTCTTATGTTAGGCAAAGTGTTGCCGACAGAGATTCTA
>Ga0222719_10001133_pt1 | contig 26347 bp, 5 predicted proteins | sample C33_34DmetaG_FD_165039 | JGI IMG/M metagenome (GOLD analysis project Ga0222719, IMG submission 165039) | Estuarine water microbial communities from San Francisco Bay, California, United States - C33_34D | ecosystem: Environmental > Aquatic > Marine > Unclassified | place: USA: California...
AATTTAAATAAAAAAATTTTTTAAAAATAAAATATGGGATAAAATAAAAAAATAATGTTTTTATAAAAAAAAAAAAAATTTAAAAAAAAAATTAAAAAAAAAAGCAAATTCAGATAATTTAATAGATATTGATACTATTGAAGAAACTTTTAATGAATTAGATTTAAATAATAAACTTCTTCATAAAAAAAAAAAAGATCCAAATGCTATTCCAAGACCTCTTACTAATTGGCAAAAATTTAGTAAGGTAATTCGATATGATTTATCTATTAAAGATACTCCTATTATTGGAAAAGATGCTACTATTGAAATAGCTTCTATCTGGAAAGAACATTATAAAAACGATGAAGGTAAAATTATCCAAGAAAAACTTGAACCTATTCTTGAAAAATATATTGATTATGAAGAAAAAGGTTATTTTAATAAAAAAAATAAAAAAGATATATTACAGTTTTTAGATGATACAGACGATGTTGATAATGATAATAAATCAGAAATAAAAAATGATATTGAAAAACCAAAAAAAGAACCTGAAAAAGAAAAAAAATCTTCAAAAAAGAAAAGTTCTAAGAAAAAAAATATTAAAAAAGATAGTGAAGAATCAGAATTAAATTCTGATGATATTAATTCAGATTAAATATAATATAGTATAATATAATATAATTTTTATTATTTAATTGATATATAAAAAATGATATAAATATATTATAAATTTAATATGTCTTATACTCTTTTTAATACTTGTTGTTATTTAAAAACAGGTAAATGTGATAATTTAAGATGTTTGTATGTTCATAATAAATATTGTGAATATAATTTATTATGTAATAATAAAAATTGTAATTTATATCATGATTGTTCTTATAAAAAAAGATTAATTGTTATTGAAATATATAATAATAATTTAAATAATATTAAAGAAGACGAAGAAAAATGTTATAATTTTATAAATTGTTCTGATAAAAATTGTTCTAAAAACCATGTTATTGAAAAAAAACATAGATTAAATATTTGTAATATTATATCAAATAATAATACTGATATTGAAGCACTTGAAATTTATAATAATTTATATAATAATTTAAAATTTATTACTATTAAAAATAATATTATTACTAATATATTGGAATATAATAATATAATAAATAATTATTCTAATGAAATTATTAATTTAAGTAAAATAATTCAAGAAAAAATTGAATTACTTAAAGAAAAAAAAAAATTTATAAAAAATAATAAAAATGAAAAATTAAGAATGATAAAAAAATTTCAAAAAATAATATGATCATAAATTATTTGAAAATGATAAAAAAAATTTAAAAAATAATAAAAAATGATTTTTATTTTTGATAAGTATTATACAAAAGAAACAAGGAATTTAACAAAACTAACATTAAAACCAAATTTAATTAGCTCTTTTAGTAGTTAAAAACTTTTAAATAGTAAACAAAATTATGGCTTTTTCTTCAACTAAGATTAATCAGAACTGTCCTCATTTTAAGATTGGAAATTGTAATAACAAAGATTGTCTTTACATGCATCACAAAGCTTGTTTTAATAAGCTTGAATGTGATGATCCAGATTGTAAGTTTGGGCATATTTGTTCTTGGGAAAAAAGAATGATTGCAATTGATATTTGTGAGAATTATTATGTTCCAAATTGGCAAGATACTAAATATGAAGATAAATGTAAATTTTATATGAATTGCACTTCACTTGGTTGTGGCAAACAACATGTAGTTGAAAAAAAACATAGATTTAATATTTGTAAAATTATTTCAAATGAAAATTCTAATACTCAAGCAGAAAAACTTTATAATGAATTGTATTATCAAAAATCTTTTTCACCAATTGAACAACCTTCTCCAGTGCTCTCATCTATGAGTACTATATCAAATACTGATAAATATTCTATTAAATCTAATACTTCTACACCCACTCCTACAACTACTCCCATTCCTACTATGGCTGATTTGTTTAAAGAAAAATTATTTTCTCCTATTAAAAATGAAATAGTTCCAATTGTTGAAGTTTCAAATGAAAATAGTAAAACAGATATCCTTAAAAATATGATTAATATTGAAAAAAATATTGATTCAACTCAAAATGAAATTAAAATATTAGAACAAGAAATTGAAGAAAAAATGAAATTGCTTAATATTAAAAAAGAAGAAAAAGAAAATTTAAAGAAAAAACAAGCAAAATATTTACAAGATTATCAAGAATTAAATTAATTAATATGTTATATATATATATATATATTATATATTTTATAATTTTATTATTATATATTAATTAATTTATAAAATAATGTTACACATTTATGAACGATTTTAAAATTGATAACATTTTTGCTTTTTTAACTTTAACTTTACTACTATATAAATCCACCTGCAATAATTGCATTATTTTTATTTAAAGTTTTTTACATATTTAATTATATTAAATTATTTTTTTTTAAATTTATTAATATTTTTTTATTTTCTATTTTTTCATTTATTTTATCTATATTTAATAAAATTCTATTTACATTATTTATATAATTTTCATCTTTTAATTCTAATTTAAAATTTAATGCAATTTTTTTATATATTTTACCGTTTTTATCTAAATATTTTATTAAATTTTCATCATTTTGAAGTATTTTAAAAAAATTATAAGAATGAGATAAATTTAAACAAATTAATGTTCTATATTTTACTGTTTCTTCATAAAATTGATCATAAAATGCTAAAGTTGCAAGAAACCAATCTTCTGGTTCATCTTTTTTATATGTTTTATAAACATTTAACATTAATTTAATTTCTGTTTGTAAAATTTTCCATTCTTTATCCGCATCTTTTAAAAATACTAAAGCGTGTTCCAAAATAGTTTCTAAATTTTCATCTTTTATATCATTATCAACAAAATTTTGTTCAATTTTTAATATCTTTTTAACATAATATATTGAATCATTATATTTTTTTAATGCATTTAAACATTTTTGTTTATAAATATTAACTAATTTATCCAAATTTTTATTAAATTTATCTTTTTCTTTTTTTGACCATAATAATTCTTCACATTCTTTACTACAAAATAAAATATCTTTATAATATACTATAACACCATCTTTTAATTCACAATTAAAACATTTTTTATTCATTTATTTTTTTATTTAATAAATTATCATTTTTTATTATATTTGTATATTATAATCCTATTACATCATCTATATCCTTTTTATTAAAATAATATTCTTTTCTATTATTATAATTTAAATTATTAATGTTATTTAATTCTAATTCTTCTTCAACTGTTGTTAGTAAATTAGTATCAGTAGTAGTCCTTCTTCGTAAATTATTATATATTTCTTTATCTGATTTTATAAATGCTGCTCTTCGTTTTGAAGATTTATACATAAAAGGTGGTCGTTTTATAATAATTATTCTTGGTTCAATATTAATTTCTAAAACATCTTCTTGATTAAGAAGATTATTATCAAGTGGTGGGTATTCATATCTAATAGCATCTTCTTTAAATTCTCTGTCCCATTTTTCTTCATATTCTTTTATCCAAGGATTTATTTCGTCATTAGAATACCAAGTAGTATCTTGGTTAGTATTAAAATTATTAATTTCCTGAACAACATTATTAAAATCATTATGATTAGGTTGTTCTCGTTTAATATAAAATTTTATAGATTGATTTTCATTATTATTTAATTGAATTGTAACAGTATTTACTAAATCATTATCAATATAATCATAAGTTTTATTATTAAAAGTTTTTATATGACTTGGACCACATAATTCATATATATTAGTACTCGTTCCATTAAAATATTTTATTAATAATTTTCTATCAGCAAATATTGATGGGTTTCCATAAAACAAATGAGATCCATCCTCAAAAATAAAATCAGAATTTTCCTTAAATTTCTTTAATTCATTATTTTTTGTAAACATATTACGTATTTTTCTTCCATAATTAAATACTTTTCCATAAACTCTAAATACTAATTTATCATTAGTATAATAAGTAACTGCTTTGGGAAATTCTATTATATTTTCACTTAATGCATCAGATTGATACCCATCTTTAATTTTTAATTTACCCATAGATAATTTATATTCTCCATTATTTATTAAACTATCAATGTTACTATTAAATTTATCAATTTCTTCCATTATAATTTCATTATTTGGATAATTATTAGCACCTGCGTCAACATCATTAAAATATATTTGTCTTATATCTACTAATTTATATATAAAATCCATATCATGTTGTTCTCTCATTCTATAATATATATTTTCAATTTTAAATTCATCAAATGAATATAATTGTATACTATCTTTATCTTTTTCAATATAATAATCTATTTTACGTTCGGCTACATAATAAGAAGGATTGATATACTTCACAAATTCATTTATTTCAGTATGACCATAAACTGGATTTATAGTTTTATAGAAAAAATTTCCTATTTCTTGAACAACACTCGCTTTTTTCTTTTTTTCATAATAAATACTGTAATTAATATTATATAGAATTGTATAATTTAAGGCTAAATTATCAAATGGAATTTCACGTGTAGTTGAAAAATAATAATCACTTAAATCAATATTAACAGATGTAGCAATACCACCATTTATTTCAAGTTTGTATATATAAGAGTCATATAATACACCTGATTGTGATAAAACTCTATGTGATAAAAATATAAAATATCTATATCTACTATCTAATATAAATTCATCTGATTCATCAGCCATATCTTCATTATCTCCAGTATATCCTAGATATCTTGTTGCATTATTAAAATAATTATTTAAATTATCAAAACTACCATCAATTTCAGCATTTGTTAATTGTTCTATATCGTACTCAGTACGTGGATCATTATAATAAAACCTTCTAAATTTAAAACGATATAACAAACCATCACCTTCTATTCCACCATCACCATAATAATCAGAATGATATTTGAAAAATTCTCTATAATATAAAGAAGCATTAAATTTAATTTTATCATTATGATTAAAAACCATTTCCTCTAATTTAGTAACACCTAAATTTACTATATTTTGTTGTTCTGTATTTCTATCACTATAATACATTACATTTAAATAATATTCATATTCTCTTTTATCACCAATATAAATTGTTTCATACGCAATATCATATAAATATATAATATATAATTTTGGTTCTTCATTATCAATAGATAGATATTTTCCAAAATAGTAAATATCATCAATATTACAAGTTAATAAATTAGAAATTGCTTTAGAATTTTTATCAATTATTGGTTGTTCTACATAAATTTCTTTAACTGTTATACTACTTATAGTGTTTTTTGGTTCTGAAGGATTATTATATTTATTATAATAATCTGGTTCATAATACTCTATTTTACTAATATTAGTATAATAATTACTTGTAATTTCATTATTATTTATATTATTATCTTCATAATATTTAAATGAATTTAAACTTAATTGTTGAAAATATCTATAAATAATATTTAAATTATATTTCCAAAATAAACAATATCTAACTAATCCAGTACAATTTGGATAATGGGTATATTGTATTTTAATATTTTTTGTTTCTAAACTTGTAGTTTCCATTTTATCATACGTTGTAGTTTCAAAAGTTACAGTTTCAAAATCATTAGAATCGGGATTATAGTAAGTTAAGCTATCAAATCCTTTAATGGGTTTATTATATTCCCATTCATGTGATTCAGAATACATATTATTTAATAATATATTTTCATTTTTATCTGTTTCCTTAAATACAGGTTCCCATGTATTATTATTTTTTGAACAATATAAAGATATTTCATAATTAGTATATTTTGTTGCACAAATATGAAGAATTGCTTCAATTTTTACATAATTACGTGGATTTGTTATAATAAGAGAAACACTAAAATTAGTACTTATTGGTTTAAATGTTGATATTTCATCAATCCAATAATTATTATTATTACCATTACCATTATAAATTGCATAATCATAAAAATTACAATGTTGAATTTGATTAATACTTTTTTGAACTGGTAATTCATTATAAAATTTTAAAAAATCACGTTTACTACCTAATAATCTTCTTGGAACAATTTCATCTTTATAATATACTATATTTTTTTGTATTAAATTTTCTAATGTTATAAATGTTAGAGGAATTGCAAACCATTTATTAATATTTATGTTAATATCATATTTTAAATAAGTATTATTAATAAAATTTATTTTTTTATATCTTATAATAACTATTCCGCTACCTCCATCACCCCCTTTACATTCATATGATGAACTATAATCAAAAATACTACCACCACCACCACCACCTGAATTATTTTGACCATTAGTACCTAAAATATTTGAATATTGATTAAAATATCCACCATTTCCACCACCTCCTTTACCACCAGTATTTTTAATATTATTTGTATTTGCACTACCACCACCACCAACAAAATATACTTCATTTTCTATATGATGTCCTATAGATATATCAGTTATATTAAATATATCTACAAAATATTTACCAGTACTAATATTAGTTATTCCAGTACCACCATTTACTTCAGTAGCCCTATTAATACTACTACCACCACCTCCTCCTCCACAATTTTGTTTATTAAAAAAAGTATTAATATCACTATATTGATACTCATCTTCATGCGAATAACCATCTGTTCCAGCTATATATATATTTTTATAATATTGTTCTTGTGTTGATATTCCCTTATAAATTCCTCCTCCACCAGATCCACCATTACCACCTATATGATGTTGAGGTGCTGCATCTCTACTATCATACCTATAATTATCCAAAAATAATGTTTTTTGTGGTGTAAATTCACTATTTGGATCATATAAAGATGAAGATCCGCCACCTCCACCCCCAATTGCTGTATATGTAGTACTATTATATTTTATATTAATTGAACTATCATAACCATTATCTCCTCTTTTTTCTCGTAAGGATGAACCTTTTCCACCTTTACCTACTTTAATAATAATATCACCATATAATTTGATTGTATCACAAAATACTAATCCACCAGCACCACCACCACCACCACCTACACATGAATAACTATTAGTTTTATCATTATTATAAATATATCTTCCTAATCCACCACCACCACCACCACCGATTATTAAAACATCACATGTAATTTCAAAATTAAAATTTATATTATAATAATATGTATTATCATAATAACTACTTGCTATTTTAAAATAGAAAATTTCTTCATCATCATTTGTTTTTAAATTTTCATTATCTAAAACATAAGTATAATATAAATCATAATTTGGGTGTAAATCATAGTATCTTATAATATTTAAATTTTTAATATCTAATATATCTTTATAATGTAAAGGTATATTATATATACGTATATCTTTAATATATATATTTAGTAATTCATTTTTAGTAATACCAATATTTAATTCGGTATTTTTTAAATAATTTTCAAGTATATTTGAATTATATAAAGTAAAATTACCATCTTCATATGTTACATTTGAAAAATATAAAGATAAATTATTTTCAAAATAATTAATTTCATTATTTATATATAAATATAATGAATATTTATAATAATTTATATTTGAACTAATTATAGATAATTTAGCAGATATATATACCCAATTATTAAAATAATTAAAATCTGGACTAATATTTGAATATATTCTATTTATACTATTTTGAACATATATATTATCATTATACGGATTAATTATTGTAAAATTCCATTGTATTGTAATTATAGAATCAAAATAATGATGTGGAGTTTTAATATATTTTATATTATATATATTACTATATATGTCAGTTGCTGATATTAAATCAATTGTTTTATTTGCATTATCATTAATTTTAAACCAAAAAGATAAAGTATAACCATTAAAAATTTTTTTATTAATATTTTTTAAATTAAATAAATTACTAAAAACATTATTATTAATTGTTAAATAATCTTGATTTGTATTTAAATATATACCTTCTTCACTAAATTTAATATTAGAATTAAAATATATATACCTTTCTACATTTAAATAATTTAAACTATTTAAACTATATTCTTCAAAATTATTATTTAATGGATACCATATCATTAAATTATTAAATTTATTTCTAATATTATAAATATTAAAATTTGAGTATAAAATATCATAATTAGGATTTTTAAAATTTTTATAATTAATTTCAAATTTATAATACATATAATCTAAATTTTTTTCTTCAATTAAATTTAATGTAATATTAGAACTACTATAGTTTTTTTTACCATAAAAATTAATTGCTGATAATTTTAAATTTATATTATCAGTTGTTGACTCAGATGTATGTACTTCCGATATAAATATAATATATGTATTAAATATAAAATCATTATCAGATTCCGAAATAAAATTAAATGATGATGATGATCTTGATAAAGTGTTAATATTTAATAAACCAGAAATGGTTTTATCTATTGTTGTTGTATAATAAATAATTGTATTATTAACTAAATTATATAACTCTTTAGTAGTATTATTTTTTCCATAAATTGATATTTTTTTTGGTAATCCAACTAAATTATTGCTATATATTTTAATTTCAAATTTATCTAATCTAAATAAATAAGGAAATTCAATACTAATCCATTCACCATTTAAAGAATTACTAATCCATTCACCATTTAAAGAATAAGTTTCATGAAATATTCTTTCATGTATCCCATTACCAAATTTATCATATGAATAATTACCAATATTAATACATCTATTTATATAATATTTGTTTATATCAATATAATTAAATTTTATATCTGTTATTCCATAATGAACAGAGTTATCGATTTCTGAATATTTTTGTATCCATCTAACATAATAACATTGTTGTTCGTTTTCTGTTAATGGATGAGTATATAATGTAAAATTAGAACCACTATCATAATGTGTTCCACCTTCATGTATTATATTCATTGATTGAATTAAACCATATTGATCTAAAAATTCAAAATATAATGTTTCGTCTTCTTTTGGATAAACACCTGCATATTCGTGGGTTCCTACAACATACATAAAAGTTATAGTTATACATTTTGATAATATATCTGATATATTTTTTGTTTTTAAAAAACGGTTATATTTTATACCATATATGGTATCAGTATTACCGTTAAATTGAAAATATCTAATTTTTTCTGTAGATGTTAATGAATCAAATACATCAGATGAGCTAACAATACCACTCTTATAGTCATAATAAGATCCACCTATTTGATCACTATCTTCACCTGTTTTACCATAATTAAAAAGTTTTGAATTTAAACCAAACATTAAAGTATTAGTGCTTCCAGAAGCAATTTTAAAATCTTCATCTATTGTTAAAATTTCATCTTTATTATTATATTCATTTTCATCATAAAAAAATACTAAAAACGGATAATCATATATATTATCAAAATAACTTAAACTTGAAAATCTAACTATATAAAATTTATTATATATATCAAATTTATATCTATATCCATATTCAGTTCCAGGATCATAATCTGGAGGATTATCTATATATTTATTTGTTAAATCAAATATATTTGATTGTATATTTGATAAATTACTATTAAATTTTAAAATAATATCAGATGTTATAATTATATTATTTATATAATCATCAATATCATCCTCTGGTCTTATTGCATTTAATGTATCACCTTCAAATTTAATATTAGGTTCATTTACATTATTAAGTATTTTTATAAATTCTGAATTTATTACATTACATAAATATTCATTTTTAATATTTAAATTAAAATACAGTTTATTATTATTTAATTGATGTTGTGTTGTAGCATAATAATTAAATTTAATATCAGCTAATCCATAATGATCAAAACTATAATTTGTACTGTGATAATCATAAGTATATTGTATCCATCTAACATAATAACATAATTTTTCTTGTTGTGTTAGAATATGTTTATATAATGTAAAATTATCATTAGTATTATATAATCTATATTGACTGACGATATTTCCATTATAAGATAAAAATTCAAAATATAAATGATAATATGTTACTGATGAAACTCTATTACCTCCGTTATGATCGTTTCCTACAATATACCGAAATGTAATACTTATACATGTTGATAATATAACTGATATATTTTTTGTTTTTAAATATCTATCATGATCATTTCCACTATAATTATTTCCGTCAAATAAAAAATATTTGTTTTTACCAATACTTGATGAATCAAAAGCACCATAGTCAGCATAACCAATACCATGTAGATAATAATTATATGTTAATGGGGTTGAAAGTTTAACACCAGTATGTTTATTTTCAATATTATTATGAGAACCACCTATTTGACCACTATCTTCACCTGTTTGACCATTATTAAAAAGCTTTGAATTGAAATTATTCATAATATTTTTTGTATCACCACTTGCTGAACTAAAATCTTCATTTTCTGTTTGAAAAATTAAATTATTAATTACAATATTGTTTTCACTCATTACATTATATTCATTTTCAATAGAATCTTTAGAGTATTTTATATTAATATTACTATAATAAATATTAAAATCAGAAAAATTTAATTTTATATTATCAATTGGAAAATTATCTATTTTATCTAATCTAATTTTATCATTAGGGTTAAAATCAGAAAAATTTAATTTTATTGTTGGAAAATTATCTATTTTATTTAAACTAATAGGATTAAAATCAGAAAAATTTAATTTTATTGTTGGAAAATTATATATTTTATCTAAACTAATAGGATCAAAATTAGAAAAATTTAATTTTATATTATCAATTGGAAAATTATCTATTTTATCTAAACTAATTTTATCATCAGAATCAAAATTAGAAAAATTTAATTTTATTGTTGGAAAATTATCTATTTTATCTAAACTAATTTTATCATCAGAATCAAAATTAGAAAAATTTAATTTTAAAGGAAAATTATCTATTTTATCTAAACTAATTTTATCATTAGGGTTAAAATCAAAAAAATTTAATTTTATTGTTGGAAAATTATCTATTTTATCTAAATTAATTTTATTATTAAAATGAAAAAAATTTTGTTTAAATATATTATTTTTACATCTTATTAAAATTATTCCATTACCTCCTTTTGAACCAAATGCTCTAATAGAACCATCACCTGCTCCACCTCCACCTGTACCATCTATACCATCTGTTATTTTTCTTTCAATATCATCATAAACAGCATTAATAGATCCACCACCACCTAAACCACCTAATGTTAAACCAGTATTTGATTTGATAATACAACCTGCACCACCACCTGCAAAATAAATACCTTCTTCAACTGTTGGTATTGGATCCTGTGCTGTATTTCCTATTACTTCTTCAGATTCTGGATTTCCTGTAGCTTCTTCAGAATAAAACCATTGATTAATATCAGGATTATAATATAAATCAAAATAATTTTGTGCTGTCCCAAGATCTCTTGTTGTTAAACTACTTTGAATATATTCACCAACATTCGTTCCAAATAAATCTTTAAATTTATATTCTATTCCATTAATATTAACTTTATGTAATCCTATTCCTCCCTCACCACCACCTCTATTATATGTTATGTAACTATTTTGACCTTCACCCCCAGCACCACCACCACCACCTGAACTACTACTATATATTGATGTTGTATTACCACCATTATTTCCAAATCCTTTTCCATTATATAAATTTTGTGTTGATTGACCACCATTTATTATACTACTATTATAATTACCACCAGCACCACCACCATTTCCACCAGAATTACCTGGACCTGATATATTATTCGCTATTTTTCCATTACCACCACCACCACCACCTAAAGCATAAAAATTATCTATACCTTCAATACCATTAATATTTTTTTCTATTGAACTTGTTTTGCCATTATCACCAATACCATTTGTTCCTATACCACCTTTACCTATTTTTATTTTATAATCTCCATTTAATTTATGATTTGGTAAAAATACTAATCCACCAGCACCACCACCACCACCATATCCTCCATAAGGATTTGTTGAACCACCCCCACCACCTCCTCCACCAATAATTAATATATCACATTCAATTTCTTTATTAAAATTAATTATATATTCAGATTGACCATCATTATTATCATTATTAGTATCATAATTAAATTTTAAAATACTATAAGTATCATTAATATTATATATATAATTAAAAATATAATCTATTTCAATATCAATATCAATATAATTATATGGAACATTATTTATTTTATCTAAACTAATAGGATAAAAATTAGAAAAATATAATTTTATTTTATCAATTGGAAAATTATCTATTTTATCTAAACTAATAGGATCAAAATTAGAAAAATTTAATTTTAAAGAAAAATTATCTATTTTATCTAAACTAATTTTATCACCAGAATCAAAATTAGAAAAATTTAATTTTATATTATTAATTGGAAAATTATCTATTTTATCTAAACTAATTTTATCATTAGGATTAAAATTAGAAAAATATAATTTTATTATTGGAAAATTATCTATTTTATCTAAACTAATTTTATCATTAAAATGCGAAAAATCTGATTTTATTATATTATTTTTATATCTTATTAAAACTATTCCATTACCTCCATCTGAACCATAAGTGATATGACCTTTACCACAGCCTGCTCCACCACCACCTGTACCGTCAATACCATCAGTTATTTGTTCATTAAATTTAACAGATCCACCACCACCTAAACCGCCTAATGTTAAATTACCATACGTTGATCTATCAGTACTTCCAGCACCACCACCTGCAAAATAAATTCCCTCTTCAACTATTGGTATTGGATTTTCTGTTGTATTTCTACCATCTTCATAATATTTATTAAAATAATCTTGAGCTGTACCAACATCTCTAATTGTTGAACTATTTTCAATATATTCACCAACATTAGTTCCAAATAAATCTTTAAATTTATATTCTATACCATTTATAGTAACTTTATGTAATCCTATACCTCCTTCACCACCAACATTTTGACCTGTATAATGATAACTATTTTGACCTTGACCACCAGCACCTCCACCCCCAGCAGATTGATCTCCATATGCTGATGTTGAACTTCCACCATTATTACCAAAACCTTTTCCATTATATAAATTTTGTGTTGATTCACCACCATTTGTTATACTATTACCACCACCACCACCTCCACTTCCACCAGGATTACCGGGACCTGATATAGTATTACTTAATCTACCCCTGCCACCACCACCACCACCGTTAGCTATAAAATTATCTATTCCTTCAAAACCTGTTCCATCATTTTTTTCTATTAAACTTGTTATACCATTTTCACCTGTACCATATTTTCCTATACCACCTTTACCTATTTTTATTTTATAATCTCCATTTAATTTATGATTTGGTAAAAATACTAATCCACCCGCACCACCACCACCACCAACACCATCATTATAATATACAGACCCACCACCTCCACCACCTCCTCCACCAATAATTAATATATCACATTCAATTTCTTTATTAAAATTAATTATATATTCAGATTGACCATTATTATCATTATTAGGATCATAATTAAATTTTAAAATACTATAAGTATCATTTATATTATATATATAATTAAAAATATTATCTATTTCAATATCAATATCAATATATGGAAAATTATCTATTTTATCTAAACTAATTTTATCATCAGGATCAAAATTAGAAAAATATAATTTTAAAGGAAAATTATCTATTTTATCTAAACTAATTTTATCATTAGGATTAAAATTAGAAAAATTTGATTTTATTATTGGAAAATTATCTATTTTATCTAAACTAATTTTATCACTAATATTAAAATCAGAAAAATTTAATTTTATTGTTGGAAAATTATCTATTTTATCTAAACTAATTTTATCACCAGAATCAAAATTAGAAAAATTAAATTTAAAATTTAAAGGAAAATTACTTATTTTATCTAAACTAATTTTATCACTAAAATTAGAAAAATATAATTTTAAAGGAAAATTATCTATTTTATTAAAACTAATTTTATCATCAGGAAACTGATTAAAATATAATTTTGTTGAATTTAATTTTATTAAAACAATTCCAGAACCACCCCTACCACCACCACCAGATCTTATCATAGTATTATAATTTACAGAACTGTTACCAGCACCTCCACCACCATTTCCTGTATTTGGTTTTCCATTATCTCCAGATCCCCAAGTTCCACGACCAGCTCCTCCACCTGCAAAATAACCATTTTCACCAACTGTATTTCCAAAAATATGACTTAAATTAATACTATCACCACCTATATGTTTACCAGGACTACCAGCACCTCCACCACCATGGTCATTTCCACCAGATGTTCCTCCATTTTCACCATAAATATTTAATCTTTCTCCATTATTCGTTAAATTATATAAAAATCCATAGTTTGTTTTATCTTTTGATTGTATAGATATACCTCCCGTGTAATAACCCCCACCACCACTTCCACCATTTTTACCATGCAATTCTGAACCAGCTCCACCACCATATGCTATAATTCCTTCAAATTCACTATATTCACCATTAGTTGCAATTTTATTTAAACTAGTATCACCAAGATCACCACCATTACCAACTTTAATATTATATATTCCATTTAATATTATTGATTCAGCAAGTATAACACCACCACCACCACCACCACCACCAGCTCCATCAACGTCACCAGAACCACCACCACCACCACCAACTATTAAAATATCACAAAGAGTTTTTTCTGGGAAATAAACAGTATAATTAGTTTTGTTATTATTGTTATTATTAGTATCATAATAAAAATTTAAAATATAATGAGTATTATTTTGAATATAATTAGCAGTATTTAAAATTTTAGAATTATTAATTTCAATTAAATAAAAATTATCAATTTTATCAAAACTAATTTTATCATCATGATTAAAATTAGAAAAATTAAATTTTATTATTGGAAACTTATCTATTTTATTTAAACTAATTTTGTCACCAGAATCAAAATCAGAAAAATTTAATTTTATTATTGGAAAATTATCTATTTTATCAAAACTAATTTTATCATCAGGATTAAAATTAGAAAAATTAAATTTTATATTATCAATTGGAAAATTATCTATTTTATCTAAACTAATAGGATCAAAATTAGAAAAATATGATTTTATTGTTGGAAAATTATCTATTTTATCTAAACTAATTTTATCACTAAAATCAAAAAAATTTGATATAATTCTTGGAAAATTATCTATTTTATCTAAACTAATTTTATCTTTATTAAAATTAAAAAAATTTTGTTTAAATATATTATTTTTACATCTTATTAAAACTATTCCATTACCTCCTTTTGAACCAGATTCTCTATGAAATGCACCAGAACCTGATCCACCTCCACCTGTATCATCTATACCATCTGTTATTTTTTTTTCAATATCATTAAAAGATATATTAACTGATCCACCACCACCTAAACCACCTAAAGTTTCACCACCTAAAGCTAATCCTACTCTATCACCTGCACCAGCACCACCACCTGCAAAATAAATTCCCTCTTCAATATTTGGTATTGGAATCTGTTCTGTATTTCCTACTTCTTCATGATCATAATATCCAAAAGAATTAATATCGGGATTATAATATAAATCAAAATAATTTTGTGCTGTCCCAATATCTCTAATTGTTGAACTATTTTCAATATATTCACCAACATTAGTTCCAAATAAATCTTTAAATTTATATTCTGTTCCATTAATATTAACTTTATGTAATCCTATTCCTCCCTCACCACCTTTATTATATGCAAAGTAACTATTTTGACCTTCACCCCCAGCACCACCACCACCACCAGATTGACTACGAGCATATGTTGTTGTTCCACCATTATTTCCAAATCCTTTTCCATTATATAAATTTTGGGACGTTAAAGCTTGATTTGCATCTTCATTGCTAAATCTTATATTACCACCACGACCACCCCCACTTCCACCAGAATTACCCGGCCCTGATTGATATTCGCTTATTCTTCCATTACCACCACCACCACCACCTAAAGCATAAAAATTATCTATTCCTTCAACACCATTATTATTTTTTTCTATTAAACTTGTTATACCATTATCACCAGTACCATTTGTTCCTATACCACCTTTACCTATTTTTATTTTATAATCTCCATTTAATTTGTGATTTGGTAAAAATACTAATCCACCTGCACCACCACCACCACCACATCCGCTATAGATATTTGTTGAACCACCACCACCACCTCCACCACCAACAATTAATATATCACATTCAGTATCTTTATTAAAACAAATAATATATTCAGTTTGACCATCATTATTATTATAAATATCATAATTAAATTTTAAAATACTATAAGTATCATTTATATTATATATATAATTAAAAATATTATCTATTTCAATATCAATATCAATATCAATATAATTATTTGGAAAATTATTTATTTTATCTAAACTAATTTTATCACTAAAATTAGAAAAATATAATTTTAAAGGAAAATTATCTATTTTATCAAAACTAATTTTATCACTAAAATTAGAAAAATTTGATTTTATTATTGGAAAATTATCTATTTTATCAAAACTAATTTTATCACCAAAATCAAAATTAGAAAAATTTGATTTTATTATTGGAAAATTATCTATTTTATCAAAACTAATTTTATCATTAGGATTAAAATTAGAAAAATATAATTTTATTATTGGAAAATTATATATTTTATCTAAACTAATTTTATCATTAAAATGAGAAAAATCTGATTTTATTATATTATTTTTACATCTTATTAAAACTATTCCATTGCCTCCATCTGAACCACTAGTTCTATGATTTTTACCACAACCTGCTCCACCACCACCTGTTCCATCAATACCATCAGTTATTTGTTCATTAAATTTAACAGATCCACCACCACCTAAACCACCTAATGTTAAATTATCAGAATTTGAAATATCAATACTTCCAGCACCACCACCTGCAAAATAAATTCCTTCTTCAACTATTGGTATTGGAACTTCTGATGTATTTGTACCATCTTCATAATATTTATTAAAATAATCTTGAACTGTACCAATATTTCTAATTGTTGAACTATTTTCAATATATTCAGCAACATTAGTTCCAAATAAATCTTTAAATTTATATTCTATACCATTTATAGTAACTTTATGTAATCCTATACCACCTTCACCTCCAGGATTTGGATTTGAACTTAAATAACTATTTTGTCCTTCACCTCCAGCTCCTCCACCACCAGCTGATTCTGTTAATGTATTTCCACCTTTATTACCAAAACCTTTTCCATTATATAATTTTTGTGTTGATTGACCACCATTTCTTCCTGTATTTTTACCATAACCACCACCACCACCACCTGAACCACCTATTTTACCATCAACTAATTTTGTATTTTTAGACAAACTTAAACCACCACCACCACCACCTAAAGCTATAAAATTATCTATTCCTTCAGTTCCAAAACCATCATTTTTTTCAATTGAACTATCTTTACCATTTTCTCCATCATAAATAGTACCTAAACCACCTCTACCTATTTTTATTTTATAATAACCATTTAATTTATGATTTGGTAAAAATACTAAACCACCTGCACCACCACCACCACCTGTTCCACCCCTAGTAATATCTGTAACTCCGCTTCCACCACCACTACCACCACCACCAACAATTAATATATCACATTCTGTTTCTTTATTAAAATTAATTATATATTTAGTTTGACCATCATTATTATTATTAATATCATAATTAAATTTTAAAATACTATAAGTATCATTTATATTATATATATAATTAAAAATATTATCTATTTCAATATCAATATCAATATCAATATAATTATATGGAAAATTATTTATTTTATTTAAATTAATTTTATCACTAAAATTAGAAAAATATAATTTTAAAGGAAAATTATCTATTTTATCAAAACTAATTTTATCACTAAAATTAGAAAAATTTGATTTTATTATTGGAAAATTATCTATTTTATCTAAACTAATTTTATCACTAAAATTAGAAAAATATAATTTTATTGTTGGAAAATTATCTATTTTATCTAAACTAATTTTATCATTAAAATTAGAAAAATTTAATTTTAAAGGAAAATTATCTATTTTATCTAAACTAATTTTATCACTAAAATCAAAAAAATTTGATTTTATTATTGGAAAATTATCTATTTTATCTAAACTAATTTTATCATTAGGATTAAAATTAGAAAAATATAATTTTAAAGGAAAATTATCTATTTTATCTAAACTAATTTTATCATTAAAATGAGAAAAATCTGATTTTATTATATTATTTTTACATCTTATTAAAACTATTCCATTACCTCCGTTTGAACCATGAGTGTGATGATTTTTACCACAACCAGCACCACCACCACCAGTTCCGTCAATACCATTTGTTTTTTCTATATCAAAAAAAACAGATCCACCACCACCTAAACCACCTAATGTTAAATTACCATAAGTTGATCTATCAATACTTCCAGCACCACCACCTGCAAAATAAATTCCTTCTTCAACTATTGGTATTGGATCTTCTGATGTATTTTTACCATCTTCATAATATTTATTAAAATAATCACCAGCAGTTGTATTTAAATCTCTAATTGTTGAACTATTTTCAATATATTCACCAACATTAGTTCCAAATAAATCTTTAAATTTATATTCTATACCATTTATAGTAACTTTATGTAATCCTATACCACCTTCACCACCAACATTTTGACCTCTATAATGATAACTATGTTGACCTTGACCACCAGCACCTCCACCACCAGCAGATTGATCTCCATATGCTGATGTTGAACTTCCACCATTATTACCAAAACCTTTTCCATTATATAAATTTTGTGTTGATTCACCACCATTTGTTCTACTATTACCACCACCACCACCACCACTTCCACCAGGATTACCATTAGTTGCAATATTTGTGTTTACTTGTTTACCATCACCACCACCACCACCACCTAAAGCTTGAAAATTATCTATTCCTTCAACACCTATTCCATCATGTTTTTCTATTGAACTTGTTGTACCATCAATACCTATATTCCAATTTCCATTTCCACCTTTACCAACTTTTATTTTATAATTTCCATTTAATTTATAATTTGGTAAAAATACTAATCCACCAGCACCACCACCACCACCAACACCATCATTAACTGAATGTGTTCCACCTCCACCACCTCCTCCTCCAACAATTAATATATCACATTCAATTTCTTTATTAAAATTAATTATATATTCAGATTGACCATTAATATCATTAGTAGTATCATAATTAAATTTTAAAATATGATGATTATTATTAATATAATTAATATTATAAATATTATCAATATTTATATCAATATCAGTATATGGAAAATTATCTATTTTATCTAAACTAATTTTATCATCAGGATCAAAATTAGAAAAATTATATATTATTGTTGGAAAATTATTTATTTTATCTAAACTAATAGGATCAAAATTAGAAAAATTTGATTTTATTGTTGGAAAATTATCTATTTTATCTAAACTAATTTTATCATCAAGATTAAAATTATATATTATTGTTGGAAAATTATCAATTTTATCTAAACTAATTTTATCACTAAAATTAGAAAAATTTAATTTTATTGTTGGAAAATTATCTATTTTATCTAAACTAATTTCATCATAAATGTTACTAAAATAAATTAATTTATCTTTTAAATAAATAAATTCTCTTTTATTTGTATATTGGTTTAAATTAAATAAATTTGATAATTCGATAATATTAATTTCAATTTTTTCATTACTAATAAAATGATTACTTGATAATAAACTAAAACATTTTCCAGGAATTCCTTTAGGAATTTCTATTATATTATTTGAAAATAAGTTAATAATTTTATTATTATTATTTATATTAAATATTAAATTTGAATAATTTTTTTGAATTTCATTAATATTAGATTCAATTAATTTAGGAATATTATTTTTAAATGATATATTATTTACTAATAAATTCATCTTAAATATATATATATATAATATTTATATTTATATGTATATTAATATTTATATATTAAATATATACAAATAATAACATTATAAATTTTTGATAATATAAATAGTATTGAATAAATTAGTATATCTTAATTATAATTTTTTAATATTATAATATTACGAAAAAGGTATTATAATAGTTTGTAAATCTTCATTATAAATTTCTGATAACATAATACTACTATGAATTTTTATATCATCAGTATCTTCATTATCTTCATTATTTAACCATATACCTCTAACTAAACCTGTTGGTCTATTACCAAACCATTTTAACTTATATTCAATTTTAGTAATTTTTACAAACTCTTCATTATTAGGTATATTATGCATATAAGAACCATTTAAATTTAATGTATATTTTATATTGTAATTAGGTATTACTGTATCTCTCATAAAATAAATATCATTTGCTAGTACATTGCTAAATGTACTATTACCTGAAGTTCCGTTTTCATATATTCCATATTCTTTAAAAAATAATTTAATTCCTTTTAAAGTTATATTATTAATACTTGCATCCTCTGTAATAGTTACATTAATAGATGCATTTATTAATATTTTACTTTTTGGTTTCAAAAGATTTATATCTATATCTGTATATGTAATAAAATCGCCAATATCATCAAATGCTTCATCTAATATTTCTATACTATTATCAATATTTTTAAATTCAGTATTTAATATCATACCATTATTATATATTTTTAAATCAGTCCATATAATATTACCATTTTCATCTATAGCTAAAAATTTCAATGAATTATCTGCATAACTATTTAATCTTCTAGGAATACCAACTGTATTTGTATTAATATCTTCAACGATCCATTTACCAGTATCATCAAATTTTAAAAATCCAGTCATATTTGGAGGTTTTAATTTATCATAATTTAATTGATTATTAACTATAAAATCATTAAAATATTCATCTATATTATTTACAAAATTAACGTTAATTGTTTCTTTATCATTATCCCAATACATATTATTACCAAGTTTATCTTTTAAAGTTTCAATTAAATAATCATCAAAAAAATTTATCCTAAAATTTACATTTAATTTATTTTCACGCCATATTAAATTTTCTCCAGCAATATTTTCAATATCTATTATTTGATTTAAGTAAAAACCTTCATAATCTTTTAATTCACTTAAATATTCAGGAATAAAAGGTCTATTACTAACATGTATAAGATAATCAAGATTACCTTTTAAATTACTTAAATATTCAGGAATTTCTGGTTTAGTTTCTTGCAAAACATGTGTATTATAATTAAGTTTACCAGTTAAATCATCAAAAGTTTGAGGAATATTTGGTTTACTTTCTTCTAAAACATGTGTATTATAATCAAGATTACCTAATAAATCATCAAAAGTTTCAGGAATATTAGGTTTCGGATAAACATGTGTATTATAATCAATATTACCTTTTAAATTACTTAAATATTGAGGAATATTTGGTTTAGTTGTATCTAATACTTGTGTTTCATAATTAAGTTTACCATGTAAATTACTTAAATATTCAGGAATATTTGGTTTACTTTCTTCTAAAACATGTGTATTATAATTAAGTTTACCATATAAATTACTTAAATATTCAGGAATATATGGTTTACTTTCTTCTAAAACATGTATATTATAATTAAGTTTACCATATAAATTACTTAAATATTCAGGAATATATGGTTTATTACTAACATGTATATGATAATCAAGATTACCTTTTAAATTACTTAAATATTGAGGAATATATGGTTTACTTTCTTCTAAAACATGTGTATTATAATCAAGTTTACCTTTTAAATTACTTAAATATTCAGGAATATTTGGTTTAGTTTCATCTAAAACTTGTGTATTATAATCAAGTTTACCATGTAAATTACTTAAATATTCAGGAATATATGGTTTACTTTCTTCTAAAACATGTGTATTATAATCAAGATTACCTTTTAAATTACTTAAATATTCAGGAATATTTGGTTTAGTTTCATCTAAAACTTGTGTATTATAATCAAGTTTACCATGTAAATTACTTAAATATTCAGGAATATATGGTTTATTACTAACATGTGTTTCATAATCAATATTACCTTTTAAATTACTTAAATATTGAGGAATATTTGGTTTAGTTTCTTCAAAAACTTGTGTATTATAATCAAGTTTACCATGTAAATTACTTAAATATTCAGGAATATTTGGTTTACTTTCTTCTAAAATTTGTGAATTATAATCAAGTTTACCATGTAAATTACTTAAATATTCAGGAATATTTGGTTTAGTTTCATCTAAAACTTGTGAATTATAATCAAGTTTACCATCTAAATTACTTAAATATTGAATAATAGTAAAATTTAAATTATTATAATCAAGATTACCTTTTAAATTACTTAAATATTTAGGAATATTTGGTTTAGTTTCTTCAAAAACTTGTGTATTATAATCAAGTTTACCATGTAAATTACTTAAATATTCAGGAATATATGGTTTAGTTTCATCTAATACTTGTGTTTCATAATTAAGTTTACCAGTTAAATCATTAAAAGTTTCAGGAATATTTGGTTTACTTTCTTCTAATACTTGTGTTTCATAATCAATATTACCTTTTAAATTACTTAAATATTCAGGAATATCTTGTTTAGTTTCTTCTAAAATTTGTGTATTATAATTAAGTTTACCTTTTAAATCACTAAAATATTCAGGAATAAAAAAATTTAAATTATTATAATCAAGATTACCTTTTAAATTACTTAAATATTCAGGAATTTCTGGTTTAGTTTCTTCTAAAACTTGTGTATTATAATTAAGTTTACCATCTAAATTACTTAAATATTGAGGAATATATGGTTTAGTTATATCTAAAACTTGTGTATTATAATCAAGTTTACCATCTAAATTACTTAAATATTGAGGAATAAAAAAATTTAAATTATTATAATCAATATTACCTTTTAAATTACTTAAATATTCAGGAATTTCTGGTTTAGTTTCTTCTAAAACTTGTGTATTATAATCAAGTTTACCATCTAAATTACTTAAATATTGAGGAATTTCTGGTTTAGTTTCTTCTAAAACTTGTGTTTCATAATTAAGTTTACCATGTAAATTACTTAAATATTCAGGAATTTCTGGTTTAGTTTCTTCTAAAACTTGTGTTTCATAATTAAGTTTACCATATAAATTACTTAAATATTCAGGAAAATATGGTTTCGGATAAACTTGTATATTATAATCAAGTTTACCATCTAAATTACTTAAATATTGAGGAATAAAAAAATTTAAATTATTATAATCAATATTACCTTTTAAATTACTTAAATATTCAGGAATATTTGGTTTAGTTGTTTCTAAAACTTGTGTTTCATAATTAAGATTTCCTAATAAATTACTTAAATATTCAGGAATATTTGGTTTAGTTTCTTCTAAAACATGTGTATTATAATTAAGTTTACCATGTAAATTACTTAAATATTCAGGAATATTTGGTTTAGTTGTTTCTAAAACTTGTGTTTCATAATTAAGTTTACCATCTAAATTACTTAAATATTCCGGAATTTCTGGTTTAGTTTCTTCTAAAACTTGTGTTTCATAATTAAGTTTACCATATAAATTACTTAAATATTGAGGAATTTCTGGTTTAGTTTCTTCTAAAACTTGTGTATTATAATCAAGTTTACCATCTAAATTACTTAAATATTGAGGAATTTCTGGTTTAGTTTCTTCTAAAACTTGTGTTTCATAATTAAGTTTACCATGTAAATTACTTAAATATTCAGGAATTTCTGGTTTAGTTTCTTCTAAAACTTGTGTATTATAATTAAGTTTACCAGTTAAATCATTAAAAGTTTCAGGAATAAAAGGTTTATTACTAACATGTATAAGATAATCAAGATTACCTTTTAAATTACTTAAATATTCAGGAATATATGGTTTAGTTTCTTCTAAAACTTGTGTATTATAATCAAGTTTACCATCTAAATTACTTAAATATTGAGGAATTAAAAAATTTAAATTATTATAATCAATATTACCTTTTAAATTACTTAAATATTCAGGAATATATGGTTTCGGATAAATTTGTGTTTCATAATTAAGATTTCCTAATAAATTACTAAAATAAATAGGTTTATTTTTAAAAATATTAAATTCAACATTAGTTAAATATTGATTTAAATTAAATAAATTTGACATTTCAATCATATTAATTTCAATTTTTTCATTATTTATAAAATGATTACTTGATAATAAATTAAAATTAAAATCTTCTCCAGGAATTCCACGTGGAATTTCAATAGTATTATTTGAAAATAAATTAATTGTTTTACGAAATGTAGTATCGCCGTGTTTAATAAATGTTAAACTACCATATGTTTTTAGAATATCATCAATATTAGATTGAATTAATTCGGGAATATTATTTTTAAAATCTAAATGTAATTTAATTAATTGAGAAGTTGTCATTTAATTATTATATAAATATATATTTTAAATATATGATGACAAGTATTATTAAATAAGAACAATAATGATAAAATGATATGATCACAATATGATCACAATATGATCACAAGTAGTATTTTATCAGAACAATATGATCAAAAAAAAATAGAGGTATAAAATCCCATAATTAAAATAATTAATTTTATGAATATAGTTCAATAAAAATGTTAAAAATAAAAATTAAAAATCAAAAATAAAATTATAAATTAGAAATTAAAAATAAAATTAAAATTTAAAATTTAAAATCTAAAATCTAAAATCTAAATGTTTTTTTGATAAATATAACTTTAAATATAATCATATTTTTATTGATAAATTATAGTTCCGTGATCATTTATAAACATTTTTGTAAGTTTAACAGAAAAAATATGATCATAATTTTATTGATAAATTATAGTTCCGTGATCATTTATAAACATTTTTGTAAGTTTAACAAAATAAATATGATCATAATTATATTGATAAATTATAGTTCCGTGATCATTTATAAACATTTTTGTAAGTTTAACAGAAAAAATATGATCATATTTTTATTGATAAATTATAGTTCCGTGATCATTTATAAACATTTTTGTAAGTTTAACAGAATAAATATGATCATAATTATATTGATAAATTATACTTCTGTGATCATTTGTTAATTTTTTTGTAAGTTTAACAGAATAAATATGATCATAATTTTATTGTTAAATTATAGTTCCGTGATCATTTATAAACATTTTTGTAAGTTTAACAGAATAAATATGATCATAATTTAATTGTTAAATTATACTTCCGTGATCATTTATAAACATTTTTGTAAGTTTAACAGAATAAATATGATCATAATTTAATTGTTAAATTATACTTCTGTGATCATTTGTTAATTTTTTTGTAAGTTTAACAGAATAAATATGATCATATTAAAGATTATATTTATCAGAAAATAAAAATAAATGATCGATGCAAAATTTTATCAATAATAAAATGAAAATATGTTTGAATAAAGTTCAATAAAAATGTTAAAAATAAAAATTAAAAATCAAAAATAAAATTATAAATTAAGAAATCAAAAATTATATAATCAAAAATTATAAATCCAAATGTTTATTTTAGAAATGTATAAAAAATATATAAAAAATGTAAAAAATGAAAAATTTGTAAAAAAAAGATTATAATAAAATATCATAAAAGATGTAATCAAAAAGTGATATATATATAAAAATATAAAATAATGAGTATTTATGAAAGGGAAAAATAGTATAATAATAGAGAAGACAATCTGTTAAGATCCGAAAGGTGAATCGCTGTATTATTATAACTACCTGATTAGTAAATATAAGTTATTTTATAAAAATAAAAGTATTAATAAAAGGATACTTTTATTTTTTGTAAATAACTTTTATATAGCCAATATATATTTAGTTAGAATCTTGTTTGTTTTGTTGCTTAAGAAATCTAAATTAAAAATTATAAAATCTAAAATTATAAATCCAAATTAAAAATTATAAAATCTAAAATTATAAATCCAAATTAAAAATTATAAAATCTAAATTATAAAATCTAAAATTATAAATCCAAATTAAAAATTATAAAATCTAAATTATAAAATCTAAAATTATAAATCCAAATTAAAAATTATAAAATCTAAATTATAAAATCTAAAATTATAAATCCAAATTAAAAATTATAAAATCTAAATTATAAAATCTAAAATTATAAATCCA
>Ga0222719_10001136_pt1 | contig 26266 bp, 7 predicted proteins | sample C33_34DmetaG_FD_165039 | JGI IMG/M metagenome (GOLD analysis project Ga0222719, IMG submission 165039) | Estuarine water microbial communities from San Francisco Bay, California, United States - C33_34D | ecosystem: Environmental > Aquatic > Marine > Unclassified | place: USA: California...
CATTTTCAAACTCCTTATCTATTAAATCGTTAAGGTGCAACTTATTCATAACATGTATATTTGCGTTTTCTACAGTTACAATATTAACTTTGTCAGGTCTAGATCGTTGTCCTAAAACAAATGTATACTTTCCATCTTTGATTGTTATTAAATCATCTTCCGGACTTGAATATAACATTTTGCCTGGAAGTTGCATTGGCCAGTTAGTGCGTTGATATCCGTTTAAAATATGTAATGCAATACTAAAAGCATAGTCATTACGATAAAGTTTAAATGGTATTCTATACAGTGTACGAAAATAGTGATAGGACTGTTTAATGCAATGTACTAGATCAAACAACCTTTTAACTCGCTCTGTTTTCTTAAATACTAATACAGTTGCCCACCAAAAGTCTACAGTTTCATCTGATACTTTATCAAAGCCTTTAACATTTCGTTTATAAGAAATATCATAGCTTTCTTTAAACATAAACAGGTCACCTGGTTGATCAAGAACTTTTAAAAAGTTAGCATTGTTAATCAAATAGTCAGTGTCAATAACAATAGTAGTATCAAAAGGTGTTAGGTCGTAGGCACTTGCTCTATTAACATTTTTCCACTCTGCTTTAGTGCTATAATGCTCGCCGGCGTAAAACTGTCTGTGCTGAAACTGTGTTTGTTCAGTTTCTCTAAAGATTACCGAATCAACATACTTTTTATACCAAGGGTATGTTTTTTCAAGATAGCTAACGCTGTCAGTGACGATTACAACAGGTATATCTAAATGCTGTTTTATTAGTTTTGCATTGTAGATTGCTTGTTTAACATAATCAACTGCTTCGTTATTATATGCAAATAGCAAAACGCCTTTTGTCATAGGGATAGCATTTCCTCTACGCTACGAGAGTTTGCTACAGCAGTTTCGTACTGTTTATAGTAAACTTCTGTTGCTGTTTTATAAGTTTCTAGTACTAGGGTTTTAAATGCAGGAACATCGTTAAGTTCTACAGGAATATCATTGTCGTCTGTAATAACCGTAATGTTGTGGTTATCAATAACATCAAGGAAAGCAATAAATGACGTATTTGCAGTAAACTTGCCGCCATTATAGTATACAGTGATTGCTTCGTAAAACTGCTCTTTTAGCAGACGCTTATGATTATTGATAGAGTTAATGTGATGAATGTCTTCTAAGACAGTTTGTAATCGTTGATCCATTTTGACCTCGCTTTAATAGTATATATTACACTATTTTAAAGGAGTTGTCAAGAGTGATTATGCAAATCCGTTGAAGAAATAGTTAACAGTAAAGAGGCCGCCTGCTCTTGCGTTACCGTCCACATACGATGTAAATCTAGCATAGTAAGTTTTGCTAGATGCGCCACTTTTTAGGACAATGCCGCTAAATGTTTTTAATGCGCCGCCGCTGGTTCTGCCAAATAATACTCCAGTATCGTAAACAAGCGCACCTGATGCATCTGTTCCTTCATACAATCTCCAACGACAATCGCCTGCATAGTCTCTGTCTGTAACAACAGTACCAAAGATAGCAGTATCTACGTTACCTGCTGCTGCGCCGTTTCCAGAGATTTGTAACATCCAGTTTTCTGCAGGAACAGTAAATGTTTGTCCTACGTCTGCTCTGTTTGCTGTTGCAAGACCATAGCTAATAGAAGTAGTAGTCGGCGGAGTAGGTGAAGATATTAGAGCAGGTTGTCCTGCAATAGAGCCAACTTCCCATCCTGTAGTAACATTAGTTACGCTAGGAACACACCCTACAGTGTTAAACAAAGGATTTGTGCCGCTTGTAATGTTTTTTAAACCTACCCAAGATGCAACACGCTGGCCTACTGATTCGTCTACTGGTTCGTTAGGCCATTCAGTTAACGCTCTGTCGTTATCAAAACAAGTTATTCTAACTGTAACTTTAGTGTCAGCACTGTTCTTTTTGAGTTCAACAGCCGTATTGTTTACTTCATATAACGAATCAGAACTTTCTGTTTTAAGTCTAAACTGTTGATATGATGTTGTTAATAAGCTGAAGATTGAAGAGCTTATTGAAAAGTCTAAAGGATTATTAACGTTTAAGTGATTGTACCACCAAGCTGCTTTTGCTCCACTAGGCGTTGACGTTAACGGTACACCAGTTGCGTTAGTCATCCTAACGTAAAAATAAACTTCGCCGCCCATAGCAAAAAATCTGTCTCTTGTAGCCGACGAAGGGAATGTTAGATCAAACTCACGTGTTATTTTGCCGCGGTCGTTATCTGAAGCACGTTGATCTCCGGTAGTTTCATCGTCAGCAAAAGTATATGAGCCGCTGCCCCAGTCAGTAGTACTAGTATCTGCGGCAGTACCTTGTGTTACTGGAGATTGGAACTGTGTAGCAGAATGTACACCTGCTTTACCTTCAGCTTCTTCAAGCACTGCTAATATATCGTTATACCCTCTATCTTCTGGAAGGTCGTCGTTTGGTGCTATCGGAACACCGTTAGAGTCATAAACGTATCCGTCGCCTGCTTTAATAGGATCACCAGCTTCATATTCAGTTCCGCTTGGCTGGCTTGTTGGAAGTCCAACATCGGCAGTTCCTTCTTGGTGGACTCTAAGCCAATATAAAATAGCAAATACTCTATCCCAGTGTGCATCATCAATAGTATTACCACTAGCAACTGCATTAAAGTTACCTAATCCACCTAAGTAAGTATTAAGTAAAGTTGTATCAACGCCATAAACAGCACATAGGTTAATAAGTCTTGTTCTTATGTCGTTATATGCAGCAGCAGTGATTGTAGTATCTGTATTTACTGTAGGCATTTAGAATCCTCTTTTATAGTGTGTTGCCATTGTTAAATGTAACTGTAGGAGACGGTGCGCTTACATATTGTGTATCTGCTCTATATTCTGCAAGGTTAATAATAGTTCCTGGTTGAACTAGTTCGTCAACTGGTATCGGCGGAGTATAAGGTGCGCCATCGCCAATGTCTGCATCAGTACATGTTACTTTTATATATACAACTGATGCTACTCCGCTTGTATTTAAGGCTTGATCGCATTTTGCTTCTACTTTTACATAGTTTTCTGCATACAATGCATTAGTAGAAACAGACCAAAATCCTACTTGCTGATATGAGTTAGATAATCCCGACCAACCTTCGTTAATAAGTGCAGCCGAACCTGCTGACTCTCTAGCTTTTAAATAAAAACTAAAGTTTGACATTAGGTCAATCCAAGATACATTCTTTGCATCGCTGGAGTTAGTGTGCTGACCTGTTATTCTTATCTCGCCACCTGTATTCCAAAAACGTCTAGCTGACGCTGCATTACCAAAGTCTATTTTAAACTCACAATCAATGCTAGTAGCAGTAGCACTAGTACCCCAAGGGTCTGCACGAGATGTGCTTAGTTTATCGTATTCTGATCTCGACCCTAGAGCATGTAGTCCGTTACTTAGACCTACTTTTGCTCTAGTAATCTCTAGCTCTAAGTCTTCATAACCTGCTAATGCATCATCTACAATAATGTTTCCGTTAGCATCTAATCTATATGTTGCAAGATCACCAATAATGTCTTGAGGGTCTATCGCTGAAAGTGTTGTAGGTACAGCACCAGTTTGATGTACTCGTGCTGCTACAATCGCATCGTAAAGTTGTCTGTGTTCTTCGGAACCAATAACGGCGCCTCTAGCAGCAGCCTTGATAACATAGTTCTGACCATAGCCGCCATAGTTAACATTTAGTTCAGGATTACTGTTAAAGTCGTTATTATTAACAACATTTAGTATTTGTGTTCTTAATCTATTAAACGCTTCTGCCGTTATATCTGCCATTGTTTACACCTTTAGTACACATTCAACTAGCTTTTCACCTTCTTCACTGTTTGATTCAAGTGCAATACCCACTAATGCTGTAGCTGCAACAGTTCCGCATACGCCATCTTTGCTTGCATATACTGCTTGACCTTTCTTAACTGGGCCAACAACACGCACAGGAACACGACCTTTTAGACCAATGTATTGGCCTTCTGCTTCGCTGTTCATTTTTAGTGCAGGTTGATCTGAAACAACACCAATACACATATCGCCAGCATTTGCAGGTTCAACTTCATGATCTGGATGAGCGCATACTGCTACTGCTGTTCCTACCGGAAGTTCTTCTGCTGTTGAATATTTCTCTGCCAAGTCAGCGTATTGTGCGCTTGTTGACACACCCTGGAATGTTGTAGCAATAACTGTGCCTGATTGGTCTCTAACTGGAATAGTTAATGGGTTATCTGCTACTGTTGCTCTTGCAAAAGTTCCACTTCCTTGACCATTATATTCAAGTTCTTGTGATTGTGTAACAACACCTTCAAATGTATCAGCATATACTGTTCTAAACTTGATTGTACTAGTACCTAAGTCGTTAGTACTGTCAGTTTCAGGTCTAAAAATATTAGAACTTACTCTAAAACGTATGCTACTACTGTCTTGGAATGCAATATCAGTACCGCCGTTGTTGTTAATAACACCTACGTTACCGTCATTAAAGATTTTAAACGTGTCTGCACTACCAATAGTTAGGCCGCCTGCTGCACCTTCTGCACGAATGTTTGTTTGTGCAAGCATTTCAGGAGCACTTTTTTGAACAAACTCTGAAGAGTCAAAAATACTACCGTTAACAACAAGTTTTTCAGCAGCACTTGCAGTACCCCAAAAACGTGTTGGACCCGATGTAAAGCCTGTCGAACTTGTATTTCTTAGTGTAATACCTGATTTGATTTCAGTGTAGTTAGCAAGATCTAAGTTTTCTGATTCTGCTGTGTTTATAGGGAAGTTTTCTTGTGAAACAGTAAAAATAACATCGCCATTTACATAAGCTCTTACAATAGGTTTTAGGGATCCGTCGAAAGATGATTTAGCAAAGCCTGTTTCTAGCTGAGTAACTTGTCCTTGTGAAGTAGTTTGTGGTCCAACTAGCACATATTCTGAACCAGTGTATACAAATACTTGATCGTTTGCACTGTCTAACCAAAAATCGCCAGCTGTTTGACCTTCTGGTTGTGTAGTACTAACTTCTGCGCCTGATGCAGGACGGAATCTTTGCCCGTCATAAAAACGTATTCTGTTTTCCGTTGCATCATACCAGATCATACCGGTTGTTTTACGAGCCGGTTCACCTGTTCCAGCAAAGTTTTCTAGCAAGTGATAAAAGTTTTCGTTTTGTAACTCTCCGTAACCTGCATAGTTCTTACCAATCATTTTTAATGCAGTTGATTGGTTAACTGTACCGTCTTCAATGGTGATATCATTGTTAACACCGGTAAAACTGTTTATTGTATAAGCCATGTCTTTCGAACCCCTAATATGTTTGTTCTATGTATTTATTTGTTTTCCAACTTTGCTAGACGAGCTTCGAGCTCATCTATCTTAGTTAATGCATCTTGTAGTGCTCCAGTTAGTAATGGAACTAGTTTGCTATGATCTAACTGTTGTGGTTTAACACGACCGTCATCTTCAACTGCATCTTTTTCACCATAAACTGCCTGCGGAACAACTTCTTGTACTTCGTGTGCAATGAAACCGTCATGCACTGTTTGACCTTCGTCTGCAATATATGTAAACTTAACAGGTCTTAGTGCTTTTACACGCTCTGATGCATCATCAATACTACCGATTTCATCTTTTAGTCTGTAATCAGAAGTTGTGTTAAATGCTGTAGTTGTTCCGTTAGTAGTAATACTACCGATTTCGCCGTTAGCGTTTCTAAAGCTCTGTACTGTACGTGCCGCAGTAGTGTTTGTACCAAACTGCATGTCGCCACTTGTTGCGATCATCACACGGTTTGCAGTGTCACTAAATGAGCCGCCACCTACAATAAACTGGCTGCTGTTCATACGCATAACTTCTGATAGACCACTTTCAAAGAAAATGCTACCTGAGTTTGCACCACCAATATATGTATCTGGATTACCTTTAAAGCGGCCGCCTTTGCCTGCGCCGCTACCAATACCTTGGAAAACAGCATCGCCCGACGAAGTACTTTGCGCTCTTATTTCTTGATCACCTGTGCCTTGAACATGTATTTCTGCTGATAGTGCAGTGTTTACGCCAATACCTAAGCCTGAACTAAAGTATCCAGTACGGAAGTTGTTGATTTGCGAGCCTACATCGTATGTTGCATTACTGTTTGGAAGTACAGAGCCGCTTATATTAGCAAGTTTTGACTGCACTCTAGCATCAGTATAGTACAAGTTTAGGCCTTCGCCTAAGTTAGTAGTTGTTTTCTGTGCTAGTGCAGTATCAAATCTAGCTTGAGTGTAGTACAAGTTAGTGCCTTCTGCAACAACAGTTGAGCTAATAGTTTGCCAAGTTACAGATCCTAATCCGTTAGTAAGAAGTGCTTGGTTTGCAGCACCGTCACCTGCAGGTAGACTAAATGCATTTGCAATCTTAACAACGCCAGTACTAGAGTTTACACTAAACAGTTCTGTTCCTGAGTTTTGAATAACTTTAAAGTATTCGTTTGCTCCATTAGAAACGTCTGTATCTAGTCGAACAGTGATGCCGCCTTGTGAGCGCATTTCTGCACCATCGATAACCATTGAATCTGTGCCACTACTAAATGTAGCACTACCGTTAAGTGCATGGTTTGACTGGTATGTTAAATCGCCAAGTGTGGCAGATCCGTTGATTTGTAGCTGTCCAGTTGCACTGTAATCAACAATGTTTGTTAAACTTCTAGCAGAAGTAATAACTTCAATACTACCAATACCTAGGTTACCATTAATGTCAACACGCTGTACTGGACTTTGTGTACCAAAGCCTACGTTACCGTCAGAGCCTTGTACAAATAGTGCATCTGCTGCACCGTTACCTTCTACTCTAAAGTCTAAGTCTGCGCCTGTTTCGTTGAATACTATTTCGTTATTACCAAAAATATGCTGTACATATGCATTGTTTTTATAGTTTTCAAAAATCATATGTGAAGCTTTAGTAGTACTAGTAAAATCTGCAATCTGAGATCTCATTCTAGCATATGCAACTTCATTACCTAAGTTGTCATTACCAGTAAGTTGTAAAGCACCAATAAAGTCAGAGTCTGCAGGGTTAGCAGAATCTCTGTAAATGTTTACAAATGGTCCTGCATTTGATGTTGTATCAATGTTTTTAAATCTAGCAACAGTAACATCAGTATCACCGTTAACATCAAGTTTATATGTTAAAGGATTGTCAGTTCCGCCGTAAATAACAGGGTCATATCCAATACCAAGACCGCTACCTGGGATATAAACATTACCAGTACCTTGTGGTCTTAGTTCTAAGTCTGCATTACTGTCTATTGTAGAAATAATGTTATCTCTAAAGTTAATAGTTCCGCCGATTGTCAACTCGTTAACATTAAGTTCAGCAGTATCAACTGATAATGCTTTAACTGTACCAGCAACATCAAATAATGCTTGCGGATTGCTAACACCTACACCTATTCTACTCGATACATCAGTACCTCTAGGCTGTAATATTAAGTTTCTGCCGCCTTGTGTTGTTTCTCTAGCTTCAATAAATGCAAAATCAGCATTAGTTTCGTAACCCATGCCTAATACAAAGTTAGGGTTGCCTGAACCAGTAACTTTTAACTGTGCATCTGCTGCATAGTTAAGTGTATTAACATCACTGCTGATTGTAGTTTGTCCGCCTGCAGACAATGTACCTGCAAACTGTCCGTTATTAAACTGGACGTCTGACGTTGTTTCAACTGCTTGTCCAATAGCAATCGTGCCAGCAGCATTATCATATGTTACGCCTGTACTTCCTGCTAAACTTAAACGAGCTCTTGATTCTGTGAAGTATCTATTACTTGCACCTTCCGAAACCTGATCTGTTCCAAGTGTTACAGCACCTACTAATCCATTAACACTATCAACAGGAGAGTTTATAGTAATAATACCAGTAGCATTATCATAGCTTCCGTCGCCCGTTACACTAATAGCAGCTCTTGCTCTTGCATCAGTGTAATATAAGTTCAAGTTACCTTCTGGTAGAATATTAGTAGTGGTACTCTGCATGTCTGCTTGGAAACGTGCAGTAGTATAATAAAGATTAACTGAACCTTCAGAAAGTGCGTCAGTGTCTTTAGCAGTAAGTGCCGAATCAAATCTAGCTTGAGTATAGTATAAGTTAGTTCCTTCTACTAGATCTGTTGTAGTACTTGGCAATACGAAATAAATATTTCCGTCTTCAGTTGCTTCCCACTTGTCAGTACTTTCGTTCCAGCGTAGTTGTACGTTAACTGAGCCACCGCGTTCAACTTCAATACCTGCGTTTTGACTTGGTGTTCCGGCTTCGTTACTGTTTAATGTGATAATGTTATCTGCTAGATTAATAGTTTCAGTGTTAACCGTTGTAGTTGTACCTTGTACAGTTAAATCACCGTCAACAACTAAACTAGTTGTAACTCTTACATTTGATCCTGCGTTTGCTCCTAGTTCTAGTTCAGCATTTGATATTGCTGTCGTTATTCTATTTCCTTCTAGAAGAATAGCATCTGTTGATAGTCTTGCTGCAAAAATATCTGTACCTTGTACTGCACTTTGCAAATCAATAAATCCTGATCCACTTGCTGTAATAACAACGTTACCGATAGCACCACTATGTGTTAGTACGTTACCAGTAACATTAAGATCGCCTATATCAGCACTTAGAACAATATCTAATGTATCGATAGTAGCAGTGCCATTAATAGTTTGTCCAGCAAATGTAGGACTTGCTGTTGTAGCAACATCTTGTCCAATAGCTATAACGCCAGTTCCTGATGTATATGTTACTCCGGTTCCGCCGCTTACTGCTGCTCTTGCTCTTGCATCAGTGTAGTAAAGATTGACTACGCCTTCAGGAACACCATCGGTTGTACCAGTAAACACACTTGCACTACCTAACGGAGTATATGTAATACCGTTGTTTGAGAACTCCCACTGATCATTAGTTTCGTTCCATCTAATACCAACGTTATTTGCAGTGCCGCGTTCAACAGTAAAGTTAACATCTTCCGTTGGCGATGCTGTTTCGTCGGAGTTCATTAGTATACTTGTACCAGCAAGTCTTACAGCAGGAGTGTTAATCTGTGTAGTAGCACCACCTAAAATAGTGTTGCCAGTTGTTGTTAAACCTGCAAACAACGGACTTGCTGTTGTAGCAACATCTTGCCCAATAGCAATCGCACCAGTAATGTTATTATAAGTTACACCAGTTGCACCTTGTAGTGCTTGTCTTGCTCTTAGTGCAGTAAAGTATAAGTTAACTGTTCCTTCTGACAGATCGTCAGTATCAAATACTGTCATATCTACACGCACTTCGTTGGCAGTAGCAATAATACCATTACCTGCGCCTACGTTGATCGTAATATCGCCTGTTAGCTGTGTATTACCTGCATCAACTAAGCCTACACCAGCAAATACGTTTACTCCTGCACTAATACGTGTTGCAACTTGTGCATCAACATATCCTTTAAAGTCAGGATCATTACCTATACTTGCAGATATTTCACTTAGAGTGTTCATGTCACTTGGAGGGGTAGGTAATCCAAGAATGTTATCACGAATAGTGTTTACATAAGTTGTAGTTGTGTAACTGTTAGCAGTTAAGTATGACTGTACACGTTCGTCTGTATAATATTTTCTATTTAGATCTTGACTTACACCGTCAAGTCCGTTAGTATAAACTGACTGTGTCCATTCAACGCCATTCCAAAATACAGAATCGCCTTGTGTGCCTTCTGGCATTCTGTTAGAATCTAAACGTACAGTGCCGCCAATACCTTGAACTGTGTTAACACCTGCGTTTGCTGCTACAAGTCCGTCAACATAACCTTTAGTTGCAGCATCTTGCGCTGATGTAGGATCAGCCATGTTTTTAATCTGTACTTCTCTAGTACCAATCTGTCCTAATACAAGTATACCAGTTGCAGGATTAATAACAATACTGTTTACAGACTCAATATCACTACCTTCTAAAAATAATCCATTTGCATCTGTAACTTGCAAACTTTGCAAAGTTCCTACAGAAGTTAGATTTGAACTTACTACTGAAGGGCCTAAACCTGTTTCGTTTAGAACTTGTTGTTTATTAATGTAAAGCGACTTTCCTGAAGGAAGATTAACATGCTGATTTAATGTCCAATAACCTGCATCTGCAGAATCATATACTATAGAAGCATTTGCTCCGGCTAATGTAATACCGCCGCCGTCTACATCTCCAGGCGATATTGCACCGTTTCCTAGTGTTAAGTTAGTATCTTCAATAACAACTTCAGTAGTAGAAATAGTTGTTAAGTTACCGTCTACTCGCAAGTCACCTGTAATACGAGCATCGCCGCCTACATCTAATGTATATGACGGTGATGAAGAAAATATGCCAACTGCTCGCTGTGGAGTATTAATAGTTATTGCATTTTCTCGAATACCGTTAACACTAACACTAATCGCCATTGTTTGATTGCTACGAGTGTTATTAATGTTATATCTATCGGAATCCATAGTATGTGTTACTTGGCCCTGAGAACCAAGTACAATACCTGCGTTGTTTGCAACAGTTAGTCGTCCGTTGATTGTACCTGATGTATAAGTAGGTAAAAACTGTGTTGCATCTCGTCTAATGCCTTGTGAATCTAACAAGAACTTAGCAGTATCAACAGTAACATTGTTATTAGTAAATGTTTGTGCAGTACTTGCGTTAAAGCCTGCATATAAGTTATCGCCAAGTTCCGGAACTTGTCCTGCTAAAGGAATAAAGTTCTTAGGAGCGTATGCACCTAAAAATACACCGTCTGTGTATATCTTTGTAATAGTTACAGGTTGTAACTGATCATCTTTAATAACTTCAGTTACAAAACCGCTTGTGCCTTGTGACTTACCGTAGACCGGACCAGCTAGGGTAAGATCCGTTCCATCGTAAAAGTACATTTGGTTTTCCGAACTGTCCATCCAAATGTCGCCTGCAACTAAACCCGAAGGTTGTGTTTCAGAAACTATAGGTCCTGCACCTGCCCTAAATGTGCTACCGTCATATATTTTAAGTCGGTTTTCATTTTTATCGTACCACAACTGCCCTTGTAGTGGATTTCTTGGACTTGTAGAGCTTGCAAAGTTTTCAAGAAGTTTTACAAAGTTCTCGTTAAGTATTTCACCAAACCCAGCATAGTTTCTGCCAATCAGTGTTAAGTCAATACTATTACTGTCAATAGTACCGTCAATAACTTCGGTGATTAGCGTACCATCTGTTCTATTGATTCTATATGCCATTATGTTATTTCCCCAGCGTAAATGATAAAGTTAAAGGCCATAAATGGGTTTAGTACGTTTATCGGAGTTCCTGTAGTAACAGTACTACCATCGGCTCCTACAACAGTACCAGCATGCGATGAAAGCTGGCCTCCGTCTGTTATTGTACCGGAAGTTGTAATAGATACTCCGCTTCCTGTTTGTCCATCGTTATAGTCTCTATAAGCATAGAAAGGATCGCCCGTTTGGCTTTCCATGTTATGTGAGTGATCTGGTAGGTTAGTAACGCTAAGTGTTCTGTCTTCTGCGCCACCTGTTCTACCTACTGCCGAAGCAGCGTTATTTGATATTCGACCAGCAGCTCCGCCACCTGTGCCATCTACGTTATTCATAGAATCAACACCAAGTGGGAATCGACCTCTTAAATCTGGTAAGTAAAAGTTCCCAGGATTAGGTTCAGCTGCTTGTGGATATAAGTTGTTTGCTCCGCCAAGTACATTGTACAACTGATTGTACTTTGTTATACTTACTTGACTACCGTCACATAATAACCAACCGTCGGGTCTTGTTGCATTGTTAGACCAATCGCCTGCCCAAGGCACAATAGTTCCTACTGGCATAACTGGTACTAAGTTTAGTAAGTTGTTAACTGTTGTTTTTCTTAAAGCATTACCTACATCGTTGATTAACAGTTCGTCTGCTTCTCTATCAATGTCAGCTTGTGGTAACAAACTTTTGTTGGAAATAAGTGCAGGTCCTAGTGTTGTTTCAAACTCTTGTACAAACTGTCCTGTTCCTGCATTTGCAGTTCCGTCAAATGTTACATCTTCACTAACAACATCGCCCGTTAATCTAAATGTTGTAGTATTAGCTAGTGCAGTAGCACTATCAACGTTACCTTCAATAGTTAAGTTACTGCCTGTGATAGTTTCTGCATTAAGGACTGTTGCATAAACAGTTGTTCCGTAAATATTGTTGTATCTATTAGTGTTACTGCCAATGTCGTGTATGCCTTGACCTAAAGTTACAAGATTTGAAGTAGTTAAGTTTCCATTAACTCTTACAATATCATTAAAATAAGATTGTCCAGCAACTCCAATGCCGCCTGCTGTTCTAATAGAACCAGTTTGACTGTTTGTGCTTGTTTCTGTTCCTGAAACAACTAGAGAATCTGCATTAGTTTGAGAAGTAGTAATGTCTCCAGTAAATGTTACATTACCTAAACTTGATATTGTTACAGGAGTTAAACTAATACCGCTGTTGTTAACTTGGAACTTAATGTCCGAACCATCGACGTTGTTAGTTAAAATACTGTCACCGCCGGCAACACGAAGGTTAAATGTACCTTCTTCTCCTAAGAACACACCTGCATCTGCTTTTACACGCAGGTTGCCTTGTATTGCCCCGCTTATATCACTTCTTAAAAAGCTATCTGCACTAATAGTGCTGCCTGCAATACTTAACGCTTCGGCTCTTTCAGCAGTACCGTAGTACTTAAATGACTCTCCACTTGTAGCAGACTTAAGAGTAACACCTTTGTACAATACTTCAAACCCTGGAATCTGTGTTCTCGGACGAATGTATGGCACGCCTGCTGATTCTTCAGCAGAGCTAATAACTGCTACTAGTTCATTTGAGATGAATACTTTAATAACAAAGTAAGTGTTATTGTTAACGTCAATAACTTCTTCTGCTATAATACCTGTTTTGTTGCCTTCACTATAGTTAGGACCAACTAAGATCCAAGCGCCGTTAGCAAACAAGTAAAGTGTTTTGTTCTGTGAATCGACCCAAAGGTCGCCTTCTTGTGTTTCTGCCGCTGTTGGTTTTGTATTTGATTTCTTTAATCCGCCTACTTCGACCCATTGTGTACTGTCAAACACATACATTACGTTTGAAGTAGTGTTGTACCACATTTGCCCTTCAACAGGATTGTTCGGAGCATCAATGTTAGCAAAGTTTTCTAACAAGTGCAAAAAGTTTTCGCCAGTAGCAACAGCGTAACCTGCGGTGTTTTTACCAATAAACTTTAAATCAGTTTGTTCGTTAATAGTAAGGTCGTCTACAACGATTGGTTCTTTTGTAGTGTCGCTAAAGTTAATAGTATATGCCATCGTTAGACCTCACTTCCTCCTGACAAACTTTGTATCCTGACTGTATAGTCAATCTGTATAAGTCTGTTCAGTGATTTTTGTACAGGGTGGAAAATAACGTGTGTAACAAGTAAGTTGTCGCCTGTAGTACGTTTTGCTTTTAGACCAAGTTCGTCAAAGACAAATAATGCTTCTGTATCGGTAGAGTTATCAAACGCATCTTGTCCTTCTGGCTCACCGTAGTCAAGTAGACAGCTAACAACTATGTCGGTGTAGTTAACGCCAGTAACGTGTCTTGTTTCAATCTTGTTTCTCAACGGATCTGTATTTTCTGTACTACGATCGTCGATAACCTTACTAAAAGTTTGGTTGTACAAACTTGCATTAGTTCCCGTTGAGTTTGGTGTTAAGTAAGTGATAATGCCTGTTGGATCAACTGCTGTACCGCCGTTGCCAAAGCTCATTTCATATATGTTACCTTGGCCTGCATTAGCAATACTTTCTGCTAAAGCAATACTCATGTTCTCATAATGAATAGCATTACGCTTGTTAACGTAAACTTCTTGTGATTCAGGATCATATATTTTAATATGTCCTTCTACGTGTATTCCACTTGGTTCTTTAATAGCTGTCATTTTTTTCTCTCTACCATATTGTATTTATTTTGGAAACGAAACTGTTTGGGCACGTAAGAACTTGCCTATTGCATTTTCTGTATCTGCTAGGCTTTCTCCGCGGTTTTGCCATATTACACCTTGTTTACGCTTAACAATAACCTTAGCACCTAGTGCAGGAGGAACAGTTAAACGAACTTTTGCAGTGCCGTCAACACTGTAATCTGCAGGAATGCCTGAGTCTCCTGCTGGACTTAACTGATTTTTATCCGGATTGTATACTGTGCAAGGAGCTTTGTTTAATCTCTTGCCAGCAACGAACACTTCGATATCATCTGCTTGTCCATAAGTTTCAGGTATGTCAGTCACTGTATTGTCAATCTCATGTACTCTGTTCCAACCGTTGTTTGCTCTTGTTGTAGCTGTATTTAACTTCGGAACGTATGGTAATAAAAACTCTTGTGTTGTTCCGTCGCCATAAAATACTTCTGTTAACTCTGTATCAAGATAGTCAATAGTTAAACTCTTACCTTGGTTTAGAACTTCTGTTCCTAAACCATAACTCTCTTTTGTTGCAGTGCCATAAGTACCTCTACGAAGCTGACTTAATACATTTCCAGTTTTCTGCATGTATTCAATACGCTCACTACCAATAAACACAATACCAGGAACGTTCTGTCTTGGTATAGGATCGTCGAGCACAGATGCGTCTTCAACATCAATACTACTATCGTACCAGTTTAGCTCTGATACAAGTTTAGTTGACTTGTTACTGTTAACTGCCTTGTAGTGTGTTCTGTTTAGGTTATCAGTAAACTGTCTAAACGCAAAACTTCTTTCAACTGGATCGTAATCAAATATAACAATACTAAACTGATCAGTGCTGTTAATATTACGTGCAATATCTACTTGTATCGCAGTGCCATTTTCAACTAGTCTGTAATCTCTGTTCGGCGTTAGTAAGTTACCATTGATAGCAACAAGTACGTAGTTTGCATTAGACACCGGAGTATCTAATAGTATTATACCAGAGTTTGCTGCAACACTGCTTCTATACCACTTACTGTCCGGAGTTAGAACACGTCTACTTAATACACTCTTAGATCTATGTTCTGTATCAAAAACGTCTGTGTTGTAGAACGTCATAATCATTAAGTTAGTTCCGCTTGCTAACGGTGTAGGAGTTACTAACTTGCCGTTCATTACGTAGTACTCTGCATTAGTCATAATAAAGATTTTTATCTCTTGGCCTGACTTTACTTTTCCAGGAATAAACTGTATTTCGTTATTACCAAAGTCTATTTGATAATCAACACCTAGCTCTTTAATATCACCGTCTACATAAACTTCTGTATGATCTGCGCTAAAGCCGCCATAGTCAAAGTCACTTAGATCAACTTGGTACGAAACTGCATCAGTTGCAGTATAAACTTGAGTGTATCCGCCGTTTAACATTTTGTCTCCAGCAAATACAACTACAAAGTTTGCACTAGGAGTTGCACCATACGGAGTAACATCTAAGTCAAACTGTGTTGTACTTCCGTCTGTAGTAATAATCTGCTTTTGTATATAAGAATAATCAGGCGATTCTGCATTATATACTGTATATTTTACATCAGCATTAGTAGGCGGTGTTGGATCAAAATCTAATCCTAAACGATTAGACTCTTCGTAAGAATCGTCAGTTGCAAACAATCTTGGGCTGTATCTTGAACCATTAACTGTTGCAAATACTCTTAGATTTTTAGTAAACTTGAGTGGCGTAATAAACTCGCTAGTACTTCCGTCACCACTAAACTCGTCAATCAAAATAATGTCATTGCCGTTAGTACCAAATGTTAGTATTGTAACTACATCATCTTTTTGCGGAGTTTCGTCAAGTATAATAGTTTTACCAGGATTAATCAAGTAATCATTTAATGACTGTATGTTTACTTCAAGATCAGCAATCTCAGTTTCTAAAACATCTTTTTCATCTTCTAAGTCTGCGGTTTCAACTGCATATACTGCAAGTTGATCTTGTACTTGAGTTAAACTATCTTGTAGTGTAGTTAGTTCATCTGTTTCGTCATCAAAAGTCTGTTGCCATACATCTCGTTGTAGTTCAGTTGCTTGTAACTGCGCTTGTAGTGCAGCAAGTTGCTGAGCGTAAGTCGGGCTTGTTGGATTTAGAGAAGCTATTTGACTGTTTATAACTGAAATCTGTGACAAGTAGTAAGTAAGATTATTAGAAGCGTTATTTACTACATTTTGTTGATCTATAATATCTTGCTCAAGTTGTGTTTCGCTTGATTCAAGCGGAGTAACTAAACCTACAATCTCTGCAAGTCTAGTGTCTATTTCTGCAACTCTTGTTTGTTTGATAACAATGTTACTTTCGTATGCTCCTAAGAAATCACTGTAAGCAGCAAAGTTAGGTGTATACTTGTAATCTGTTGGACGAAGTATTTTATTATTAACTTTTACTATTAACGCATCTTTACTTTGAGGATCTGCAATGTATGCAAAACTCTTAGTGCTTCCGTCTGCTACATAGCTAATGCTATTAATCTGTGGCCCGCCACTACGTGAAAGACTATAAACAAACATATCAACTGCCTCGGAAACATGTCCTGGTAGTTGTTCTTCTAATCCTCTGCTATTATCAGGTGTAACAAAACCGTCACCGTCCATGGTTATGTCTTCAGGATTGTAACCCGTTGCTTGAGCATATCCTAAGTCTCCGCCATTAACAACACTGTCAATATCTACACCAACTGGAATGTAACTACCGTCACTGGATGTACTTCTAATAATGATTTGTTTTTGCGGCTCAGTACCTAAAATAACTGCCGAAACATCTTGTACCGGTATAGTAATCGTAGCTGTTACATCATCACCGATAATAGTTTGCATTACAGCATTGCTATTATTTACTGGATTTGCTGTTCCAAAGTTTTCATCATCAATACGAACACCGTTAACATAGACATTCCAGTTTTCACCAGTAGCAGGTGCAACGTCAAATGTATATGTTAGCTCAGAGCCATCATTGTATATTGTAATGTCAGTGTAACCTTCGTCGGCGCCTTCCCAAGTTACATTATCCCAGGTTGTGCCATCTGTTCCCCAGCCACCGGAAGGCTCAAAGCCAAAACCAGTAACATTTACACCACCGTAGTCAACACCATCCATTAGCGCAGATAAGTCGTTAGCTTTTGAGCCAATAGTAGGAGCATAATAATACTTGATTCTGTCGGCTGCTGTTAAGTATGAAATGTCTTTCTTATACTGTATAACCAGCGACTCTGTTACTTCAGGAGCAATCAGTAGTTCTAAGTGTCCAAATGCAACACTTACATCGTTATTTGTAGTTGTAGCATTACCTAACACAAACTCGCTTTCAAGCAGTTCTTCACCGTTAATAGTTACAACTGTATTTCCTTTTCGCAAGTCTACTGGCCATTTTAAACTAAACTGAGTTTGTACTCCTGTTCCAACAAATGTTTCTGTAACGTCTAGTGTTGTTACTTCATTTAGACCAGTTATTCTGTCAAACTTAACTGTAATATCATTCTTTCTAACAGTATTGTTATCAATGATTGCAACTAGTACAGCGTCTTGTCCGGCATCGTCAACAGATCCGTTAATAATAACTTTTGGTCTTGAATAGTATCCTGAACCTGGATTTGTAACAACAACATTTGTTATTGCGCCGCCGCGCCCGATGAATGCTGTTGCTGCTGCACCAGAGCCGCCGCCGCCTTCGAATGTAATCTCAGGAGCAGTTTGATATCCTAAGCCTTCAGTTTGTATTTCAACTGCTGATATACCAAATGTATGATTGTCTTTCCAACTTTTATCAGGATAAATGTCTAATGTAGTATTTCCATCTAATACTAAATCGTTGTTAATAACTTTTATATTGTTGTTTGGTTTTAAATCAAAGTCAGTTGTAAGTGCAGGAACAACTTCTGTGTTAACATAACTGCTTATAAACTCACGCACCTTAGTTTTGTAAGGTTTAACTTCGTTAATATAATCTTCATACGAAGTTAAGCTGTCATTTTTGTATGTTGCACGTTGCTCTAGTTGTCCTACATTGTGTTTTGCTTTTACAAAACTTGTTTTAAAGATCCAATCTACAGGAGTTTGTTCAGTTAATACATAACGCACACTGTTAAAGAACAAGTTATTAAACTCAACTAGCAAGTTATCAATAAAGATGTTATTCTTTATAGCTTCAAGTATTGCTCTTGATTCTTGTGTAGGAATGCTATCATAGTTAACTTCTTCGTAGCTAATGCCATCATATCCTAATACGTTAGTATCAAAATCATATAATGCTGACGAAAGTTCAATCGTTGCATTTTGACGACCTACCACGTTATAGTTTAAGTTAGTATCAGTTTCACTGTTTTCGTTATTTCTTTGTAGAAGTAACCAAGTTCCGCTGCTACCTATGTTTGTAATCTTTACTAGCTGCCCTTGTCTTGGATTAATGTCAGCTAACTGGAAAGAACCATCAATCAAATAGTCAATAGGTGTATTTACAGTGATTCCGTCTGCGTACCAATCTTTGTAGTTCCAATAGTTAGTTACATCGTAAGATTGTATTCTACTAAGTTGCCACTTAGTGTTTCTAGAATCATAAATGTATAGACCCCATTTTCCAGTATTTTCAACATTAGTACTTAATACTGTATATTGACGAACTGTTGCATAAGTGTCATCTAAATAACCTTGTCCGGCATTTACTATGTTAACACTTGCTATTCTACCAAACGAGTCAATAGTTGCACTAAGTTCTGCGCCAGAACCTTGTCCAACAACTTTTATCAACGGCGCTTGCAAATATCCTCGACCTTCGTTTTCAATAATAACATCAACAACTTTACCATCTTCTATTCTTAGGCTAAGTTCTGCTGTTGTAAGTTTACCTGTAGCAATAAAGTTTAGTTCTAAGTCGTCACTTATTTCTAAGTCATATAGTTTTGATACTAAATCTGGTTGCTCTTCTTTGTCAAATAGTGGTGATAGATCAAAGTCGTCAACAAGTATATTCTTAGAGAATACAAAGTTAGCATACTCAACAACTTGTTTCATTGCCTCGTGATTGTTTTTAAACATACCTTGACGAGGTTTATTTAAAATACCATATCGTTGTTTTTCGCCTAAGTTTGGATTAGGAACAATGTATCCTTCTTTAGTGAATCCAACTAAGCTGTCAAACCATTTTTTAACTAGCTCTTCGTTAGGGTTACTAATGTCTAACCCTTCTGAAATAATCTGGTATTGTCTGTGAATATTTTTATTTGTATCTTCTGTTGTCCAGAATCTAATATTAACAGCAACGTCTGTGTCGTTTAGATATTGTTTTGAGTTATAAAGCACAAAGCTGTTATTACTTGTTATTGCAATATAACTATATCCTTGGCCTTTAGGATCTTTGATAAGATTTGCAATCGCTTCAACATTTAGTGCTCTGCCTTCAGCCTGTGGTAATGTATTTTTATTTTTTACCCAGTACATATATTTTGTTACAAATATTTTAGCAACAGGATCGTACTCTCTACCCACAGAGTATACTGCACTTCCGTATTTTGTTTGGCCTGTGATACCTAGTGCAGGTCCGTCTTCTGTTGCAGATAGTTCGTCCCACACAGCAGGAGGATATTTTGAACTTACCCATTCGTAAACATCAATGTCACCGTATTCGTTTAGTTTACTCCAGTTATTAGCTCTGTATAGTGCCGAGTTTTGATGATAGTTAACAAAACGTGCTGTTGATAAATCCCACCATACTTCGCCTATACGAGAAGCGTCCCACGCACCAACTTCGTCAACATTTACAGTATCATCTCCCACAGTGTAAACTGCTGGATCCCAGAATGTTTTATATTTGATCTCTTGTTCCGCAGGACCTGCGATTTTCCCTTGCAACGGATCGATAATATCAAGTTCTTTAATAAGAGTGTTTGTTCTTGTATTATATAAGAACGCACTCTTAATCTTAGAAACGTCAGCAGGTGCAACTGCTGCTCTGTGTGTATTCCAACTAGTAACATTATTTGTTCTATAAAAATCAACTACTGCACCTGTTCTGTTATTGTAGTTCGGAACACCAGCAACTACGTGATTTCTATTTGCAACAACATTTGTTCCAAGATTAACAACATCTCTATCTGCAAGGACAATAGAATCTTCATAAGTGTATTGTCCATCGTAACGATGGTATACATCAATCTTGCCTGTGTCTTTATACACATTTGAGATGTAAGTTGCATCTGAGTCAAAAGTAGTACCGTCTGAAAGCGGTGATCTTTCAACTTGATCTCCGCGTCTTGAACCTATAACCAAGTTATCTCCGGAAATACTTACTGTATTACCAAACTCTTGATTCTGAGTTGCTCTTACTTCAATAGTTTGAGATACTACAAAGTTTGCATTACCGCTTGCTACTGTTTCTTGGTTTGCAAGGATAAGAACTTTACCAGTATCAAGTTTGTTTCCTGAATCATACTTAGGTGACCCCACAGCAAGTGTTTGGCCATCTTCTGTTATACTGATGCTATAACCAAATGCATCACCAACTGTTGTTGTATTACCAAGTGTAGACTCGTTTATAGTTTGTACTAAACTATATGCATTATTTTCATATTTGTAAACAAAAACTTTTCCGTAAACGCCACTTGTGTCTGGAAGTTGTTCTTCCCAGTTTACACCAACAGCCGGAGTTGTTCCTGCAGACGATGTTGATGTTTTCTTCCAAAAGCCGCCGTTGTAACTTACAACTTCGTTAATAGAGTATGCAACAGTGTTAATGTATTCGCCTTTGAAGTTTTCTAAGTATACATTGTTTGCATAAGGTGCATTGATAGTTAAAATATTTCCATTATCAGAAACATCTAAATCAGCACCAAAGTCCATTGATAAGTTTGTTATCTCAACATCTTTATCTCCGTCAGCAGTAAGCGGAAGTGTCTTAGAAGGTACCCAAACCCATTTGCCGCCTGTGCCGACATTCCATTCAAATACAAATACTTTACCTTTGCTGTCATGTCCAGGAGCAGACACAAACATTCTGTAGTCAAGTTCTCCAACTTGCTTAATAGAAATATGCTTACCAAACTGTTGACCTGCTTGTATTTCTGGTGCTTGCATATTAAACAGGTTATTAAAGTTTCCGCTACCAGTTCTTACATAAACACCTACCCAACCTTGATTGTCTAAACCTGCATCAGAAGTTGATTTGCCGTCGATAACATTGTATCCTAGCTCGTTCCAGGCAGCAACTAAATCTGGCGGTGTTGAGTTTAGTCCTGCTTCTAGTGCTTGATAAAACTTACCATTATAAGAAACAGTATCTTCGCGACTGTATGTTGTGCCTGCATTCCACTCTCCTGTAAAGAAAGACGGAATACTGCTTGCTGTTGGAGCACCAACAGCCATAAACTTAGTATCAGGTGATAACGAAATAACAGATGCAAAGTCGTTGAACAAGTTAACATTACCGACTACATCGTCTAAATCTTCAGGAAGGTCTATTGTTTGAATCAAACGATGGTCTGTTAAATCATTCGGTCTTGCATAAACATACACTTTGTTTGCAGCATCATCGCCTACAATAAAGTCTCTGTTATAACGATCAGTAGCTACTGCTGCACCAAAGCCGCCAACACTTGTTGTAGTATTTTCAAGTACAGTTTTGTTGTAAACTTTATTCTTTTCTAAAACTTTCCAGTTATTGTCAACACCGTCAACCCAAACAAGCTCGCCTTCTCTAAATCCGTCTGCAGGAGTAATAGAGTTTATTTCGCTAACGTCTGATATTCTAGCAGGAACAAAAGTATAAAGGATTCCCTGGCTGCTATCTTCGACTGTAACGCCATCGCTTAGTTTAGTATCGTTTTCAAGTGTTATTTCATAACTGTTAACTGACTTAACTTTGTACAGTTTGTCAACTTCTTCTGAAACGTTTTTAACACCAATAACATCTCCAGGTTCTAAAGAAACAATCTCTGATGTTTTTAGTATTACGTCATTGCCGCTACCTGCGGACGCAGATAGTACTCTTGACTTAGAGTCTTGCATTCTTAGAACAGTCCAAGAAGCATCATAGAAACTTACCCAAACAGTGCTTCCTACGTCAAAGTCGTCAATATTTAATGCTGCAATATCTTCTACATGTTTAACATTAAAGTCAACATCAGATTCGTCAACGTTGCCTGCTGTTCTAATAAATGACGGAATCTTAGTCGTTGCTTTAAATGGCTTGTGATCATAACCGTCATAAGTTACATATGTTTCGCCTGGTGTATATCTGTATACTAAATCAGTTGCATTAGGATCAATAGTAGATACTAACTCAAAAGGCTGCGGTTCAAGTCTTACTAAGTTTTCGTCAATCTTGTATTCAACTTCAACAAAGCTATCAACAGCACCGTAGTCGCCTACTCTAACTGCCCATTCTTCGTAAAACTCTAAACTTTCTTTGTCAGCAGCACTTAGTTTGTCAAACATTTTGCTTAGTACATTCTTAGTACCTTTGTCAAGAATCATACCTTGATAAAACTTATACTGACTTACATCGTCATTAATAATGTTTTCTAAGTAACGGCGTTTTTGGTAACCAATAGTGTGCTGTGCTAGACGCTGCTGTTCAGTATCAAAGTTATCAGTATCTAAATCAAAGAAGTCTGTAAACTGCTCTGCTCTGTAATCAAAGTTAGGAAGTAATGAACTCTTCTGTAGTCCATCCAAACGTTTCCAGTTAGATGGCTCAAACACTTCGCCTGAAATAACTTTTTCGTTAGCACTATAATAATATTCTTTATGCTTTATAACATCGCCAACTTGATATTTTGTAAACGGTGTCCATGTTTTTACATTGATTTCATCAAACACAAATCCAGGAGTAGTCAGTCCACCGTCCCAAAGAACAGTTTTGTAACCTAGTACCTTAACACGCTCCTGACGATACCCTGCTGGTTTATCATACAATGTATCTGCAAATACTGTTGTATTGTCTAATAATAATACGTGTTCTGTCTGTACTAAATGCAATCTAGCAAAGTAAATACCTTCATCCTGTAAACTTTCAATAGTAAACTTGTTATTCGCTCTTGTAACGTCAAGATCGTTTATAGATATTCTAGTACCAGAACTGTTGTATATTTCATAGTCATAGAAATCATTTAACAAACTGTCAACATTTGTATAGTCTACATTAACGCTAAATGTCTTAGCACCAGGACTTACAGAAATAACTGTACCTTCTGCCCAGTTTTGAGTTGTCCAGAAAACAAACTCTTTAACAGAAGTTTCCCAATCTTGTAAGATACCATTTTCGTTATCGTAGTTTTCAAATACAAACCCAGACTCAGTTAAGTATTCACTGTACCCGTATATAAAGTCAACTACATCTTGTACTGTAGGAAGTATTGTTCCGTAGTTCATTGTGTAATACTTGCTAGTATCAAACTTTGATCTATGGAAATATGTATTGCCGCCTACTGTGGGCAATGATGGAAGTTGAACAAATCTTTCACTTTCAAACGTGTCACCGCTTGTGTGATCTTCTCTACACCTGTAGTAGCTTCCATTATATTCAACAATCTTACCTTGAATGTAGATTTTATTTCTATCCCAAGAAATAAATGACTCACTTACTGATCCTATTGTTATTTGATTATCTGTTTGTGAAGTAATAATAGGTCTGTATGTAAAGAACGGAAACTTTTGATCGTATCCTCTAATCAAAAATCCATTAGTTCTTTTTTCTACAATGATGCCGCTGTATGATAGAACTTCAACCGGGCTACTTGTGTTTACTATAATGTTATAGTTTTCTTCAGGAACAAATACGTTACCTTCATTTAAAGGAGTACGACTATCTAATATCAGCTTAAACTTAGATTTTTCTGTATAGCCTGCAAGTTTTGCACCTAACTGGTTGTCAGCATTCTCTAAGTTAAAAATGTATTCATCAACAAATGACGAACCAGTTTGATATAACCAGTTGTTGATATAAGTTATTAGTCCGCTTGCTAATGCAGTATTAGAAACTTTATCTGCTAGTCCAGCTAACGTAGGATATTCTCCAACATATTTAATAATACCACTAACGTCTCGAGCTGTGTGCGCACGGTCTAAGTATACTCCGAACACTTGTGCAGGATTTTCTAAAATCCAGGCAGTTAGTAAAGAGAACCTATAAGTGCTAGAACGTCTCCACGCATTTTCAACCGGAGCAACATCGCCAAACTTAAATGTGTCTGAGAACATTGATGTTTGGTAGTTTTGTGCTAAGTTACATGCAATAGGATCTTTTAGATTACCGTTTTGGTCTACTGGAATAATGTCAGTTAGTCCCGGTCTAGTAAAGTTATTGTTTACTCTTTCGTTGCCAGGCTCTTTGATTCTTCCCTCTTCTAAGTCTCTCCAAAGTATTAAGTTTTCACTTGTGTATGGAGCAGGGCCGTAAGTATCTTCCCACCAAGTAGGCATAATACTAAAACCTAACATTTCCCACGGAGTAAGGTGTGGACGGTCTGTATCAAACCAATATTGATACATTCCTCTCCAGAAGCCCGGTAGCGTAGTACCTTCAAAGTTTCCTGAACTGTAGTTATATGTAAATGGATTTTCCGAGTCGTACCAAGTATTATCAGTATAAGACACATTTAGATTTTTATGCCATTTTAAAAACTTAGGACGGAGAATATAAGCAGAATCTTCACTACTATATTCGGTAGTTCTGTATGCACCCGGATTTACATCATAAAAGTTTATTAGATCGTTAGTATATTCTATTTTAATATTATTAAATATTCTTCTTTCTAGTTCAACAATCAAGTCGTCTCTATAATCGTCAAATGCACGAATAACACTACCATCGTGACCTTGTATTACATTAACTGGTGTTTGAAGTGTAGTATCTAAATATTTTTTAGGTTCGTACTTAGGTAATAGTCCTAGTTTAGCAGGTGTTGGCGGAATGTAGTTACCAACTATAGTACTATATTCTCTAATAGTAATAGTATCTCCTACTGTCTTTGGTACTAATATTTGTACAAAGTTATCATCAATAAATGTGTATTCTGATCCTAATAACAGTATTTTGTCATTTAGATACACCAATAATGCCTTGTCTTGGTGCTTGTAAGGCTCGTATATTTCTGTTATTCCGTATAGTTCAAATGTTGGATCAATAACTGTATGTGTTATTTCATTGAATGCTCTAAACGGAACCATGCCGCTGTTATAAAAACTGTCAGTTTCTTTTTTAGAAGAAGTTATTTCTTCTAAAATATTATCAACATCAACTCTTGGAGATCCTGTAATATCATTGTTTGTAATACTATCTAAAAATGTTTTTTGGAACTGATCGTAGCTTTTTGCAGCATAGTCCATTGCTTTAATAATGTTAGTATCTTTGTTAGTAACATGATACATTGCAATATTAACAGGACCAGAGTGTTTAACAAATCTAGAACCATAAGAAGATACTGTTCCTAAGTCTCTAAGGTTAGTTGTACCAGGGAAAGAACCAGTGACGTTTGGCAACGCATTAAAGATACTTTCAACGTGATCTGTTATTTCTCCAAGCGTTATTGTCACCGGGTTTTCGTTTTGCGGATTGTTTTGTAGATTTAACGGAAACTCATAATAGCCGTTTTCGTTTTTGCTTGCAAGAGTCTTTGTCTTAATAATAACGCCGTCGTTTTCATTAAGGTCTGTATTAAATCTTACATACAACCTTGAAGCATTTGTAACAAGTGTATAGTCGTTGTTTAACTTATTATTAACAAAAACTTTCACGTCTAAATCATCTAAAAGTGCAGCATCATTGTATGTGTCTATTTCAAAATCGTTTCTTGTTAAGTCTGCAATGTAATGTCTAATAACTGGCTGACTGCTGTTTTCTGCTGCACGTTCCCATGCACTGTGGTACCCAAAAGAGCCATGTCTGTTGTATACTTTAAGATAGGCGTCTTTAGCAGTAATAGAATATTTGTTTTCGTTTATTGTATATTCGTATGTATCTGTAAGTACATTACAACTAAACAGTATATCACCAATGTTAGAAATACTTAGATATTTTAGGGGAAATCCTAAAACAGTATCATTAGTGCCTGTACCTTCTTGATACGAGAACACTTTGTTTCCTGAGAAACTAGTTGATCCATATATTTCCGCAGTACTTAAACTATTGCCGTTGGCATCAAATAAGTCAAACAACGGTGTTTGGTTAGTAGATGTCTTTTGTTGTGCTTCTGTCCAGTTTGAGCCGTTAAACCAAAACTGTTTACCTTGATTATTTTTACCAGACTTAACAACAATAGT
>Ga0222719_10001137_pt1 | contig 26261 bp, 34 predicted proteins | sample C33_34DmetaG_FD_165039 | JGI IMG/M metagenome (GOLD analysis project Ga0222719, IMG submission 165039) | Estuarine water microbial communities from San Francisco Bay, California, United States - C33_34D | ecosystem: Environmental > Aquatic > Marine > Unclassified | place: USA: California...
AAGATATTCTCAACATATCATACCCAATATATTCTGTGAAAGACATATCCTTTACAAAATATATAAATAAGGTTTGTCATAGGCGGTATGACATGATTTGCAAAGAGCAAATATAGGATGGCCATCATGAAGCATTAAAAAAAAATGATGTATTTCATATTATGGGTCCATGCTGGATAAGCAGGTGTGCAAGAAGTGCCTGAGGGAGACCTTTGTACTCTTACAAGGGACTCACCCCCCACACGAGTGGGTGTGTGGGGGATGTTTTAGGAAGGACGCTGCATGTTTGGAGCTACGGGGGCGACGACAGGGCGGATGACGATACCCATGTACACCTTTTTTCACAAACGAATGGAAATGTATCCGCGTTAGAGAATTTAATATCTCTGATATCAACGGCACATCGCTTTTGAGTGATGAGACCATGCAGGACCAGTCAACACCTGCACAGACGGTTGTGAGGATGTAGACAGAAGCAATAGGAACTATACTAATATTATATTTCAAAATATATGAAATATTTTAAGATAAATGTTCTACAAAATTTATTTTTGAAAAAAAAATAAATAAATCATTTCGAATACATGTCACATGTGCGAGTCGGTTAATGTATTCCACAACGGCCTTCTTTGAAGTAAACTATTTTACGAATTTAACCCCTTTTCAATATCACATAGATGGGGCTCTATCACAATGCGTTTATCATGCCCTTCGGAATCTTCATATGCTGCTCGTGGGCGCAACTTCAACAGAATTGAATATATCAATGCGAACATCTTGTAAAATTATATAATTTTTTCTTTTAAAATTATTTTAAAATTTTTCAAATATATATTTACATTTTCATTTTCATTCGGAATCATCATCTACCAATGCCACTTCATATTTTTTCAACTTGGGCGGAGAGTCAACCTCTTTGACACCGCATAATCCTGATGGCGCTCTTTTGTGACTTATAATCCTGTTAAATTTTTCATCAAAATATTTTTTAATATATTCGACCTGTTTTTCTTCATCCTTGTTAACCTTGGCCGAAATCATCTTGCAATGCAACTTTGTTGTGTACCTGCTAAGACATGCCACACCCGATCGTTTAGCAGCCGCGTACATAGACACTCCAACCAGCATGGTACCACACTGACTCAACTCAGCCTTAATGAACCTATTATTTGATGAAGTCGTTTCACATACAAACTGAATGGTATCATCAACATTAGAAAGTATATCACCTATACCAGATATGTTACCCATGGCGGTCTTTATCACGCCAGAAATTGCATGTACATTCACATCAAATTTAGTGCTCGTCTTAGATATACACCCAGACCATTGCTGGACGAAAACCATCTATTATATAAAGAATATGTTATTTATATAATAAATTACCAATGGATCCTGGAACAATCCGAAGCGCGCGCAATCTTGCCAAACTATGGGGCGTGTCCCGTCGCACCGCCCAGTTCAAACTTCATAACGAAGGGTGGACGAAAGTCAAACCATGTGACGTTGGGTCAATGAAGGTGTCTGTTAATGTATGGCGAAAGGATTAATTTATTTACATGTGTTAAATGTCGAATCAAGTTCCACTAATATATACCATTACAGGTCATCAGTAAAATTAGTAAGTTCCTCTTTAAACTTATCATAGATTAACTGATATGCACTACCAGTTGGTGCAGTGTCGTTAGTTACACTTATATATTCTGTGTGTACTGGAGGCTTATTAGAAAGCCGTGCATCCTTGTCAGCCCACCATAAAATGGTGCCCCTTGTCAGAAATTTTGGAATTCCAGATATATAATGCTTATAAGTAACCACCTCGCCTGTATTACCAAGAGAAGCATAGTATCCTGAAATTTCAAGGCCAGAAGGTAGCGTAGTAGTATCATTGACTATTACACCCATGATAATATATATATACAAATATATAAAAATATGTCATATTACACGCGGCATAGAGTTCAAGACACTATCTCTAATTCGGGGCGATTAGGGTCCAGTGGGTTACCAAACATCTCACAGAGCATACAGACGGTATGAGGAGTCTCACCAATCTTGTGATTGTGAACCATCGCAACCCGCTTTTCCTTTGGAAGCGCCTTGCCATGATGTTTAGTACACACGGAGAATCCACGCATCGCTGGACTTGAACAGAGACCTCCACGGTTTGACCTCCACATACAGATCATCTTTATGGGGTCTGGATTGGCGTACTTTGAGAGTATAACAGACTCATCAAGAGAGAAGTCGGCTGCGATCCTCTTCAATATACTAACCCTATGGGCAAGAAACAATTGGGTAAGTGCGGAGTCCATATCTTCTTTACAACTACTTTTAATTTACTTAAATTTTCTAAAACATTTTTTTTATTTTATTTAAATTTTAAAAAAATGTTTTCAATCAGAATCAACATCTGAATCCGATTCGCCCCAGTCAATGATGAACTCATTACCCAGAGGAGTGCCGGGTGCAATATCTACATAACGTTCGAACATCTCACCGCAACGCTCATACATCATCTTGATCCATTCAACGGGGCGGGTGCGCTCCTCCTCGTTGAGCATTATATTCCAAAAGTAGTTCCAGTCTTCTTCACTTGTGGTAGGGGCAACAGCTTGATGATACATCTTCTCCATACGCGTAAAATCTCCTGTCTGCCAGTCGTTGACATATTCAATGAACTCTCCTATGTCATCAAATGTCGGACCACGCCAACAGAAGTCACAAAACTTGTAATTGATTCCATTGAAACGGCACTTGGTTTCGGGTGCATGGTTACCACAAGAGTAGCACGTCGTGTAGTGATTGGTCATATAGAGGTCTGGCCTCTCTGACATCTCTAGCTCGGCCTTCTTATCAAAGATGTTGATAAGGAGGTCGTTGGGAAGCTCGAACATGGTACGCGCCATTGTTCACGTTTACATATAACTTTTCATTATTCTTAAACACTTTTACACAATTATTTTAATTCAATATCATTCCATCGACATGTCTCCTTGCATAGCATCGATTAGCGAAATGTCCAGTTCGACCACAACGGTAACAAGATAGTTCATCACTTTCACTTTCACTTTCACTTTCACTTTCACTTATATAATGCCCATCTATATGCTTTGTTGCATAACAACTTGAAACGAAATGTCCTTCTCTGCCACATCGATAGCATTTATCACTCGTACCATCAATCATTTGTTTTATAGTATTGATATTGTGTTGCGAAAGCTCTGGTTCACAGAATGATCCTCCTCTTACATTATCAATTCCATATATCTTCATGTATTTTATAGTGTATTTGTCTTCGTCATATGAATCGCAATTAGGAATTTCTGAAATGACTCTAACAGGTTTAAACATCCGAGTCCAAGCGCTTCCATTGGATTTCATATGGGCGTTAAGACGATGTTTAATGGTACCGTTAGTTTTACCAACATAAAACTTACCACCTTCGAGTTTTAATATATATACTGTAACCATTTATATAAACATTTTATCCAAAACTTTAAGATTCTTTTCCCAGTTGCATGTCTTCTTTACAAATTCAATCCTTTTTTCTGCCTCATCATCACGTTCCCTATTTAGGTAGACATTTGTCAAAGCGGCTGCAAACTTGTCGGGGTCATTAATAGCAATCTCTCCTCCATGACTCTCGAACCTGCTCATAGTTGTCCATATAGCCGGCTCGATGACGGTTGAAATCTCACCGCACACCTCTTTTATTGAGGGTATAGCTGGTACAATTTGAGGCTTTCCGTGTAGGGCGTGCTCAACGCTAATCATACCATACCCCTCCCCACAACACGTGTTTATACCAACGTCGCACGCTGCGTAGAGTTTTTGGATGTATGTATCCGACGCAGTCAAAGGTGTCGGATTTATAAAAACCTGATTATTCATGACAATATTTGGGTCGATTTTGTTCTTCATGCATTCTACCTTAATGAGTTCGCGTATATCGTAGCCATCCTCGGTAACTAGCATACACCCGACGAATAATTTTATACTTGGGTTCATATCATTATCAATCCAAAATCTAATCCATGCCTTAATCGTCGTGCACCATTGCTTCCGATACGAGTTCCTATTGAGGTTCAATACTACAAAATCGTCCGGTTTGAAATTGAACTCTTCTTTGGCTGTGATGGTATCTATAGGCTCTGCAGCATCGACACCTAGATGAAACGGCACAACCTTATCAGGGTCCCATCCGAGGTCATTTACCATGTGCTCCTTCCATGAATTTGTGAGGACATAACACAGGTCGGTTCGATGGCGTAGATACTCAAAGCGAGTCATGTCTTCCCAAGGATATACCAAGTCCAAGAACAATACAATCTTGCATGACACATCGCCTAACAACTTCAAGATGGAGTCGCATACGGATATGTCATTGTAGATGAATACGACATCTGGTTTCTCCTCATTAAATGATGGCACTATACCCTTATCGCCGAACCCCCTGGGGGAGTCCGGGTCTAGCTTTAGGGCGTCTATGAATCGTATCCTAGGGTCTATAAATCTATCGGTAATATCTTGCCCGGGGTAGTTCTGAAACGCGTAATAGACAACCTCCGTATCGGGTTGATCGGCTAGATAATTCACGATCTTGGCCGCGGAGCGGGCATATCCAGTGCCTTGATTGGCATGTGTGCACAAGAAGAATATCTTGGGCATTTTTATATTTAAGAGGTTTTATCTTTTAAGGCCATATTCATCCACATGTTAACATTTCTTCCATCTAGCAAAACGCAATTTATCGCCTATATAATATTTTTGGTACGCCTTTACTACGTTGTTGTCGTGATATTCGGCAGGCATACACATAGGGGGTGGAGAGAGGTTTTTTGGGAACCCCTCTGTTGCATATCTCGCTGTGGCACTTGGGGTATCGTCAAAGTCCTGAGGCGGATTCTTAAAGAGCCACAATATATGTGTAGAGCATGAATGAATGGTATTGAAACGGCGATTGTGTTCACATGCAAGAGCCATACCAAATTTCGCCGTCCACATATAGTTTTCTTTGCAGTTTCCTACCCACATTGTCATGGGGTGTTTACCATGTGCGGGTTTGTATCCTCTCGTTCTGCCGTCTTTTGTAAAGGGTGCGGTGTCAAGTGATCCGGAGACTCTCCAGTGTGCGGTGTACAGCATCTGGACAATCTCGAGGAGTATCTTTACAACATGTTGGTCACAATACAATCTTGAACACTCATCAAAGTTCCATGATAGGAAAAAGATATTCATGATTCTTTTGAATTTGTATAAAAATATTTTTAAGTTTTTTGAAACAAATTTTTAAAATATTTTTATTAATATATAAAAAATGCTGACAATCCGTGCCATGGCGACAAAGCCGGGTGCTCGCCGCAAGGCTGTTGACCGTCGTCGTAAGGAACTCAAGGGTATCCGTGAGACCATCGGCAAGATATTTACAGACGAACGCAAGAGGGCGTCCCAGCTATGGGGTGAACACAAGAAGTTTATGAATAACGATGACAATGAAGAAGAACCAAAGGTAGTTGATGTTGAGATTGCATCTGTTGATGACTTCTTCAACGGCGGCGAAAAATAAAGAACAATGATAGAATAAAACATAACAGGCTTGCATATTGATAGTCGTGCAAAGTCTCTGCAACAATTGCCAATCCCAGGCCAATTTTCTGATTTTCTATATCAAAAAGTGTCTTGTCAAGTTTCCGTTTTATATTGGCTCTAGAACGTTCCATATTTTGAACGGTCTCACTCATAGTCCGCACACGGATAGGCATCTCTATACTTGTGCGGGTTATATCACTAAAGTCTATCTGAGGGATTTCGTCTTCAATCATGGGCTCTATATAGGCTATGAAATTAAAGTCGGGATCTAGGGACCTGCAGATTCCATCAATTGTAATCAGACTCTTTGCAAGAAAGAGGAAATTTGATGGTATAAGAAATGGGCGTTCACTTGCCAATGACTTTGAGAGTTCATCTTGTGCCAGTCTGGCATCAAACGTGTCTCGGTCAAATTTTTGCAAAAAATCCAGCGCGGCATCAAAAAACAATGCAATCTCCGTCTTTTCTGCAGTTGGGACGATTAGACCTATCTCGATGAGTATATCAACAATCTTGCTAGTATCTCTTGATATTAGCAATGGAAATATCTTGGTAAGGCCATCTTTAAGGTCTGATGGAAGCTTATTCATAAGCCCGAAGTCATAGTAAACAAGTTCCCCCCGTGACGATATACCAACATTCCCGGGATGAGGGTCACCGTGGAAAAATCCATGTTCCATCACCTGGATGAGAAATGAAGTCACCAGGGCCTGTGACGCGGCATTCTTACTGATAGATATTTCTGTAATCTTTGTCGAATCTACCCTTTCCATAACCATGAGACGTGGTGTAAGTACTTGACGAAATACCCTAGGAATCCTAACCCAAGGTGTACCGTAAAAATTTGAATAGAATATATACGCATTCTGCGCCTCTAGAGTGTAATCGAGTTCATTTAGAAGAAATCCAGAAGCGTCCATAAATAACTCCTTTGAACTTGGTCCCGTCTCTACACCAAGAAAGTCAAATATTGTCAAAATCTCCGTTATAGTATTTATATCATCCTCGATTGTGTCACGTACATCTGGTCTCTGGATCTTAACAACGACGGGAACTCCCGATGACAATACCGCGGTGTGAACCTGTCCCAAACTCGCCGACTTAAAAGGTTCATAGTCAAATTCGGCAAATACCGAATTAATGGGCTGTTTTAGTTCATTCTCGAGAATAACTGGGATCTGCTCCGATGGTATTGGAATGACACCATCCTGTAACACCGACAATTCTTCAATAAATTCGGGATCATAAAGGTCCACTCTGGTCGAGGCCAACTGCCCCAACTTTACAAATGTAGGGCCAAGACTGATAAGCTGTTCACGTGTCCACACACCAAACTGTCTTGACTCCCCCTTCTTCAATTTCCTAGACCTTGCTACAAACTTGGATGCGAAATCCCATGTACGAAGCTTCCGAAGCATCTATTACAGATTACAGAGAATTAAACTACAAGCCAGTTACTACGCGGGGTCGCCAGCTTGGTAACACGCGCGTGGCGCCTGTGCGGGTGCTTGGAGACGAACAGCAGTTTCTGCCAGCTTTGAGTTTCCCAGAACTCGGGGGGTGCCGAATACCTATAGAGGGTGATAGATTCATCAAGAATGATATCAGGGTCGAAGTACTCGCCACCCTTGAGTGTATTGAAGCGTTCCTCCATTATATAGAGGTCATCCTCATCGCCATATTCAAGAACGGTATCAATACACTCCTCCCAAATCTCCTGTCCTCTATGTTCCTCTGCCGCATCATCCCACTTTGCAACCACATGGCGCATGCCGCGGAAGTAGAGGTTGCCACGGCACATGGGGCAGGTGGGGTGGTCCTCACACTTCTGATACCACTCCTTCACACAGCCATGACAGAAGTCATGTCCACAGACAAGATGACACTTCGCAATAGACGTGTAGCACACAGAGCACTCCATCTCTTGCGAAGGTTTACCCTTGCATTTCATATTACTTAAATATCTATAGACACATTTTTATACCGCGGCACCGCAGCTGCAGAATCCTTCCTTACGACTATCCATGAACTTCTTTGCCTCTATGATAACGAGTGCAAGTACAAAGCCAACGACAACGGAAACCGGCTCAACCTTCATTTATAGTAATCCTATATTTTATTTCTACACAAGGGGCAGTTTGGCTTTCCCGTCAAACACCAGTCACATATACACTTTCTACAGAACGAATGACCACATCTAGTTTCGACCGAGTCATCATCAGCCCTGAGGCATATTGGACAATCTTGGTCTGATGTGGCTCTTTTAAGGGTAGACTGGAAATATTCGAACAATAAATCGTGTGTTTCGTTCAGGTCTTTTCTGGTGTAAAGTTCTGCTGTTATTGCGAGAGACATCCTAGAATTCAAACCAATCTGATTGTAACACGTTTCAAACATTTTTAGGTAGTCTCGTATAAAGCCGGGTGCCCGTTCATCCATAAGCTGCCTAGACCATTCATAAATTATGTTATCATTCATGTGAATATTGCACGATGGGACTGATACATCATAACATAATACATTACCCTTTGCATTCAATTTGCACTGTCTACCAGCTCTTGTGCGTCCACAGCATCGCTCCATTTAATTATTGCATGAAAATGTTTGCGTCCAAATTGTCTATGACTCGCTCAGATAACATATCATATACAATAATCTTGTCGTCTACCCATTCCATTCGGACCTTGTCTGTCTTGCACATGTCTAGCATGGCGGTTGAAACATAATTGTGTATATTGCTCGTGTCAACAGTATGTGTATTATAACACCCAGTGTGATATATTTCAATGCGTCTGGGTGTAAGAACGGCATTCCTGCAGCAGGGGCATCTGCAATCCTGATAATTCCACCTATATAGGCAGCCGGAATGGAACGTATGCCCACATCGCAATTCACAAACGTCATCATAACAAGCCAGGTTACACAGGCATATAGGACAGTCATCGGAATGGATATGGCACTTGCCATGACTGTTACCACAATAATTCTTGCACCGTCGTCCAGTAGCTGTTATGATCTTACAACGCATTAAAAAATAATAGACTCTTTACTTTAAAGGATGGAACGTGTGAAAAAAATGGCCATATATATGCTATCTCAAAGACCAGTTTCGCACACGAATGACGCCGTTATGTTTGATATAGATGACACGTTATTACGACCATACACAGAAGAACCAATCCCAGAAATGATTGATCTGCTCTGCAAGGCTAGGATGTTAGGTTACAACATAATTTTAATAACAGCGCGCCCGAACACAAGAGGCAATGTGACCTGGACAAGGGAACAGCTGCACAGATTGGGTATAGTTCCAGATGAGCTGTTTTTCGCGCCAGCCGAAAAGAAGACTCAATTGAAGGATGCGTTGCATTACAATTTTGTGTTATCTATAGGGGACATGACGACCGATCTGGGAGGGTCTCCATATTGGATAAAATTGCCTGATGCAACCGATCCTAATTACATTAGAACTAACATTTCCACCTATTCTGACACACCAAGCACGTTACAAAGCATGTCATAGGCTCATCCGCACTCCGTGTCTGCATCTGATAGTATGATGTCCTAGTGCCCTTGCACCTTCCACACTTGAACATGCCATCGTAATTGTTCTCCTCTTCCATCGCCTGTGCCAACGCCCTGCGATGCTCCTCTGCCATGCGCCTATCCTTGAAGAGAGTGTCGTAAGGCCCGTCTGGCCACAGCTGCCGTGGACTCATATCTGGAACCGTATAGCTCTTTATGACCTTGTTATTGATCATATCCTTCAATGGGCATTTGGGGTTCTTGAGATGTTGCAATATAGAGCAATACTTGTTCTTATATATCTCCTTAAATACGCGGTTCTCCCACGACGGGATGTCACCTGAGGCCTTGGTCTTTTGGACACTATAATGGAATATAGACTTTTCAAGATTTATGGGTGCTGGGTGGTTAAGCATACCGCTGAACACATCACGGACGTATGGGCGTATAGCAGCCATCTTTACCTAGAACATCCATAAAACTTGAGTTTTCTCACACACATTTTTTGCACCCAATGAGGGTTGAACTCACGACCTTGTGCTTACTAAACACACGCTCTACCGCTGAGCTATAGGTGCAAATGTTGGTAGTGGGGTTTGAACCCACGAGTCTTGACGACAGCGGGTCTTAAATCCGCCCCCTTAGACCACTCGGGCATACCAACAGATATGTCCCGTACCGGGCTCGAACCGGTGACATCAGCGTGCCTCTGATGGAATGAATCATCTTGGTATATCAATGTATAAGCACTGCGCTCTGACCAACTGAGCTAACGGGACACTTGTGAGGCTCCCCTCACATCTATACATATCATGTCTTCTTTATTACCTAAAGTGGTGGGAGCGGACCCTTGAAGATAAAATCGCTATCATTACTCCATGGACCACCCTCTTCTGGAGAGCGGGTGTGGAATGGTCCGCCTAGACGGCCTCCGGCCATGAACTCAGAATCCAGAGCGTAACGCTGTGGATTCTTGTTAAGAATATACTTCTCAACTGCACGGGGTAGCATCCCAATGGCGAATATCAATACAAGCAGTATTACTGCAGATTTATCAGATTTCCTCATTTATATATTATCAGATTTTTTGTGGGATCCGAATAGGCGTACCTTCCTTGATATTTGTAAATCTTACTGTGCCATCTGAGAGCTTAACAAAATCGGCGATCATTATAAGATATGCTAAGAGAATCTTTTGAACCTGTATACGCAATCATAATAAATGAAGACGAGGGCAATATTTGCGAGATAAAGGTCACACCGGATGATATATATCGGCTAATAAAAGGTACCGCCACATTCATAGGCCAATGGCCAGAGCTGGACGTTGTCATACTCAGATGCGACGAGTCTCCATTTGACCTTATGGAGAATCGGAATGTTTTACCACCACCATTCCATCATGAGAGTGTACGTGGTCCTATACTCCTGATGAGAATGGATGAGGATGCTATGCCAGCTGACTTTAGACTCACCGAGTATCAGCTCTGGCGGGAGACCACGACTTGCCCTCCAGTGTAGCAATAGCATACTTTAGGCCAATACTAAACTGTATAAACACCAGGTCCATAACATCTCTCTCTTGAAACTCGAGATTCATTGGATTCTTCTTTACAACTCGAAGAGGGTCTCCCTGATTTTGAAGTTCATTGCATAGCATCTTCCACCAGATGACATGCTTCGGGTCTGACGGCTCAAATGCGCGGGTAAACGTGGTAGCTAGAGGGTTATCCATTTGTATATTACATGTATTCTATTCTATAAGAGCCTGAGCGGCGATAGTGTGTATATTATTGCATATGTACATAGTTATATCCTGAGTGACATTTGGAAATATGATATCGATAAAGGATGTACAGGTGGCGGCTGCGAGATTCATAAAAAGGGCAAATTTGTTGTACATTGTATAATGTACAAATAATTTAGTTTAAAGAAGTGGGCGCACACGTAGACATGAATATAATCAGGGCTGCCACAGCCGGACAGTCCATCTATCTCAATGCACTCCGTTCAAACTTGAAGCCTATAGTCATTGCAACGGGCCCAGCTGGTTCTGGCAAAAGCATATTGGCATGTCAGGTTGGTGCCGAGAAGCTTTATGCTAAGCAGATTGACCGTCTGGTTATAACTAGGCCGGCAGTGTGTGCAGATGAAGACCTAGGATATCTTCCAGGAAAGCTCGAGGAGAAGATGGACCCTTATATGAGACCAATAATGGACATCCTAGACTCGTATTTCACCAAGAGCCGAGTAAGACAGTTCATGGCACAGGGTTCAATTGAGATAGCTCCTCTTGCATATATGCGAGGTAGGACATTCACAAATTCGTATGTTCTAGGAGATGAAATGCAAAACACAACCACAAATCAGATGAAGATGTTCTTGACGAGATTGGGTGAAAACAGCAAGATGGTAGTCACCGGTGATATAGATCAGTGTGACCTGGATATAGATGCACCTAACGGGCTTCTAGATATTACAGGACGGCTGACCGAACCAGAATATATTACATACATCAAGTTGAATGACGAAGATATTCAGAGGCATGAAGCTGTATCAGAAGTTCTTAGACTTTATGACTAACCTCCGCTCCTCCTCTATACAGTTCGAACCACCCAATTTCATACTACGGGTAAGTTTAGCCTTTTCCTTAAGCAATTTATCCGCATCATCAGGGTGCAGTGTAGATAGGAAGATTATCTTGTTATTTATATCCGTCAGTTGATGTCCATTCTCTCTAAGTGATTGACATACAGGCCAGCAGACGGCCCTTAATATCTGAACCTCATTTTCTAGACGGTCCAACCTAGGGAGCATGTGATCCCTGATAAATGAACGGAGCTCATTGGCGTCTGCCGTTCGCCACTCCATCTAACTAAAAATAGTGGTATATTTTTAAGTAGATGATGAATCGATATACATTCGCAGTATTACTTATTAATAGACTTCGAGAGTATCTCGACTATATTGACTACTGTGAGAGACATAGCATTGCCAACGAGATTTCCGACATGACTGCTAACATGTCTGAGATTAGTGCATATAATGTTGGAATGAGAAAACAGGCCGAAAAATGGAGTAACGCAACACCTGAAATGTATATGCTCGAGGCAAAGGTAGAGGAGGTGGAGTAGTATCAGGGCCACCACGGTCCTCATCCTAGTCTTGTTTAGATGCTTTACCTTTATTGTACCTAAATATGTATGCCCCCTTCCCACACATAGTACTCGTCCGTTCCGGGTTCAGGTTCATCTGGTTCGGCGGCATCTGGAGGGTCTCTCTTTATGAACTGTTCATAAAGAACAAATCCCGCAAAACACAGTGCAGTAAAACTGAATATAAACATCCTGTATACGTTTAGTTGACTGGCTTTAAGCGCTCGTCCACTATGGTTTCAATCCTAGTGACCTTCTTGTGAATCTCCAGAATCACGTCTCCTGTATGTCTCTGTTCCGCTTCTTGTGCTGCAGCCCTTGTAAATAAATCATCTATACGGTTAACCTGTGCGCCAGCTGCGAATACAATACCTAGGACTGGTACTACACCGGCCAACATCTGAAATGAACTCATTTTTCATATAATAATATGTAACATTATTTATAAGATGGACCTGAATACGATTCCTAAGAAAACCCAGTTGATATCTCTCGATAGCAGAGTAAGGACATCTGGTACAGTTGATAACTGTCAATTTGTGTTTGGCCTAGAATCCAATGTATTCATGGAGAGCATGAAGGATGTAATATGTGTACGTCTAGTCGATTATCAGATAGCAACTTTGCGCGGAAATGTTTTCGCAGGTGGTTATCTTATAGATCTGCAAATAGAAGAGATACCAAAAAAGGCGCAGATACTTGACGCCGAGTTGGGCATGGTATTTGCTAGAATTCCTATTGACAGGGATGCGAGCATAAATCAAGTTGATGATATAGCTAGAGACCAGTCGGCCAGATACAGTTATGACACACCACCGAGATATTTCTATCCAATTACATTGGACAGATTAACAATTAAGCACACACAATTGGGTGGACTAAACCGCGAACGATCTCCTCTACAGGATGATTCGGGGTGGATGATGATTTTAGAAATCACAACAATTGACCACGAGGCTCCAAAGCCGGATAAATTGGCTATTGCGATTGACAAGCTCTCCGACCACATCTCTAAAATGCCACCCCCGCAGCTGGTCATGCCAGCCGAACCAAAAAAGAAGATACCACTTTATACGGTGGTAATACCAATCGTGCTCGTTGTTGGATTAGTGGTCTATCTGACTAAAAACAGGCCGCGTGAAGCTCCACCTGTTTTTATGAATCCTCCTATCAGAAGATGATAGACTATCTCATAGGCCCTACACTCCTATCCGGGATGGGTCAACATCTATTCAAATACAAAAATATTTTTGAAAATGCAAAATATATCGAAATAAATAATTTTACAAATATTGAAAAAGATTCAAATGTCATGGTCTATGCATTGCCCTTGCCAGAATGGATAAATTGTATAAATGTATTGAAAACAATCACGGACAAATTGATATGCATGACAGTGTGTGAAACGGAGACGGTCCATCCGGCTTATGGAGAACTCATCAAAGCTGCTGGAACGGTTGCAGTTCCTTCGGAATTCTGCAAAAATATTTTTGAAAAAAATTTCCCAAATTTTAAATTTAAAATTGTTCATGCACACGTTCCACTTCCAGATTTGAAATCAATTCCTCTGTCAAATCGTTTTGGGATTCCCGAATCAAAGTACATCTTTTACCATATTGGAAATATCGTAGACATGAGAAAGAATATACCAGATGTGTTAAGGGCATTTCAGGAGCTTAATCTCCCCGATTGCATCATGGTCATGAAGGCGACATGCAAGAGGGAGGTAAAAGTCGACATCCCTAATGTATACATTTTAAACAAATTGCAGCCTCAAAAAATTATAGACCATTTGCACAATATCTGCGATTGCTACGTCAGTTTTTCAAGCAGTGAGGGTATAGGACTTGGTGCTGTAGAGGCTGCGATGTGCGACAAGCCTGTGATAGCACCCGAATTTGGTGGTATGACCAACTATATAAAGACCCCATTTACAATCAGGTGTGGACGTCAAGAGGTGCCTAGGGACGACTTTCTATTTCAAAAGGGTATGATATGGGGGAAGCCAGATTATGAACAATTAAAGGAATTTATGTTGAAATGCTACAATGACAACATAAAGACCATGGACCATTCATTTACAAGAGAGGTTGTTTCTAAAGAATCTATATACGAGGAGGTTAGAACATCTTTTCATTTATAACGGTTGTCAAAAGAGTGAGTACACCGGTAAGTATAACGCCTCCCATTGCATTTCCTTCATTTGCAATCATCAATGCTGTAACATCATCAACTGGTGTGCCAGTTGGTTTCATGTGACGAGCTAGCTTTGCTACTACTATGTACAATGCCATGGATATTATGACTGGTCTGAGAGTATCTGTGTCCATCATTTATATTACAGCTTTATTATAATGCGCGTGAGTTTTACAGAGCCCGTCGCAGGCCACCTGCCGACTGCAACGGTTTCCGGACATCGTAACTGCCGAACATGTGCGAGGTTGCGGGGGTTTATCAAGGAAGATTATTGACCGCATTTTCCTTTCTTCTGCAATCTTCTTGTTACAAGCACGCAGTTTGGCGACGGCTTCAGACAGGCCCATCCTCACTTCTAGATATGCATAGGCACATGTCTTTATGAGCCCGTTCGCCCCCTGGAATTCTTTGCCCAGTCAATACTCGGAATGGAAATACTGTGAAGATAAAGGTCGACAGTCCCTGCCAAGTCTGGTACCTTCTCGAGGACCTTCTGGGTAACGGAGTGCTGAACGTTGTTTATATGTTCTTCAAAAACTTTAATATTCACCCCAGACGCCTGCTGGATCTCCCTATCAGAAGCAAGAGACCTGAGGACCTCCAAGTATGCGTTCGCGTACGTGGCGTGAACTATAGCCTGAACGGGTGCTGTATCTTGCTGCGCCTGAATGGCCATCGCGGCAGACTTTTGTGTGAGACTGCGTATCTTGTCATGTGGCAGACCTTTCCTGGTTATAAAAAATAGACCCACTAAAATAAGTATAGTAGCAACAAGCAACATCTAATATATGACGAGGAAATTTACATCATGTCACACTCTTAAGTTCTGACAGGCCGGCGCTAATCTTGCCTATAGGCATCTTCATGGCGGCCGTTATGTCAGATTTGCTTATGGATTTTGTCATCATAAACCCTACTAATATAAGAAGAGCTGGAGTTGTTCCTAATGAAATCTTGTGTGCCAACTTCATCCTCTCATCAAGCGCTTTATCTTGAACATATCTCTTATAGGTTGTAAATGCAAGTATTGCAAATGAAACTACAAACATGGAATACGCAGCTAGCCTAAAAGGTTTCTCCGCCCATTTTGGTGAACCTGTATTCACCATTATATAATCTACATGACAAAAAAAATGTACAAATATTCTTAAAGTTTTACAGATATATAGATGAAAGCGTCATGTCTGAAACTGTGAAAAAGGTCAGCCACCTTGAGCATGTACTCATACGTCCAGATTCATATGTTGGGCCCACTTCCCGTACAAGGGAGAATATGTGGGTGATAAACTCTGACAAGTTCATGATGAAGGAACTGACTTTCTCGCCCGCACTTCTGAAGATCTTCGACGAGATTCTTGTGAACGCGATAGACCGCAACTCCCTATTCCCCAAGGAAGCCAAGACAATCAACGTTGCAGTGGATGGCGATATCATCACCGTGGAGAATAGTGGTCCGCTAGGAGGGATTGAGGTACTCATGCACGCAACCGAGAACGTGTGGAACCCCGAACTTACATTTGGGCACCTCCTAACCAGCACAAATTATAATGACAAGGAGGAGCGGGTGGTTGGTGGTAGGAATGGATACGGCGCAAAGCTCGCCAACATCTATTCGTCCCGCTTCGAGATCACCATCAAGGATGGCAGGAATAAGAAAGAGTACAACCAGGTGTGGGAGAACAACATGAAGACCTGCAACCCACCCAAAATCAAGAAATACAATCGCACATCAAGTTCAGTATCAATATCATTTACCCCGGACTGGAAGCGGTTCGGAATGAAGAACCTAGATGCTGACATGTTTAAGATTATCGAGAAGCGGGTCTATGATGCGGCCTTTTGCACATCTGGCTGCAAGGTGAGCTTCCAGAACAGGCAGCTGCCGTCGATCTCGTGTGCCGATTATATGGGTATGTACACAGATTCTCCCATCCATACTGTGACAAGTGATAGATGGTCTGTGAGCGTGGCGTGCAACCCAGATGGATTTCAACAGGTTTCGTTCGTGAATGGCGTCTGCACTACACACGGAGGTTCTCACGTTGACCATGTGGTTGGCATAATCACAAATGGGGTAATCACCGAACTGGCGAAGAAGGCCAAACTCAGGCCATCTCAGGTAAAGAACACCCTCTTTGTGTTGGTCAAGAGTACTCTGGTGAATCCTAGCTTTTCTAGTCAGGTAAAGTCCGAGTGTACCCTCAAGCCGGCCGAATTTGGGAGCAGATTTGAGCCCCCGAAAACATTCATCAAGAATGTCCTCAAGCTTGGCATCCAAGATGAGGTCATGGCCTTGTCCAAGTTCAAGGAACTCCGCGAACTCAAGAAGACTGACGGCAGTCAGCGCAAGAGTAGGCTAACCGGGATTCCCAAGCTCGACGACGCGAATTGGGCTGGCACGGCCAAGAGTTCTATGTGCACTCTTATTCTCACAGAGGGAGACTCTGCAAAGGCCCTGGCTGTTGCCGGGCTGTCCATTGTTGGTAGAGACAGGTATGGCGTCTTCCCACTCCGCGGTAAGCCCAGGAATGTCCGCGAAGCGAGTGTTGCTCAGCTCATGGCTAACGAAGAATTCAACAACGTGAAGAAGATTCTGGGATTGCAGCAGGACAAGACTTACACCAGCCTCGGTGAACTTCGATACGGCCATCTTATGATCATGGCAGACGCCGACCATGACGGGTCTCATATCAAGGGCCTGGTTACCAACATGATTCATTGTTTCTGGCCGTCTCTGATTGACCTTGGATTCTTGGTGAGCATGGTGACTCCTATAATCAAGGCAACACGGGGGAAGCAGTCAAAGTCATTCTTTACTCAGTCTGCATTCAATGATTGGTGGGGTTCGAATGCAAATGGCGGGTGGAAGATTAAGTACTACAAGGGTCTGGGTACCAGCACAGGTGAGGAGGCCAAGGAGTACTTCCGCGCCATCGACAAGCTCACTGTCCAGTTTACAGCAGACGAGAATATCGACGAGACAATGAACCTAGCCTTCGAAAAGACCAAAGCCGATGCTCGCAAGAACTGGCTTCTTAATGCAAGTGATAAGCCATCAGACGAGCTCGAGGTGAATTACGGGCATATCACCAAGCTTGGCGTTTCAGAGTTCATCCATCGTGATATGGTAAACTTCAGTCTCGCCGACCTGCGTCGGTCTATCGCACATGTGATGGATGGATTCAAGCCGTCTCAGCGCAAGGTGCTCTTCGGCTGCTTCAAGAGACGCCTCACAAGTGATATGAAGGTTGCGCAATTGGCCGCCTACGTTTCAGAGGTGTCTGCTTATCATCACGGCGAGGTGTCCCTGGCGGACACAATCGTCCGTATGGCGCAAGACTTTACGGGCTCCAATAATGAGAACTATCTAGAGCCCTGTGGCCAGTTTGGCACTCGTCTCATGGGTGGTAAGGACTCTAGCCAGACGAGGTATATCTTCACAAAGCTCATGCCATGTGCTCGCAAGACGTTCCATGAAGATGATGACGCAATCCTCAACTACCTTGAGGATGACGGCAAGAGCGTGGAACCTGAGTACTATATCCCAGTTATTCCCACGGTACTGGTAAATGGTACAGAGGGGATTGGCACTGGATTTTCAAGTAATGTGCCATCTTACAACCCGGCTGACATCAGAGAGAACATCAAAAGGGCTCTGAGGGGTGAGGTTCTGAAGCCCATGGCCCCCTGGGTAAGGGGGTTCAAGGGTCTTATCCAGAGAGATGGGACTTCATGGACCGCCACTGGACTCTATTCTGCAAGTGGCAGGAATATCACCATAACGGAACTCCCCCCTGGACTATGGACGGATGATTACAAGGCGCATCTCGATGGCCTCATTGACAAGAAGGTTATCTCTGGATACAAGAATGCAAGTACAACTGACAGTGTAAACTTTGTTATTGAAGATTATTGTGGAACGAATATCATCAAGGACTTCAAGCTGGCAAAGTCTATCCATGTTAGCAACATGCACCTGTTCCATCCCACGCAAGGAATCAAGAAATACTCTTCGCCAGAGGAGATTCTGGTGGACTTCATTGAGGTGAGACTGGATGCTTACAGGAGGCGCAAGGACCACCTCGTTGAGAAGCTCGAGCGCAATGCAGCTGAGCTGACGGCAAAGTCCAGGTTCATCCGGATGGTTTCAGACGGCGATCTTATTGTGTTCAAGCGCAAGAAGGTGGACCTTGAGGGAAACCTCCAAAAGTTCTTCAAGAGGATAGATGGGAGCTTCGATTACCTCTTGAATATCAAGACCTACATGTACACAGAGGAGGCGGCTGAGAAGTTGGCAGAGGATGCAAAGAGGGCCTCTATAGAGCTCGAGCAGCTGAGGGAGACGCGGGTGACGGATATGTGGCTTAATAATATCTAACTGAAATGTAATGGCGTCATCGGGTGCTATACTGTCACTTGATGCTATAGGAGGGCAAGAGACCTTCTTAACCTCAGATGACAAACAGCAGTCGCATTTTAATTATAGTACAAAAAGACATTCTAATTTTAGTCTTTATCAGAGCGTGCGTAGCGTATATAGACCCGCTGTAGGTGCCGGTGAAAATTGGCCTTTTAATCAAACTGTTCAATTTGAACTTAACCCCAAAACGATGGGTGACCTCTTGGCTAACATGTATATATCATGCAGAATCCCTGAACTGTTAGACGCTAGAGACTACACCCGATATGTGAATGACATAGGTTTTCATCTTATAAAGAAGATCACCTTCCGGGTAGACGAGAACGAGATTGAAAACATCTACGGAGATTGGATTGTCATGCATAATCAGCTTTTTCACAATGACGCTCGTAAAAGAGCTATTAATTCTCTTGTGAATAACAGGGATAATATAATTATACCAATACCACTCTTCTTTTCACACACATACGGCATCAATGATTCTGACAACAAGCTCATGGATAATGACTACTTCAAAACATATTTTCCCTTGTGTGCAATTCACAAACAGAAAATTCAAATAATTATAGAGTTCAATCCAATATCATTTTTCACTGATACAAAACGGACTGTCAATCTGGACAAGTTTGACTGTATAACAGATTCTATCGTCCTTACGGATGAAGAGACAAACTTCATAAGGTACCACAACCCATCCATGACTTTCAATGCCATACGCCGGCAGCCAGTATTGGATATAGAAGCAAATACAGAATTTGTAAAGAGTACATTGGTTTCTAATACTCGGGTGAGAACACTGTTCTGGTTTTTTAGAAGGACAGATTTTGAAGATGCCAGCACGACAAAAAATATGGATCATCGCTTCAATTTTAGCAATAGTGAGACAGAACAAGAGACGAACCCCATCATGTCAAATATGGACATATTCATAAACGGCGTCAACACGCCCGGCCCATCAATCGACCCCACGAGGACGCTTATACACGCGCGCCATTTTTACAAATACATACAATCCGGTCTATATCCACCAGATAGAGACATCTTCTCATATACATTTTCCCTAAAGCCTCATGACCCCTATCCAACTGGGGAACTTGACTTCAGGAGAGTGAATATGGAAAGAGCGTTTCTCCGTGGCATATTGAATGCAAACGCAACGAGTGAGTACAAATTTCATTCGTATTATACCGGTTTCATGACTATTACATTTGAGAACGGGTTTTGTAGAGTTTCAGATGAGTAATGATATCATTTTTGATAACCCATCTTATAAAGTTTAACTGTGCCACCGTGGTTACAATCTTTTCACCTGTAGCTGGCAATGTATACTCAAATTTGTGTGCTCTGGCAAATGGATCAAATAGCTTCTTACTGTATCCATCTAGGCTAGCCTTGTAAGAGCAGTGCACGGCAAATATACGACCATCCGATGTCTTATATGTGGCGTTCGTTTTCTTGGCATAATTAGTTATAAAGTGTTCGAGAGACCTGAGAGATACACCGCCATCCCTGGACTGCACAAGTCCCTTGAACACATTGGCATTGTCTTGGTCCTCATAAAATTTGTTGATGGACTCAAGAAGTATATCAGATCTACTCATTTATATCCTTATAAGACTCATATCTATAACCCCCGATTTCGGTGTGACATCCGATGCAACATGTACCTGACGTTCGTTGTTAATATGCACAGGTTTCTTAAGTTCTTTGCCTTGCTCCTTGTGATGTCCACAATATCCATTTACCCTTGGTGCCCGAGAGCACCTCTTGCCATCCCTTTTAATACCCAAGCAGCACACGTCCTTACCTTCTGACACCGGTTCTTCCAGGTACCTCAAGAGCAATTTTGTAGGGATTTTATAATCCCTTGATACTCGGATTATAAAATCGGTGAGTCTCTTGCTAACCTGGTCATTAATCTCACGCTCGATTATCCTAGTTATCTCCTCCATTTCTGATATATAGCTGTATATCCTTATTTTGCGAAATAATCAGTTAACTTCTTCTGCCCTCGCCTCTTCTTTGGCAAGATGCCCCCAAAAATCTCAATCTTGGGGTCGTCCACCAGCGGCTCTAAAATGTCACACACGGGCTTCATGAACTTGTTTGTGAAATAGTACTGATAATCTAGCTTGATCCCATTGTTGCGGGCATATACAGGGTCCTCCGACTTTTCAAACATCTTGGCCTTGGGATCTCCAGTGTCGGTAATAACATATGGCACTCGGTCACCAGATTGTGGCTCCGAGCCCGGTTCGCGCTTTCTCATCTTAGATACAACCCTTGTGTGTGCCATGTTAACGTTATCATATCCATCACCTTTTTCCATACCCTTGTAAGAACCAGCAAGCTTTTGTGACAAAATAAGCTTCTCCATGGGTACGCTGCCATCAATCAGCTCAGTAGCCCGCTGAATCGCAAGCTGCTTTGCTGCATCCGGATTGTTGCTCTCAAGTATGACATCAAACAACTCCTTGCAGACATCACGGGTATACCTGATACCGTCGCGCCTGACTACCTGAAGACCCTTAATGTCAATGTAATCCATATGCATCCTGTTATCCTTACCCTTTGTCCATAGCTTTGCTGCATACCGCTTCTTGCTATAGAGGAAATACGGATAATACACCTTCTCAAGCTCAAGGTCATTCGGCTTCTTGAATAACTTTGTACACTGCTCTGCAGCCTGTTCACCAAGCTTCCAGCTATGCTCCAAAGCATCCTCAACGGACATACCAGTTGTGTCAAATTCAACCATCACCGAATCAGTGTTATGGACTATCAATTCGCCGGGTCCAACGTGGAAGTGATGCGACGAGGTTGTCAAATCATACACATATTGCTCAGTCTCGCCAAGATATTCAATCTTCTTGATCGCGGTAGGTTCCTTTCTCTGACTAGATTTCGTCCATGTCTGCCTAAACACATTTAGCTTGTCGTCGCGCGTGTTAAGACTTACATTGTAACCAAGACGCCTACCCAATAGCTGAAGACCCATCGTACCCTGCTTACCCTTGCAATCCATTCGCGTGTATCCACAGGCGTCCTTGTCACCATCCGCCATATAGTACCCATCAACAAACGACTGAACAACTTCAATAGGTGCATTAAGAATACAAGATGGTACGATCTTCTCCCGTGCGTCATTGTAGAACATGGTGCGATACCTAGTTGTAATAACCTTGACATCGCCACAAGCATTCAACTTGTACACACCACTACTCTCAACAGTGTCATATAACTTTGTATCAAATGGGCACAGTTTCTGCATCTCAAGGAGATAGTCAAGGTTTGAATTGTTGAGAGTCCAAGTGAATTTGGTTCCATAGTGACCACATGAACCATCTCCGAAGAAGAACCCCATAACCTTGGCTTCATCAACATCAACTGTCATATCAACACAATCAAACGCATCAATTGTATCACCATGAAGCAATTTTGTACCAATAGTAACATCAGTTGGTTTAATCATTGATGCAGTTTGGTCTAGGAGACTATGGTCCTCGGTACAATCCACGACACCTGTATGAGTAAGAACACGGAACAGTTTCTTTGTAGTCTTGTGGCGGATAACCCTTTCAATAGGTGTAAACCCATTCTCAGTCCAGACTTCATAATTACATGGGAATGACTCCTTACCACCGTCAGCACAGTGATACTCGTTAGTAAGTTCATCTATCCTCTTTGTATGAATAGAACCATCACTCAACCTGATTAGAAGTGGTGTATCACCAGTTACAGAATCACCATACCTAACCTTGGCGCCGGGAAAGTTTGCCTCAACATACTCCTTTGTCTCCTCAATCATCTGCCGACCTCTGGTGGTAACAGTAGAAGCAATAGGAACACATGGCAAGATACCCTTCATAGCACCTGTAAATCCATATACAGAGTTGGACGAAATCTTATACGCAAGCTGCTTGCCATTGAAAACCTCATAGAGGTCTGGGAAATCCTTCATATCCTTCTTAGCCTGCTTGCGATAGTCACTAAGCTCCTTTAGAATGGACGGAAGAAGTGCAGGAACGTCCTGTGCAAACTTATACGTCACCAACCCCCTGCCTGGAACTGGGATCTCAAAGCTCTCATAGGTCACGCCCGGGAGGTTATCATACTTGGGGTCCAACACAAGCGTGGAATAGCACAGGTTGTGTGCCCTCATGATCGAAGGATACAGGCTTGCAAAATCAAGTGCCGTAATTGGACGATAGTAGGCACCCTTCTGCGCATCAAGTACAGTTGCACCCACATAACCGTCATTTGGCATCTTTCCATACCGAATGGTGGGCACCATGAATCCCATCTCACGCGCCTTGCGGGTAAGCTGACTAAATACCTTAATCTGCTGACCACGCTCGACTAGATAGTTCAGAGGAACCCATGTTGCCTTTGCCATCTCAATAAGATTTAGGAGGGTGCATAGCTTGTCAGTGAGACGATGTGGTAGGATCGTGTCCTTCACACAGTACTCTGCAACTTTGCCTAGACGGTCTGGGTCATTCGCCCTGAATGCTGCAAACATCTCCTTGGGAGACATGTCAATCTTGTGGTCACCCAGATAGGTCTCGGCCACAAAATCCAGCTTGTAGCTATCCAGCTTTTTCTCACGCTTCACCTCGTGGAACAGATCGAAGATGAACCGGCCATTCATGGGCAGAAGCTTCAGTAGATTGTCACCCAGAGCACTGCTCGACAACTTCTTGTAAACCATGTCAGTATGAATGCCCTTGAGCCTACCAATGTCATACACCTCGATAGGACACCTCGTCATCACACAGCGCTTGAAGATGTACTCGAGATCAAACCCGAAGATATTCCACCCAGTAAGGATATCGATATCATGCTTCCGAATGAACTCGGAAAATCCAATCAATAGATCCCGCTCCGTCTCATAACAGATAATTTCCGCTCCCTCAACCGGAGAAGTCTGCTTATAACAGAGGCATGTATGATTGTAGATCTCCTTCTCACCGAGACGCTTCAATGTAATCCCAATCTGGAAAATCTCATCACCCTCAACATCGGCATCGGGGAACTCTCCGGTGGAACTGTATGTCTCAATATCAAATGAAGCCACGACAAATGGCGCGTTGCCCTTTGTGTCATCCGGTTTCAGGGAACGCCAGTCATTGCAGAATAGGTCAATATCAACGCGAGAAATGTTATTGCGAACACATTTGTCTCCAGTCTCTAGCCACCCAGTACTACTTATACCAGTTCGATGCATGAATCTGAGAAAGGGATCTACATTGCTCTCATACACCTTAAGAGGATATACATCTTCACCGATTGGCCTCTGGAGCTTGCGGTCGCAGATCTTCATCTGCGAAAGTGTCTTGAAGTTCAATTTCATAAAGAAGAACTTCTCATTATTTTGAAATCCCCACAGGTCTTTGGATTTCAAAATCTCATAGCTTAGCACACTCGGACAGGCCCTTTTTATATTCTGAAACATGACTCGTGCACTGTCCTCCGTCGAACGAATGGGAAGCTTCACAAAGAAATATGGATTGAATGCCGTAGTTACACAGACCGACTTGCCAGTATCACTCCTACCAAATATACTGATAATGTACTCATCATCCACATCTCGAGCCTCCCAAGACGAAGCTTGGAACTTCATGCCCTTTATTCTATTATATGCTGAAAACTTTAATCAAAAACTTTCTCCATTAGTAGTATAACATAGATGTCGGGTGCACTCATAGAACTCGTCTCAAAAGGTGTCCAAGATGTGTACATTACAGGGGAGCCTCAGGTTTCCTTCTTTCGCCAGAACTACAAGCGCCACACAAACTTTGCCATGAAGCCAACAAAGCTCAACTACATCGGAGAATTCACATCAAATGGTGATGTTACCGTCCAGATCCCATCCCAGGGCGATCTTCTTAGTTATATCTGGATCGAATCGCCAGGAATACGCGATGTTCAGAACAACACAAGTGGTATCTACTCAAATAACGACCAGACTCTGTTCGAGTTCACTCTCTCCATCGGAGGCCAAGAGGTCATGTCATTCGATTCTCTTTATCTACAGGGAATCCACGAGACCCTCTACAGGTCTAACCAGGCTCGTTCCACGTGCACTGTCCACACAAATGTCGCCAAGGCAAATTCCACCGGTGCCTCCGGTGGTACAGACTATGTTATGCTCCCATTCTTCTTCGGTGAGGATTGGACAAAGGCACTTCCATTAGTCGCACTCCAGTATCATCAGGTTGAACTCCGCATCCGCTGCCGCAACGGATTCTCTACACCAGCCGTATCGCCAAAGATATGGGCAAACTTCATCTACCTCGACACAGACGAGCGTGAATATTTCACAAGCCAGCCACACGAGATACTCTTCCACCAGGTTCAGCACGTCCTGGCATCCAACACAGACACCGAGTTCGATCTCACATACTTTAACCACCCAGTGAAGGCTGTTCATCTCATTTCTGGAAAGGCAACAAACAACCCATGGTACACCGAATACAACTTCAGAGATTCTTCATTGTATATCAATGGTACCACCCTATTTGACACAACGTCAAATGCATACCATCACAATGTAGTCCACGAGATGCACTGTGAGACACTGCCAGACACCATTCTCGATGACCTCCCAGTATTCACATGGCCATTCTGCCTCAATATGTCTAAGCAGCAGCCATCGGGTTCCCTCAATTTCAGCCGCATAGATACAGCCAAGCTCAATATTACCGCCCCAACCGGTGGTAACGCACTTCACAGGGTGTATGCAGTCAACTACAACATACTCCGGATAACACAAGGTATGGCTGGAGTTGCTTTTAGCAATTAATTTGTATTGATTATATAAAGAATGCTGAATATAGTTGCCAACCTCTTTGAAAACTTGAAGTTCAATATTTCAACCGGGGGTCTCTCTGACCGCGATGCTTTTCTGCTTTATGGCTTAGTTTCTGTATTAGTTTACCATATTTTCATGATTCGGAATACCAAGAAAATAGATACCAAAATGTATGGAATTATTCTGGTAGCAGCCGGTGCTCTCGGTATAATATCTAACAGGTACAGGAAGGCAGCTTTAGGTGCAAGGGAAGAAATATATGCTGATAAGGGTCTCTCGAAGGACACTGCCTTTTTGGCTGGACAGATTAGAGGCGGAACCATGGGATACGCAAATAGGCGTTAATACAAAAACATACGTGTGTTGTTTCCATCAAAAAATTTTATTTATATATATCAAATGGCAGGAACGAAGAAAGTTAAGACTCCAGAGCCATCGCCAGAGCCAGAGCCAGAGCCAGAGCCAGAGCCAGAGCCAGAGCCAGAGCCAGAGCCAGAGCCAGAGCCAGAGCCAGAGCCAGAGCCAGAGCCAGAGCCAGAGCCCGAGCCAGAGCCAGACA
>Ga0222719_10001143_pt1 | contig 26159 bp, 25 predicted proteins | sample C33_34DmetaG_FD_165039 | JGI IMG/M metagenome (GOLD analysis project Ga0222719, IMG submission 165039) | Estuarine water microbial communities from San Francisco Bay, California, United States - C33_34D | ecosystem: Environmental > Aquatic > Marine > Unclassified | place: USA: California...
GGTGGAGAAGTAAAGATCTTTGCTAAGAAGACATAATAACTAAAATGTTTCTGAGGGGGAACATTATTTTAACCAGAGAGTGTCCATCACTTGCAATTCAAGGTTCCCCCTCACCTACGAAGAGCAGATATGTGATGGACACTTACATTTATGAGGGGAAACCATGAGTAAAATTAAAAATATGATTGCTGAACAGTCTTCTATTTGGGTTGAGTACCCAGATATTGAAGGTTTTGAAGTTAATCTATCATACCTAACACGCGAAGATCTAATGAAGATCCGTAACGCATCACTTACCTTTAAATTTAACAAACGTACTCGCCAGCGTGAAGAAGAAATTGATAATGATCGCTTTCTTGAAAATTACGCAGAAAAAGCTATTATCGGGTGGAAAGGTCTTAAAGTCAAGCATATGCCTGCTTTGATGCCTGTTGACATTTCTGGAATGGACGCCAACGAAGATATCGAGTATAGTAATGATGATGCAATAGAGTTATTAAAAAATTCAACAGTGTTCGACCAGTTTATTACTGACACTATGAATGATTTTGAACAGTTCTCAAAGAAAAAAGCTGAGACAAACGCAAAAAACTAAGAGACTACCTCCAAACAAGCTTACATGGCGGTGGAATATCTGTAGAACAGTATTTTACTATATGTGAGCAAATGGGGGTAGAACCTAAAGAAGAGGATATACCAAAAGATCCTTCTACTTTTTCTCTTGAAGCTCAACAAGCTTTGCAACTGTTAAATGCATTACCCGATAAGTGGGAAGGCATGAACGGTATTTGGTTAGGCAAAGATTATACTGGACTATTTGATATAATGGATTTATATCACATTACTGCTAGAAAAGATGTCTTTGAATTACTTAAAGTATGCGAAGAAGAGCTTGGTAAGTTTTACGCACAAAAACGAAAAGAGCAAGAGCAGCTTGCGAAAGCAAAGAGAGGAAGATAATTGGCAACAGTAGCTGAGGTAAGAATTAAAGCGTCTGGAGGCGCAGCTGCCGCTAAACAACTTGATCAAGTCGGCAAGTCTACAGATGTTCTTACAAGAAATCAAACTCGTTTAGGACAAGCCTCTGCTTCAGCTGGTAGACAATTTTCTGCTCAAGCTAATGGTTTAGGTGGCCTAGTTGGTGCTTATGCCGGTGCAGCTGCTAATGTTTTCGCTATCACAGCTGCTTTCTTTGCTTTAAGACGAGCGGCTGAATTTGAACAAATTATTTCTGGTACTAATGCCCTAGCAGCTACTATTGGTGCTAACGGTACAGCTCTTGTACAATCTGTACAAGAAATTACTAAATCACAACTATCCTTACTTGATACAGTCCAACAGGTTAACCTTGCTTTGGTTTCTGGATTCAACACCTCACAAATCGAAGAACTGTCTGACGTTTCTCTGAGAGCTTCTAAAGCTCTTGGTAGAAACTTAGGAGATGCTTTTACTCGTATTGTAAGAGGTGCTGCTAAACTAGAACCTGAACTACTTGATGAACTTGGTATCTTCACTCGTATTGATCCTGCAGTTAGAAAATATGCAGACTCAATTGGTGTGTCTGTATCTTCTCTTACTAACTTTGAACGCAGACAAGCTTTTGTTAATGCTGTTATTGAAGAAGGTACTACTAAATATAGAGATGTTGATACTACAACTAAAACAGCTGCTGAATCTTTACAAGCACTAGCTGCTGCAGTGGTTGACACTGGATTAAAGTTTGGTGCGGCATTATCTAATTTTATTGCACCTTTTGCAGATTTTATTAGTGAAGATGCTAATAATACCATAGCATTATTTGGTGTTTTGGCACGAGTTGTGGGTTCAACTGCTATTGTTGCTTTAACTGCTGGGGTTGAAAAGGCTACTACCTCAATACAAGCTTTTGCTACCTCTACTGCTGCAAGTATTAATAGCTTATCTAGAGGTTTTACAGCAGCAAGTAAAGCGTCAGCAGAATTTGCTCAATCTACTGCAACCTTAACCCGTTTTGGTACAGCAGCAGAACAAACTATTAAGGCAAAAGCTAGAGCAACTCTTGATGATATTAAAAACAATCGTCTCAACACAAAAGCAGAAATAGAACTAGCTAAAGCTACCTTACAAGAAGCTGCTGCTGTAGAAACAGCCTTTAGAGCTAGATCTAAATCACTACCTAACAGAATAGCGGCTAGAAATGCTGCTAGGTCCTTAACTCAACAAATCCAGCTACTTACTGTTGCAGAAAGCCAAGCTACTGTTGCAGCAGGTATCTTATCTACTGGATTAAAAGGACTAGCCGCAGCAGCATCTGTAGCTGGTTTTGCTATTAGTAGAGTATTAGGATTTGTTACTACTCTAATTACGGTTGCTTCTTTATTGCAGTTATTCGGAGATGCAGTAGCACAATTCTTTGGATTTGAAGATTTAATCTCTGTATTTACTCCAGTTATTGAATTTTTTAATGATTTAATCGCAAAGCTTAATTTGGCTAAAGCTGGTATTGAAGGTTTTGCCTCTACTATAGATAAAGATTTAAGAGGAGCTGCAGCAACTTTTGGAGTAATAGGCAAGGAAGCTGATAAAGCTATTAAAACAGCTACTGACACTCTCCAAGGATATGCCAGGTTTCTTGCAGGAGACCGAAATCGCAGAGATTTAGCAAATCAATTTGAAAGATTAAAAAATGAAGCTAGTGCTGCAGGGGCTGTATTACGAACTCTTGTATCTGAAATTGAACAACTAGGTGCAGGTCTGTCAGGAGGAGTAGCTGGTTTAATAGGTATTGAAGTGCTTTCTTTTCAAAGCGGTATTGCGATACAAAAATTCATTGACCTAGTCAAGGCTTCTAATGATCTTAACAGTAGTTTAGGACTAGCTATAAATCAGACCGGTGGATTAGTAGTCAAAATTGGAGAGTTTGAAGCTACTTTAACTACAGTAGAAAATGGTGTAGTAAATTTTGTAAAAGGTTTTGAGACAGCTGGATCTATACTAGCGGCCTTTGCTCAAAGTGCTACTCAATTTGCTAAGGACTATGCAGCAGGACTGTTGACTGCAGAGAGAGCTGCAGCTGCAGTTGCAGCCCAGACAGGTATTATTGCTCAATTGCAAGCAGATGCTGATAAACAAAGACAATTAGGTAATATTGCTGAGGCAGAACGACTTGAAGAAGCAAAATTAGAACTTCAGATTGTACGTAATATTAATCAAGCTTATGCTCAACAGATCACAGCTCTAGAAAAAGTAGCAAAGCAGTTTGATAAGATTTATGGTAAAACTGGTGAAAAAATTAGCATCTTAGGCGAAGCTGGTCAGATAAAAGAAACAATAAATGGTATTGAGTTTGTTCTTACTAAGAGAGAACAGCTTGCACAACAAGCTACCCGACTTACTAATAGAATCAAAGAAGCTAATCAACTAGAACAGAGTGGTTCAGCTATACAAACAGATCTTATTAACAAAAGAAAAAAACAAATAGATGCAATCGCTTCAATTCAGAGACTACAGCAGTTAAGTTTAGGTGATGCTGATAAGGAAAGAGAGCTTGCTTTAGAGTTACAGCTAGCAAAGAACGCTCTAGCATCTACCGAAGAAAAGATTAATGCGCAAAACTCAGAACTAATTCCAAAACTTCAACAGCGTCAACGCGACGAAGAAGCTATCTTGTTAATTAAACAACAGCTATTAACTGTAATTGAAAAAGAGGTAAACGCTCTTGAAAGACAACAGAGGCAAGCGGTTATTAAACTTATTGAATTAAATAATACTCTTGCAAATGTTCAAGAAAAACGTCAACTCAATGCTTTAAAAGCACAGCTAAAGATTGTTGAAAGAATTAACAAATTTAATCAAACTCTACTAAAATCCGCTGGTATTAGTACTGAGCAAGCAGAGCTTGCAGCAGCAGTTCAAGAAGGTCAATTAACTATTGGTCTAGCTAAGAGTGAAAGAGATGCCTCTATAGCAAGAGCACAACGTCAAGAAAAGCTTGAATTAGCAAAACTTGAGAACGATAAAAAGACTTTTGCAGCTAACTTCTCTATCCAAAAGACACAAATTGACGCAACAGTAAACTTAATTAGAGCTTTAAATCTTAATACTGATTCTAGCAATAGGCTATTAGCTCAAGCAGGTGGTCAGCCTGTTCCTCAAGGAGAACAAGGCAGACTTGTAGTAGATTTCTTAACTACTCTACCAGGAGATCTTGAAAAGCTTGGTAAAGATATTGAGACTCTTACTACCCAATCATTTGAGCTAAGAAAGCAACAGATTGCAGAGGAACTTAAACTTCGTACGGAAGCAGCTGGTCAAGCATTTAGCATAACAAAGCTTAATGAGACACTTGAGCTTGCTGAAAAACGCTTTGCTGCTAACTCGACTGTGAAACTGTTTAAAGCAGTTAATGAATCTTTCAGAAATGATCTTGCAAAAGGTGTTGATGATTTCTTCCAGTCTATTGCAGACGGTACTCTAACTCTTGATAGCTTTAAAGAAGGTTTTAAACAGTTCTTATTCGATACTTTTGAGAATATTCGTAAAGCAGTTTTACAAGAAACATTAATTAAACCGCTTCAAGATAAGGCAACTAATTTCTTAGCTGGTGCTTTTGGTCTTGATTCAATTAGAGAACAGTCAATTGAGTCTGCTATTGAAAGTGTAGCTGGCGGTAATGCGCTTAGAGTTATAAGTGTAGGTGAGCAGGCCATGGTAAATGCTTCTGTAGCACAAATTGAAGAAGAGTCTAAATCATTTGTTGATAACTTATCTAATGGCTTTTCAATGGTAAAAGAAAAGTCATTTGATTTCTTTAGCAATGTAGGTGAGCAGTTCAGTGCTCTTGGTAACACTGCGAAAGGTGTATTTGATGGAGTGCTTAAAAGCATAGGAGGAGAAGGCGGAATATTACAATCTATCGGAGGATTATTTGGCGGTGGAGGCGCAGGAGGTTCTGGTGGCGGATTCTTCTCTACCTTATTCTCCTCATTTGGTTTTGGTGCAAGTGCTTCTGGCGGTTTTGTTCCATCATCAGCTGTTCAAAGGCTAGCAGCTGGGGGCATGGCCCGTGACCGTGTTCCTACTTTATTAGAGCCTGGCGAGTTTGTAATGAAGCGTTCTTCGGCTAACTCAATTGGTGCTCCTGCTTTAAATCAAATGAACGCAACTGGTAAAGCTGGTGGCAATGTAGTAGTAAATATTCAGAATCAAGGCACACCACAAGATGCTACTGCATCTGGTCCAAGATTCGATGGAGAAAAATTCGTGATTGATATTGTAACAAGAGATCTAAGAAATAATGGTCCAATCCGTAAGTCACTGAGAAGCGGAGGTGCTGGTTAATGGCAACTTATCCTGATGACGCAATCGCCCCTGTAACTGCTTTTGGTGTAGTATCTGATGTTACTTATTCTTCAACTGGACCTGTTCGTACAGATTTTAACCTAGCAGCTTCCGCTACCCATCGTGGCGAGGTAGTAGCTTTTGTTGATGGTGTTTTACAGCAAACTTCTGGCTATGATCTCTCAAATACAGGGCAGACAGTGTCTTTTTTGACTGCTCCAAATGCATCAAACTTAACACTTAAAACAGTTTCCTTACCTACTCGTTTTAGGTTAACACGCTCATTTCCAGCTGTAAGAACTGTAGACTATTCTAATACATCAGCTACTGTAGTCGATTCTAACTCTTTTGTCATTAATGCTAATACTGAATCATTTGCTCTACCAGAAGGAGTAAACGTTTCAGCAACTTCAGACTTTATGGTCTTTTTATCAGGTGTTTTTCAAACTTCAGATGCCTACACTTATCCTTCTGCTGTATATGGATTTAATGGTATTGACATTGGTGATAACACTGCTGCCAAACTCATTTTGAATTTTAATGGAAACTTAACAGATGAAAGCCCGTCAGCTCATACAGTAACAGCTAATGGTGGATCAACTTTTTCAGATGGAGCCTTTAACTTTCAAGGAACTAACTTTTTAACTGTTCCTTCAAGCAGTGATTTTGATATCGATACTAGTGATTTTACCCATGATTTAGAATTTAGGCTAACAGTTGATGAGATAGGCAATGACCAAGCATTTTATTCTCGTTATGAAGATATAAGCAATTATTATATATTGAAATACACAGGCGCAAACTCAAATATTGGTTTTCTAGTAAATACGGCAGGAACTTTAACTGAAGTTTATGGCGGTAATGTTAATGCTCTTTCAAACTACCATGTAGCAGTTTCTTATGAGCGAAATGTTCAAAATCTTCGTTTATATGTAAATAATGTTATAGTTGATCATACAAACTTTACAGCAGCATCATCTCCTGCAGCTCCACTAGAACTTGGTAACGCAAATGCACTTGTATCTACTCTTGACGGTACTGTAAACTTCTACAGATTCGCAAAATCAGCTCGTTATCGTTCTGGAGGATTACAAGCTATTACTCCAACTTCTAACTATCAAGCTACAGTTATATCAGCAGCTCCTTTAGGTGCTGTAGATTCGGCAGATACTCTATCTATTCGTGTATTTGATTCAGAAGTAGTATCAGCTGACCGTTTTAATTCTATGGCCGATCGTAAACCTGATAAAGGTTTTACAGCTCAACGTACTTTTGATACCATTAAATTTGAATCTCAGGCTGGTTATGAAAAACGTCGTTTACGCTCTCGTCGTTCTAAAAGATCCTATGATCTATCGTACACTAATATAACTGGTATTGAAAAAACAGCCATTGAGAACTTCTATAATGCCAGAAGCGGAGAATTTGAGGCTTTTATATTTGACTTGACCCATATTAATGAAATTGGTACAATTACTACAAGATTTGACGGACCTCTTACAGTTAACCATGTTTTATCGACTGGTGACAACTTAACTCAAAACTTCTATACCGTATCCTTTAAACTACAAGAGACATATGACTAATGACAGCAAGAAATTATGATGTAGTAATTACTGTAGATAATGCTGCAGGATTTCAATCAACAAATGTTTTAATTGGTAACACCTCTGCTTCAACAGGGGTGATTGCTAATGTTGATACAACTCTTAACACTCTTAAAGTAAAGCTTTCAAATTCAATACTTGAATTTTCAAATCTTGAAGTAGTACACTCAAATGTAATCTCTATTTCTGGTACAGCTAATGGTGCTTTAAATACCACTTCTTTACCTTTCCAATCTAACACTTATGCAGGTAATACAACTACAGCTATTGCTACTATACAGTCTATAGCTCCTAGCGGTTTTATTGCTGAGAAGAATGCTTTTACTCAGAACCCTGTTGTTAGGCTCTATGAGATATATTATCCAGGAGAATGGTACCCTGCAACTGCAGCAGGCAATCCAAGTGGTGCGGGTGAAGGGCGTGCTTGGCCTACTAATTTTCCGATCCGTTTTGCTGATATTCGTGGAGATTTGATCTCTGACTTAAACTATAATGTTATACATCAAGGCGATTCATATATTCCTTTTCCTTCAGATATATCTAGCATTTCCCAATCAGGCGACGGTAAAATAAACGAATTAAGTTTAACTGTTTTTAACTTGGATAATATTATCTCAGCTATAGTTGAAGACCCTTTTCTTGTAGGTAATAATCAGTCTAATGCTTGTCAAGCTTATGTAAATGGTGAATTAGTTCACGGTATCGATCCACGTACTATTAATGCAGCTCCTTCAGCTTTCGGTGCAGCAGGTACTGAGGGTTTTGATACCTTGACACGGGCTAGAGCAAATGGTCTTGCTTATAGTGTTGATGTAGAGGGTATCTATGGCAAGGCTAATGCCTCATTTACACGAGAACAGACTTTAGCTATTGGTGGTGAATGGCAAGAAAATAAAATTGACTCAAGAGATCTTTTAGGTGCAGTAGTCACCATAAAATCAACTTTTGCAAACTTTTTAGATGTATGGCCTGAGTACAGTACTGCTCGTTTCTTAACTTCAAATGTAGTTGAAGTGTATAATGCTATGCCTTATCGTGTAGGTGATAATGTAAGAGGTGAGCTAGGAACAACTGAAGGGACTATTCAATCTATTGAAGAAAATCGTTTCTTATTCTTATCAAACCCTCTTGATTCAAATACTGCTGTTGGAGATGCGATATTTATTGTAAATTCTCAAGCGGATCCTGAATCTTATATTGAAGATGTCTTTAAGATAGATCAGCTTGAATCATTAAATGAGAGTGTGGCAACTTTTGGCCTGATCTCTTGGTTACAATATTTTAGAAATCAAGTCCCTAATAGAAAGTACTATAAGAATACTTGTCAATGGTCATATAAAGGTGATGAGTGTCAATACCCTGGACCAGGTGGTTTAGCTATTCCTAATACTACTCTTGTCTCTAACAACAATCCTATTGCTGCAAATAATCAAATAGCTGCTTCTGCGGCAGGTGATGTATGTGGTAAATCCTTACTGTCTTGTACTTTAAGAAATAACCAAGTTCACTTTGGAGGTTTCCCTGCAACAGGACGAACAGTCCCCAAACAATAATATTAAAGGTTGTATTCTACCTTGGATGCATTTATTCGGTTCTATAAGAGGCGAATACAAAATCTGCTGCTTTGCTGAATATGCACCTAATTCTCCAATATTAGGCACATATAAAGATTCTATTGATTCAGTGTGGAATGGAGATACTTTAAAAAAAATAAGGAAAGATTTTTTATTAGGTAATGAAATTCCTGCCTGTGAGCATGCGTGTTTTAATAAAGAAAAACTAGGTAGTCAAAGCCATAGACAGATAATGAATAAAAACTATGAACATCTTCAATATTTACAAGATGCTACAAATTCTGATGGTTCTATAGATAATTATCCTATCTATTTAGATGTTAGATTTGGAAATACTTGTAATTTTAGGTGTAGAATGTGCGGCCCACACTCCTCTACAAGCTGGTATAAAGAAATGCCTTCTGATCTTAAGTATCCTATTGATAAATATACCGATAATACAACTTTTTGGGAAAATATAGACATAATAGCTCCTAGTATTCGAGACGTGTATTTTGCTGGAGGTGAGCCTTTTGTTCAAGAAGGGCATTATAAATTGCTTGAATATTTAAATGAAAAAGGGTACGCTTCTAATATATCCTTAAGCTATAATACTAACTTAAGTTATAAAAAATTCAAAAAATATGACATTAAAACATTATGGAAAAACTTTAATAACATAAAACTATGGCCTAGTTGTGAAGGGTATGGAAATAGAGTTAATTATTCTAGAAAAGGTTTTTCGTGGTCTAAGTTTGAGGATAGTATAAATTACTACAAAGATTATGTTCAGACAATCAGCGCTGTGATAAGTATTTATAGCATATCAACAATGCCAGAATTATTGCTTTGGGCAAAAAATATTAACCTTAATGTTCATGGAACAACTTTAATTGACCCTTCATATATGTCAATAACTTGTTTACCTAAAGAATCAAAACGTGAAATCAATCTTAAGTTTAAAAAATTTCTTATGTCTAATTATCAACTCTTTACTTTACAAGAGTTAGATATGATTAAATCATGGCTTTCTTATATGAATTCAAAAGATAACTCTCATCTCTTAAAAGACTTTAAAAAATTTAACGATAAATATGACCTAACTAGAAATGAAAGTTTTGAATCTACTTTTCCAGAGTACGCGGCATGGTACAAAAATATTTAAGTCTTAATCATGAATATGGTAAAGTAGATTGTATCGAGCTTATCAGACAGTTCTATAAAGAAGAGTTAAATATAGCTTTTAACTTACCAACATACCCTAAATCAAGAGAGTGGCTTAAGCATTTTTCTGCTGAAAGTGTTGATCGCTGGGCTTCTTCTTGGTTTACAAAAGTTGAATTGACAGACGCACAAAACTATGATGTAATGATATTTAAGTCTGAGAAATCAGAACTAATTATACATTTTGGTATGTATCTTATGCCATCAAAAATGCTACACGTTGAAGAAGGGGGCTTTTCGTGTATTCAAACTCTTTCCCAATATTGGATGGATAGACTACACGCAATTTATAGACACAATGACTTGGTATAATTCTTATACAGGTTTTCCTTACAAACATCTTGGTAATGATACGGAAACAGGGATTGATTGTTTTAATCTCTGTGCACTTGTTTTTAAACAAGAATTAGGAATAGATATCCCATATACTACAGCTGACTTTTGTAATATAGTTGATGAAGATTGGTATACAAAAACTCATGAGCGTTGGATGGATCGTGCAGCTTCAGAACAACATGGATGGGTAAAAGTTAAAGATCCAAAACCCTATGATGTGATTCTTATGAGTTTAGGTTCTACCCATGTTACTAATCACTGTGCACTTTATGTAGATAAAAATAAGATACTTCAAACAATGATTAATCATAAGAGTTGGATAGCTCCTTATGGAAAATACTATAAACAATATACAACTGGAATATTTAGATGGAAAGATTTGATGAACTAACTGAGGCAATGAATGCTCACGCTCTGCGAGACTATCCTCGTGAAGCCGTTGGGATTATTACTAATGATTTTAAATACATTCCTTGTAGTAATATATCTCCTGAACCAAAATTAACCTTTGTACTTGATCCAGCAGATTTAGTAAAACATGACGGAAATATATGGGGCATTTTTCATTCTCATCCAGGAGACGAAAACCCCATACCAAGTAAGGAAGATAAAGTAAGTGCTGCTTTCCAAGAATATAAATTTTTGGTAGGATTTAATAAGAAATTTTTTATCTATTGGCTTGACCAAAATCTAGACGCTCTTATCTTTGATAAGTTTGAGGAAAAACATCTTGCAGGCAACAGTTAAAGTTCATTCATCTTTACATAAGTATTTTGACTATACAGAGTTACGTGCTGACTTTAACACGTACTATGACTTAATTCCTTATCTTAGTGCTATGCATCCGCGTTTTAAACATTACATGAATATGGTAAAATGGGGTGAAACTAATGAAGGCTTTACTTTTTTAGATAAAGATCTTAATCTTGTTACTGAAGAAGATCTGCATATTAAACGTATTCATGAAGGGGATACTATTTATTTAACACCTGTAATTGCAGGAGGTGGCGGTAAGAATGGCGGATTATTAGCCGCTGCTCTAGTTGTTGGTTTAGCTGTTGCTTTTCCCCCAGCTGCTGCTGGTTTAACTGGCACAGTTGGCACAGGTACCTCGTTAGTAGGTGGAGCTCTCGGTTCTGCACCTTCTGTAGTTGCTCCAATAACTACTGGTGGCGGTGGCGGGTTGTTAGCTTCTTTTTCTGCTATGCCTGGCTTTGCTCAATCACTATTTATGAACGTAGGTTTATCATTAATTTCTTCACTCTTTGCTAAGAAGAAAAAACCAACGGATACAGATACTTCCACTAGACAAGGAGGCGCTTTCGGCTCTTTGACTAATTCAACTCAATCAGGTACTCCTATTGCACTTCATTATGGACAAGTGCGCGTTGCAGGCCAAATGTTAAGCGGTTATATTGATTCTGATGATCATGGTAAAAATGATGTTGTCAGAGTAGAGGATAAATTCTAATGGCAAGAAACTTCACAAAATACCAACATCAATTTGTACCTGTTATTGGAGGTTCTAAAGGAGGTAAAGGCGGAGGCGGAGGTGCGTCTGAAGATCCTAACTCTTTATTCTCGACTGATATCGTATTTATTACAAATGGTTTAGGTGAAGGACCTGTATATAGAATCAATCCAAACGGTCCTCAAGATATTGAGATTCAAGACAACACTATTGATGATTTGATCGACTTTGCTACCAATACTACTGATGGCGAAAAATTTATCACTCTATCTTCAACAGGTACTACTACACAAGATCGCCTTGATGTGTTTGGTGAGTCTATTGTTACTCCTCAAAACTTTGCTTCACCTGTATCTCTTAAAAAAGGTAACCTAGCAGGTGTTCCAGCAGTAAAAGTTTCTGACCAAGAAACTTCTGCTCAAGCTTGGGATGCTATTAAGTTTAACTTTGCTCTTAATGGACTACAGAAGATTGAGCCAGATGGTGATGTCAAGATTCATACAGTTTCAATTAAGATCACTCTAAAGAATAAAGTTTTAACTGGTAACCCTTTTAATGATGATATAACAACTGTCTCTAAAACTATAACAGGTAAAACTAATACTACTTTTAAGTTTAGTGTAAAAGTAAATGTTCCACCAGCTTCAAGAAATGATGCAGGCTACCGTTTTACTATTGAGAAGACTTCTAATGACTCTGATTCTTCGGGTACCTCAGACAATATTCAGGCTACAGGTTGGTTTGAGATTGAAAATGCTGCACAAGCCTATCCTCGTACAGCTGTGATAGGTTATGCTCTAAAAGCTGTTGATGAACATCAAAATGGTATCCCTAACTTTACTTCTCTAGTTAAAGGGCTTATTGTAAAAGTTCCATCAAACTATAATCAACCTATACTTACTAATGGGGAGATTGATTGGAGAGAAGTAGAGGTACCTGCTACTGGAAGTCCAAGTATAGCACAGGGCTACTCATTACAATCTTCAGGAGCTGGTACTAAGCTAACAGCTACAGATCCCCAAATATATATTGGTTCATGGGACGGTACTTTTGTATACTCTTGGACACAAAACCCTGTTTGGATAATTTATGACATTCTAACTAATAATACTTACGGATTAGGAGTTCCAGAAGAGTATATAGATAAATATAAATTTTATCAAGTAGCACAGTACTGTGATGCTTGTGATGCTGTCACCGGTAAGTTTATAGGAGTAGATGCCTTATCTGATGGATCTTTTAGACATAAACCTAGGGGGTTTTACGCAACTACACGAGAAAACCAAATAGGTCTTCCGTCAGGCACTGCTATTAAACAACGTAGATTTACTCTTGACATTAGCATCGCTGATGAAGGTCAAGCAATGGATATCTTAAATGAGATTACTTCTTCTTTTAGAGCAGCCTTAGTCTATTCTTTAGGCAAGCTAACTCTCGCCGTTGATATGCCTGATGAATATCCTGTAGCAGTATTTAATGAAACAAATATTAAACAAGGTTCTTTAACAATCACAGGTATTAAAGAAAGTGATGTTATATCTGGTGTAGACGTATCGTATATAGAACCAACAAACCACTATAAACGTGAAACAGTTAGAGTAGATACTTCTGATGCGAATGATGGTATAGAAAAGAATATTATCCGTAATATCACGTCTCTTGACTTGAAAGGTGTTACTCGTAGAAGCCAAGCTCTTCGTTTTGCTCAATATCAGATCGCTTCTTCTAAATATCAGAGAAGATCTCTCTCATTTACTACTTCTACTGATGCTCTACAACTAGCTCCTGGTGATGTTATATCAGTAGCTCAACAGACCTCAGGAATTGCTTACGGATACAGTGGTAAGATACATGCTAATTCAGCTATTGGTGCGAGCTCTAATACAAATGTATTTTTAGAACACTTTACATCCCCTTCTTTGTCTAATTCTATTTTTACTGCTAATTCAGGTCCTCTTGCTCTTAGAGTTATTAAGATGAAAGATGATAGAGTAGATTTATATCTAGTAAGTAATACTGCTTTCAATCTTTCAGCGACAGATAATGTATCAACAGGTGTAGATTTAGCTGAAATCAATTTAATTTCTAAGTTTAATAAACAAACTAGACAGTTTCAAGGAATATCAACTTTTGATCAAACTATCGCTCCTGAAAAAGGAGATCTGTGGTCTTTTGGAGAAATAGAAAACCCAAATAACTATTATACCAGTAAAGCAGGTAAACTATTTAAAATTACAGGCATAGATCGTCAACCAAAAGAAGAGGAAGTTACAATCTCTGCTATTGAGTATATTTCTAATGTCTATGTAGATTCTGATACCTTTATTGATTATACTCCTACTGCTTATACAGATATTGTATCACCACTATCTGTACCTCCAGCACCTTATTTTACCTTTTCTGCTCAACCAAGACGTAGGCTAGACGGTACAGTTGCGGTAGATGGTGTTTTAGATTTCAGAAATGAGCTATTAGGTTATAATCAGGATCTCAGAACAGAGTACTTTATTTCTCGTCCTGACGGTTCTTCTCTTGTTAATAATGTTTATGCTGGATCATTAAACGTTATTGTAAGTGATCAAAACGTATTAACTGCTGGGTCTACAGCAACTCTAACTGGTAAAAATGGTTTTCAATCAACTATCGGAGAAATAAGACTTTTAGCTAATGCCTTTACTACAGTAGACACAGGAGGCGGAACTCTAGATGGTAACGTAGAATTAACTCTCGAAGGTTTAAACGTAGCTTTTGATGAAAACTTTTTTAAGCATGTATTAGAAGTAAACGATGGTGGAGTTTTTGCTAATCTTAAGGGTAGTGATACTATCTCAATACCTGTAAAAGATAAAACTGCTCCTCAAGGATTATTAAATTTTGTAGGATTTGCTTCTGATATTTCTGCATTAAGCGTTAATGTAGTAGGATTTGATAAGTCTCTAAATACTTTAAAATTTGAGAATACATTAACTAATGGATTAAATCTTGTAGACTTATTACCTCCAGCTCCTTTCTATATTACTTTAAATCAGTTATTAGATGCACGTTATTTTAGTAATAATAGCTTCTATGTTAGTGGCTCAGAGTTTACATATGAAACAGAAGGCAACTTAGCAACTTCAGGATCTACTACTATACCTCTTGAAATTACCCCTCGTTCAGCAGATTTTGTTAGATTGTATATTGATGGAGTTTTAAAATCAACAGGACAATACACTGTTAATCTTAATAAATCTCTATCTATAGATGCTAATATTATCTACACTCTTCAATCTGGAGACGTTCTGTATAGAGCTGAAGTAGATCACTATACTGTTCCTGCTATTGAGATTGGTGACAATGTTCAAACATCCTTTAATAATACATTTTCAGTCATTAATACTTCTTTTGACCCAGAAAGTGCTACCTATAACGCAGCATTAACAGCTAATACTATTTATCGTGTAGAATTGGGCACTACCCCAACAGCAAATTTGACTGGTTTCTCTTTTGTTAATATTGAATCAGACCCTGTAGGTAGTATAGCAAATGTAAGTGGTAATGCCTGTACTTTAGACTATAATGAGACTACCTATCCTTCAACTTTTAACCTTGGCAACAATAGAATCTACAACCTAACTGTCGGTGGAGAATTTGAAAAATTCTTTGTAGGACAAGACCAGGTTATTAGAGATCTACCAGTTGGAACTACCTCAATCAAAGCTAGAAATAAAAGCGTATTAGGTAGATTTAGTCCTTTTACTACTAAATCAGTTACTGTAGCTACCATTCCTATCCAACGTGTAACAGGTCTTGCCGTCACTGAATCTTTATATCGTGAACAAACAGGCGGTGTCGCAGTTCGTGCAACTTGCTCTTTTGATCATATTACTGGACAAGAAGTGACAGATTATGAAATTTCTTACAGATTAGCTACTATTGATGATGTAGGTATCAATGATGGTGGTGCTGATCTAACCTCTTTCAATACTGTAAAAGTTCCCTCAACTGGTATTGATGATGACGGAAAAATTCGTTTTACCGTGCAAGGTATTAACCGTGGTACTTCTTCAGGTTTGAACTCTATTACTTTTAGAGTAACACCTCTTAATAAAACTATCAGAGGTAAGACAGCCACTATAACAAAAACTATTATTGGTAAAACAGCTACTCCTACAAATATCTTTAACTTTACTGGCGGTCAAAATACTGATCAGATTACTCTTTTATGGCAATATCCTCGTGCTGTTTCTGGAGATCTTCTTGATCTTGATTTAAAAGAAGTTGTAATCCGTCGTGCTCCTGGCGCTGTTGCAAATACTGTAGCAAACTTCGTAGCGTCTGATCCTCTTGTAACTGTATCAGCTGGTACCGCTCGTAAATCAATTCCAATTGATACTTTTGGAGAGTTTACTTATCTAGCTCGTGCTAGAGATACAAGTGGTAACTTTAGTGAAGATGTTCAAGCAATTACTTTTACAACTTCGCGTCCTGATCGCTCTACTGTTGTTGCAGCTTATAATGAAGACTCTCCTGGCACTGATTTTACTGTAATAACTAATACAAACCAAGGCGAATCTAACTTCCCATCATTTGCAGATTCTAACTCTGGAGGACTAGCATATGATTATACTTCTGCAGTAGACAATGCTAATGGTACTGCAGAAGGTTTTTCAGCTATTGGTGGTTCTCCTACAGATCTACTTGTAGAAGATGATGGTGTTTATGTCACACAGATTAGAGATTTTGGAGCAACGGTTACTGGTTCTATCTTTGTTGACATTGAAGCAACTCAAGAAATTAAAACTACCTATAACGATACGCACGAAGCATTGATTACTGGAGTTACAGAAGCGTCTCCTAACGGTAATGTGTTAGTAGATGTTGATTTTGGTGGGATAGGCCATGTTTTAGGTTTTGCAAATACCTCTCAACCTAATCAACGATATGACGCAAATAATAAAACTTGGATGACAGGCGGAGTATCAGGTAATGTATATGGTATATATAACCATGGTCAATATGTAGGTGATACAGCTAATGCTAATTCTTATGCATTGATTGCAGGTTTAATAAACGCCACAGCAATTGAGTTAGGTGCGTCTTATTATGCTAATGGCGATCCTACAGGTTCTAATGGTTTTTCTAATATTACTGTATCTGGTAATACCTATGAATTGGTTAACTTTACTCAGTTTGCGGATACTGGTTCCGGTGATACCTATGAAGGGTCCTTAGGAGCCATATCTGCACAAACCCTAATTAGAACTACAACAGCTGATAATTCTTCTCTTTACTATGCAAATGGTAACGTAGATACTTCTCAGTTTGTTGGTGCTAGTGTAAATGATGGTTTTACCACTTATCAAGCGGGTTCTCGTACTTTCCGTCAGTTCCAATTAAAATTTATCGTAAACAATTCAAAGCCTAATGAATTTGACTTTACAATTGATAAATTTAGGTATAGTATAGAAAAAGATACAGTCACATTTACTGACACCGTAACTTATGACGGTACACCAAAAACCGTTAGTCTTGCTACAGCAAACTTTTTGAACAGACCTGTAATTTCTTATGCAATTCTAGATCAAATAGATGCAGTAGCAAATCCTGCTATTGTTGTCACCACTTCAGCAAGTAATTTGCAAGTACAGTTCCAGTTAGTAGCAGCAGATGGTACAGGTGCTTATCAGGCAAATAGCACAGCAAATGTTATGGTAACAGCAGTAGGAGTATAAATGTCATTAGTAGATTCCAATACCTTTATTGAACCAACCGCAGGTACTTCACTAAATGCGGCTCGTGGTCAGTATAATAATTCATTAAGATCTCTTCTTACTAACTTTCGCTCATCTGGCGCTCCTACAACAGTTAATTTAACTGCTTCAGGAGCTAATATTGGTGAACAAGACGGTATGTTATATCGTCATGCCAATGCTAACGTTAATGCTCTTTATATTTCTGACTCTGGACAGGTAAAAGATGCTCCTGTAGGTGGTAATTTTACTCGTGTTGGTATAGGTAACAGAGTTGAAAATGGTATTGTAGCTCTAATGGCAAATGCTACTCATTACGAGATAGGCGAACTTGTTGCTACCGTATCAGCTGATGTAGGTTTAGCTTCCAATGCTCGTTTATATTTAAATAAATCTAACAATAATACACCAGCAGACTTCATTGATGTAGGTATACCTCCTACTAATGGCTCCGTAGTTAATACCATGATTGCAATTGGAGGAGTGACTACAGATAAAGTAAACTTTACTTTTCAAAACTTTACTTCTGCTCCTAATAATAGGCAAAATGCTCATCTAAAGATTGGCACAGCAGGAGCTGCTTCTAATACTTCAATCTTATTAGGTTCTCAAAATACCACTTCTAATGTGTCGATAGTAAAATTACATGGAGGAGTTGGTAAAGATGCAGGTATATCAATTTTTGATCAAGGAAATAAATACGCTCCTATATCAGCTAACATTGTATCTCAGTCAACTATTCAAGGAACTGACACAGCTGTCGCTCCTCTTATACCTGCAGGATCTGTTATAGCCTGGTCTGGGGCTAGTGTACCTTCAGGCTGGTTAAAATGTGACGGTACTGCTGTAAGTAGGACTACTTATGCAGCATTATTTGGTATTACAGGTACTGCTTTTGGTGTAGGTGATGGGTCTACTACTTTTAATTTACCTGATTTAAAGGATAGAGTTATTTTAGGAGATGGGAATAATAATATCAGAGGTCAACAATTAGGCTCTTTTTCAAGTACTTCTAAAATAACTACAGATTCTGGTTCAGCATCACTAAGTGTTGCTTCTATAGTGGTATCTGTTGGAGCTAAAGATGCTGGAGGTGTAACTGTTGTAAACGGAGTTAATTCAACAGGTCATACCCATACTGCAACAATTCCGAGCACTGTGCTACTGTATATAATTAAAACTTAAGAGGGAAAAAATGGAATACATAAAATTTAATATTGATGAAATGAATCAGCAACAAGTCTTCTGTGAGTACAGAGAGTTTAAAGATGGTGAAAAAGGTCCTATGATAACTAGAGCTTTTCCTTTAGATGTTTTAGGAGAACAAGAGCCTAAAATACTTGAAATGGTTTCTGGAGAAATTATTGGTGTCTACTATGAAAAACGTGGATCTATCCAAGTCAAAGAAACAAATTATCTTGAATACAATGACTCTATTGAAGATGAAGAAGTTGAATGGATTGAAGAGTTTGTTAAAAAAGTCTGCATACAGGAAGCATATGATGAACTTTTAAAACCACCTACAGTAGATCAACAGGTTGAAGATTTTATTAAAGAGTTTTTTGAGGATGAGGAAGAAGAGCCACTAGAGCAAAAAGACTTTCTCGCTGAGTTCTTTGCTGAATTAGAATCAGAGGACGAAAACGACTCTAAGGAGTAAAAATGGCACTAACTAGGATTACATCAGGAGTACTAGGATCTAATGCAGTTTCCGCTGAGAAACTTGCAAATGGATCTATCACGTCTAGAACTCTAGGCAATAATTCTATTGAGTTAAAGCATTTAGCTTCTTCAGCTAATTTTACAACTACTATTAACACTGTTAGTTCTAATGTTGATGGTTTACAGACAAATGTAAACTCAGTATCTGCAAATGTAGGTGCTATGATTACTAATACTAATATTGTTACTGCTAATGTTAGAAATGTAGCTGCAAATACTATTCAAAATAAAGCTAACATGGCTGTTATATCAGCTAATACTGTACAGACTAAAGCTAATATAAATGTATTACATGCTAATATTGTAGCGGCTGAATCAAATATTGGATTAATTCTTGACGGTACATCACCTTTTACAGGTGCTGTTACTATGCAAGATACTCTAACAGTTCAAGGCAACCTAGTTGTTGTTGGTGCTCAGGTTGACCTTGGTATCGGTTCAGCACAAATTGATGATGCTACACTACTTTTAGCTGCGAACACTCCTCCAGCACAAGGGCTTCCTACTGACTCAGGTATTCTAATTAATCGCGGTGCTAATGCAAACGTATTCTTTGGGTTCGCTCAATATGGAGATCATATTGACTTTATCTTTACAGACGCTCCTGCTGATAATACCCAGCACTTTGCTATCTCATATATTGATGTACACGCTAACTCTTTTGGTACTGATGCAACACATACCCCAGGATTTACTGGATTTCATCATGCAGACCATCCTGACACTGGTATGTATTTTATACCAACTGAAGATAAAATTTCTTTCTCAACAGGCGGCACAAACCAGGCAAATATTCTTTCATCAGGCAATATTGAATTAACTATTGGTAGTATAGAACAGATTGATGGTAACCGTATCGATCTTAAGAGAAACTCTAATATCATTCTTAATAGTACTGATTCTGTTAAGATTCTACTTGATGTAGACAATGACGATACAGCTAGTTTCTTAGGGATCTATAGTGATACCGCAGATGAAACAACTGCTGTAGATAGCGCTCTAGTCTCGATTCGTGATGACGGTAACGTGTTTATTGCACACGACATTAACGTTGTAGGTAATGCAAATGTAAATAGTGTTAATTTGTTATCTAATGACTTCGTAACTTACACCCGTCTTAACGCTAATATTAATGTTGTTTCACAAAACGTTGATTCTGGTGTTGGTCTTGTTAAAAAAGTAAATGCAGCAGTATCTACAGGATCTTCTAATGTGTTTTATGTAGCGACACCAACTGCGACCCAAATTCCTTCTGATATTGATAAAGTAAATGTATTTATTGATGGTATCAGACAAATACCAGATAATCCTGGCACTTCTAATAATGACTTTGTCTATAGTTCTGTGGATGCTTCTGTTACAATAACAGATGCTAGTTTACCAGCAGGCTTAAATGTTATAATTGACGCACTCTGCCCACGTCCGTAATGAGATCTATAAGACAACTATCTACTGAACTAACATTTAGATGTAACGCCCGTTGTCCTGCTTGCCACCGTCAAAAACCTTTATCTGTAAATTTAAATGATTCAAAGTACACAATCTCACTAGATCAGTTTAAGCAGCTATTTAACCCAGAATTATTGCAAGATCTTCAGTGGCTGATGTTTAATGGTAATTTTGGTGATTCTATAATGAATAAGCATTTTAGAGAAATTTTATCTTATGTTAAGTCACAAGGCACCAAAATTAAAATACATACTAATGGCGGTATTCATAATCATGACTACTGGACTGACGTAGGCAACATACTAACAAAAGATGATATAATAAATTTTGATTTAGATGGTTTATGGGATACTCATCATATTTATCGTATAAATACCGAGTTTGAAAAAGTTTTCTCTAATGCTAAGTCAGTGATTTCAACTAATCGACCCCAGGTACATTGGAAATATATTGTATTTGAGCATAATAAACACCAAGTTGAAGAAGCTAGACAATTAGCTGAAACCGCTGGTTTTACTACTTTTTCTACTGTTAAAACTTCTCGTGATGTATTTGCTCCTAAAACAGGAACTTTTGTTCATTCTAAAAAAACTCAAATCTATGAAAAGGCTGAAAGACAAATACACTGCGTATGGGATAATTGGGGTAAGTGGTATATCTCACCAGAAGGTTTAGTCTTTAGGTGTTGTTGGACTGGTGGCCACTACTATGATCAAGGCGAAAAACGTTTTTACTATCCTCCTAAATTTGAACGCATGTTTAACGGTTTTCATGTTCCCATCCAAAAAATAATAAGTTATGATTATTGGAGTAAGTTACAAACATATTTATCAGGATATGAGCGTTCTTTTTCACTTTGTAAGTCTCAGTGTGGTAAAATAGTTTCATCTATTGAGAAAACAGAAGAAAACTTAAAAACAGGTGAAAAGAACGTGTTAGAGTACAATACTCAGGAGAGCTAATGGCAGCACAAGTAGTTAAGAAAGTAGGAAAATTTAAATTTTTAAGATTCCCAAATAAGGGCATTCGTAGAAATAAGAAAATACAAAAACTTGCAACCTCTGGAAAATTAGGTTATCCTACTCTTGAAAGATTTATTAATAAAGAACGTTCGCTTGGGTATCCTATTAAATACTCTAAGCCTATTGGTTTTAAAAGGAAAAGAAAATGAGAAAAGATGGACATACAGATGTATCCTCTTCACGCAGAATGTGTAAGATGATTATAGAAGATGCAAATGATATTTTAGATGCTCTTCCTCGTGATATGGAAGCTCCTCTTCCTACTTGGTGGACTAATAAACTAGCAAAAGTATCAGCTTATATTAATGGAGCACGAGATTATTTAGTTTACTCTAATTCTCCAATGGAGGAGCCAAGAGAAGAACTAAATGAAGAAAATAAAGAAGTAGAATCAGATAACTCAGATCAAATTACTCAAGGTGAGTATACAACTAAGCATTTTGACATCTGTCCTTCTGCTCAAGAATTGTATAAAGATATTAATGATAAAACTGATATGGTTCATTTAGTAGTAGAATCTATGATGTTACATGATCTACTATTTAAGATTGAAAAACAAGCTATCGCTATGGATAACGCAGATGAAGACATGGTTGAAAAAGCTCAACATTATGCAGATATGATTATGGATCTTGCTGAAGAGATGGAACTTAAAGATGAACATTCTTATATTGAAGATGTTCATATGGCTAAGATCAAAGAACTTGCTGCAGATAACAACAATGATGATGAGGAAGAAGATGAAGATATGATTCCTCCCTCAGTTAGGATGATGAATGCCTCTTAAGCGTGGTAAGTCTCAAAAAACAATTTCAACTAATATTAAAGAGCTAATGAAAAAACCTTCAAAAGCTCGTGCTAAAGGCGTCCGGACTTTAGCCAAACGTATGGGTATATCGCGTGAAGAAGCCCAACGCAGACAGGCTGTTGCAATTGCATTAAGCTCTGCAGGGAAGAAACGTAAGAAATAAATTTTGACATATATGTAAAAGTTTGTGAAAATACAATCACAAATCTAATTAAAGGAGACCCTTATGGCAAACGTATATTATATCGGTGGAGCTGATGGAAATTTTGCTGACCTTAACAGCATTGATTCTGCTACTCTATCACAAGGTAATAATGTGTTCATGGTAAATCCAGGTTCATATACTGCTCCAACAGACTTTACTGGTACAGATGTATCATTCAAAGGCATTGGTGACCGTGATGATGTTATCATTCTTGGTAACTCAGCTGTTGGTTTCTCAATTGCTAACACCTACTCAGGTGCTATCAGCTTTGAAAACCTAACTATTCAAGGTCAAGACTCAGTAGCAACTGGTGATCCAGCTGGTTCAAACACTGCTATTACAAAATTAGGTGCATCAGCTGCTCCTATGAAATTCCGTAATGTTAAGTTCACAGGTGCTGTTCACGCAGCTAACTCACACGCTGAACTAGCATTCGCAACAACTACAAACCAAATTGAAATGCATTATTGTTTAGCAGAAGTTGACAAGGCTCTTGTTTCAAATGCTAACATTTTTGCTACATATTCAGTATTTGGTGCTAACGCTTATCATACAGCTGGTTCAGGCGGTGATCCTGCACTGACAGTTAAGACACTTCTTTGTGGTCCTAACACTGCTAACGTTGGTAATTCAACTGAGTCAATTGTTGCAACAATTGCTTAATCTTAAAAGGAGAATGAATCATGGCTATGATTTCTAAAACAGCAAAACAGCCGATGGAAGGTGCTGCTTCTGCAGAAACTCCTTTCGGTGTAGCTACAGGTGCTAAAAAAACAGCTGGCTCTAATGCTCCTGCTGGAGCAGCTTGGAGTGCTGATATGAAAGCTCCTAAGCATATGGGTAATTTCCGTACAGGAGATAACATTCCAGGTGCTCGTGGTGCAATCGACAAGAAGATCGCTGTAGCGTCAGAAGACGTAACCAAAGGCATGGGTGGTAAAGTCATCAAAGATATGAGATAATCTGATGGCTAGAACATCTTTTGGAAGCGGTATTGGAGAAGGAAAAGTAGCAACTATTGGAGATAATCGTTACGGTATGCGTGAAGAGTATGATCCAGAAGTAGCAAAAAAGACTAAAGAGTATTATCGTAAAGGTGATACTCTTACAATCAAAGAGGTTAAAAACCCACTTCTTCAGACTGTTAAAACAGTAAAAGGTTAATGAGTATAGTTCCTGAAGTTTTTATGCGTTCCATGCCTGACATAAAGCGTAAAAAGAAAAAGAGAACATTAATGAAAAAACGTAAAATATCTCTTAAAGAAATATATGGTACTAACTCGAAAAAGACCTAACTAAATTGATTAACCAAGTCTTATCGTAAGGCGCACAGATATTAATGTGCGCCTTACTTGTTTTTAAAACCTTTTCTATAATCTTTTTATGATCTACATCAACAGATACAAAAACTAGATCATCATGATCTAACCATGAATAGTCATAGTCTAAAGCATCTATCGTAACAATCTTAATACTATCCTTAGCTGGACTAGCCTCTATTAACTTTCTACTAATAGTAGCCCTCTTCTCATCTATTTCTAGCCCTATTTGATTAATATGAGAATACTGTTTATGAACATCAAACATGGAGTAGGGATACATACCACTACCAATCATAACTAAGTTTGAACACTTAGGAAACATATATCTTTGTTTTTTATCTCTTAAAGTTCTAACAATCCAAGCATTCTTTTCTGCTCGTTCATAAGCTAGACTTAACCCTCCTTCAGTAGCATAACTTTTAATTAAGTTAATTTCATTCTGAACAACTAGCTCTTTCCATTGTTTTTCTTCTTTTGCTATATCACTTAGAGTAAATTTTCTCGATGACATCAGCTGATCCTTTAACCCCGTTAAGATTAAACTCAAACGGTTCTGGTTTATTAGTGAGAGTTTCTTCTAAAACTTCTTTTAATCTATGTATCTCTTGTCTGTTTACTACTTTAAAATAGTTATAAGGCTCAAATGTGTAGGCTCTTACAAACTGTTCCATTTTTGAGCCGTCTTGTCTCGGTATTATAATTGACGGTATTTCACTTTGTAAGATTTCAACTGTAGCATTATATCCACCATAAGTAATATATGCAGCACAATTTGTAAGTTTAGTTCTGAGGTTAGGAACATAATTAACCATAGCTAAATTGCCTTTTTGTCTTTCCTCAGTTTTTAAGTATCTGTTTGCGACAGGCATCACAAAAATGTATTCAGAAAAGTGTTTAGCTATCTTACTAATTTCTTTAAAGAGCAAAACTCCTTCTTCTTTATTAAGACCTGTGCTTACATAAATATAGTTATTTTTTCTTTCATGCTTACGCTGTGAATTATCACAAACATATCCAGTATATTCTACCAGAGGTAGTATATCGTCTATTACTTGTTTTGAATTAGAATGATTCGTTCTATCACTTATTAAAGGTAATATGTTTGGATCACCGTGCACTAATACTTTTTCTGCGTAGTACTTACAAATTAAGTTTTGAGTATAATTAACCCAGTCTTGTAGTGATGTATCATGTGGTTCGTCCCAAGGAAAGTCTCTAATAGAGATAATAATTTTAATACCACGTTTTTTACATTCTTCAAAGTATCTTATATATTCATGAGCGAACTGTTGTCTACAAAAAGGAAAACCCTCACAGACCAAAACAGTTATGTCGTTTTTATCAAGTATCTCAATAAATCTTCCAATTCTAAAATTTATCATATCCTCTGACATAATAAATTGAAACATATTATTTACATCAGAAGGCTTATAGTCTTTTAGAAAAGATGTATGAGGAACAGAATAACTTAGAGGAGGCTCAAAAAGCTGATCTATTATTAATACATCATGCTTTTTGCCTACCTCCTCTGCAATAAACTTTATTCTTTGAGAGTGTCCAAGACCTCTGTAGTACTGAGTTAAAAAAGCAATCATTGCTCTCTTGGAGGTGCTAGATAGCTTTTACCCATTGGAAAGATTTTCATAATAGCTTCTGCACAAGCTCTAGCTATTTCAATATGTTCTTTTTGAGTACCATTCTTTTCCCTTAAGTCAATATAATGAATCCAAGAACGAAGAGTTCCGTTAACATAGAGTCTTGATTCAGTCATACCTTCTGGTAATACTGCACGAGCTTGTTCCTTTGCAATACCTCTTTCAATTGCCCAGTTATAAGCTTTTACAGCTTGTAACCACACAAGATCTTGTTGTGCAGCCCAGCTTTGTTGTAAGCCTTCATCTTCAACTTCAACTGAGTTTTGCCTATTTTTATGATCCTGAAGTCTAGCTTCTCTAGTAACTCTTTTTAAACTATCAACAGGATTAGCATAACGTTGACTAAACTCTTGAAATGAAAATGACCTATGACGTAGTATTTGACGAGCTATATCACGAGTTGTAGTTATTTCCATACAAACTGATACCATTTCAAATGGAGACCAATGTTTCTCTCTAATAAGATATTTTAAAAGTTTCTCTGAAGTTTCAGAACTCATCTGATTGTCAGGATTCGATACTCTAGCACAATAGGCTATAATCTCCTGTATATCATTTCCTACAACTAAATTTTCAGGTGTTTGTGAGTAACTAATTATTCTAGCTTCCATTTATATAATCCTTTATATCGTTTCGTGAATATCCCACGCTTTCACGTTCTTTTTTAGATATTCCTCTGATTTTATTTTTAATTTTTTGAATATAAGATTTTCCAGTTTGAATTTTTGAATCAA
>Ga0222719_10001144_pt1 | contig 26109 bp, 29 predicted proteins | sample C33_34DmetaG_FD_165039 | JGI IMG/M metagenome (GOLD analysis project Ga0222719, IMG submission 165039) | Estuarine water microbial communities from San Francisco Bay, California, United States - C33_34D | ecosystem: Environmental > Aquatic > Marine > Unclassified | place: USA: California...
ATGACGTATTTGTACATATCTCAGCTGTTAAAAGTGCAGGTATGCAGGATCTTGATGAAGGTCAAGAAGTAGAGTACGACTTACAAGAAAATAATGGAAAAACATCAGCTGAGAATCTTAAATAGATAAAGGTTAAAATTGTTTTACGACCGGTAGCATGTCTACCGGTTTTTTTTATCCTAAAAGTATTCTTAGTGATAAAAGTATTGAAACTATCACTAGAACTGGACGAACAACTTTCTCTCCATTTTTGATTGCAAATCTAGACCCCGTATAGGCACCAGCTATTTGAGCAACTGCCATAATTAATCCAAGATACCAAAGTACATAACCTTGAAATGCAAAAATAATAAATGCAGCAAAATTAGATGCAAAATTTAAAAGTTTGGTTACTGCTGTTGCTTGCATAATATTTGCTCCTTTAATAATGATGAAAGATAATACAAAAAAGGAACCTGTACCTGGACCAAAAAATCCATCGTAAAATCCAATCGCAAATACAACTAAGTTAAAAATGATAAGCAATTTCTCATTTTGTTTCACCTCAGAAGGCCCTTTGTTTGTAATAAAGAATATTGCAGCACTAATTAATAAAATTGGTATGACTGATTCCAGTGTTTCATTTGAGATTCTACTTACAAGTAATGTACCTATTGAAGATCCAGTGAATGCTAATGCAAAATATAGATTTCTTTTCTCTTCAACCAGTAGTCCATTTTTGTAATAGTTAAACGTAGACGTAAACGTACCAAAACAAGATTGAAATTTATTAGTAGCCAAAACATTTAGTGGCGGCATTCCAACAAGGAGCATTGAGGGAGTCGTCAATAACCCACCACCTCCTGCGATTGAATCAATTAAAGAAGCAAAAAAGGCAACAAAAAATAAAATTATAAAAACAGTTGTATCGTCGTAAAGATAATCCATAATAAGTCACTTTATTGTATCTCTTTAATTTAAGAACGTCACTAAATTGAAAGAATGTTACAAGAAGCTCTATCACGACTTATTGAAGGAATTTTATCAGGTATTGGTATTGGATTTATTTTTTACCTCTATCCAGTCGTTCGACACACATTCTCTGACAAATATAGATATAAGTTTCGTTTTGAAGATGATGGAAAGCTTAGATTTAGAAATGAGACTATAAAATATCTTAAAATTGGTTTCTTTTATGGATTCACCTATGGATTTATCATGGACACCATTATCGGACCTTTTGGTTCTCAAAACGGAATATAAATTCTTTTATTGGACATATATAAGTTTAAAAATTTAAAATAAAGGCTATGAAATATTTTGGAGCTATTGATCAAGGAACAACAAGTTCAAGGTTTATAGTTTTTGATGAAGATGGTTCAATAGTCAAGCAACACCAACAAGAATTTACCCAACATCTTCCTGATGAGGTCTCCGTAGAGCATGATCCTAATGAAATATGGGAATCAGTTCTTAATTGTATTAATGAAGTAGATAAAGAATTTTCAATTGATCAGTTAGATAGCATTGGTATTACAAACCAAAGAGAAACTACATTAGCTTGGAGAAAGTCAACAGGAGAGCCATTACATAATGCATTAGTCTGGCAGGACACTAGAACACAAAATATTTGTGATGAGCTTAAAGAAATAACTGAATTAGAGGATTCATTCAATAAGACAGGATTACCAATTGCTACATATTTTTCATTATCAAAAATTTTATGGTTATTGAGAAATGTTGATGAAGTGAAACAAGCACGTGAAGATAATGATCTATCCTTTGGAACTATTGATAGTTGGTTGCTTTTTAAGCTTACTGGAGAACACGTAACAGATGTAACTAATGCAAGTAGAACTTTGTTGATGGATTTGGAAACATTGAATTGGATGAAAGACCTATTAACAACATTAGATATTCCAGAGAATTCACTACCTAACATAAAGCCTTCTCTATATAATTTTGGAACTAATTCAGACTTATTAAAAAATGTTCCATTAACTTCAGTACTCGGTGATCAACAAGCAGCTTTATTTGGGCAAAACTGTATAAATTCTGGTGATGTTAAAAATACATATGGAACAGGGTGCTTTGCATTAACAAATACAGGAAATGATGTAGTTCATTCCAACAATGGCTTACTTAGTACCGTAGCATATCAAAAAGAAGGTGAAGATCCTCAGTATGCTTTAGAGGGTTCTGTTTCAATTGCAGGAGCAGCGGTACAGTGGCTTAGAGATAATTTAAATATTATAGAAAACAGTGAAGATATTGAAGCCCTTGCTATGAGTGTAAAAGATAATGGAGATGTCTATTTTGTTCCTGCTTTTTCAGGCTTGTTTTCTCCACATTGGGACGAAACTGCTAGAGGTGTATTAGTTGGATTATCTAGATTTTCAAATAAATCACATATTGCAAGAGCTGTTTTAGAGTCTGTAGCATATCAATCTAATGAGTTGCTTGAATCAATGGAGAAAGACATAGGAACAACATTCGATACTGTAAATGTAGATGGTGGGATGGTTGTTAATAATCTTCTCATGCAATTTCAATCAGATATTTTTGATAAAAAAGTTACTTCACAAAAAATTAATGAGATTACCGCTTTAGGTGCAGGCGCTGCTGCTTATCTTTTTATTAATAATCTTCCATTAGAAAATATGAATTCATTTATTTCACAATCAAAAACTTGGAATCCAAATATGGATAGTAAACAACGAGAGCACTATTTAAATAAATGGAATAAAGCTATTAATAAATCAAAACAGTGGACATAACAAAAGTATTAATTTACGTTTACGTTCTCTTCTTTATTGGAGCTGGATTAAATCATTTCTTAAATCCACAATTTTACGATGCATTAGTGCCTAGTTTTATTCCGTTCCCTCGAGTGGTACATCAATTTACTGGAATACTTGAAATCATTATTCCGCTTTTACTTCTTACAAAATATAGAAAAGAAGCCGCTTTAGCAATGATTGTTCTTCTAGTACTTTTATATGGTGCAAATCTATATGTATGGATAAACAATCTTCCGTATGGTAGAAACTATTGGAGCAATCAACAACACTTCATAAGATTTCTGCTCCAAGTACTTTATATTTATATAACCTATGTAATTTATTTATATGACAAATAAGAAGTTTCCAGATAATTTTATTTTCGGTACTGCACTTGCTTCATATCAAGTTGAAGGTGGAATTTACAACAATGACTGGACTCATTGGGAGAATAAAGATAATTCAGTTTGTGCAGAACCATGTAACGAGGCTTGCAAGCATTATGAGTTTTATAAAGAAGATATAGATCTATTAGTTGAGCTAGGAATAAGAGCATTCCGATTTTCAATTGAATGGAGCAGGGTAGAACCACAAGAAGGTAATTACGATTTAAATGAAATTAATCATTACGTAGATAAAGCAAAACTTTTATTAGAAAAAAATATTACTCCTATAGTTACATTCCATCATTTCACTACACCTGAATGGTTAATGGGTGATGGGTTGTGGGGATCTGAAAAAACAACAACAGCGTTTGTTAATTATGTCGACGTAATGATGCAACACCTTCCAAAGGAAATAGAGCTTTTTAATACTATTAATGAACCAGGAATTTTTTCAATGTTTGGTTATCTATCTAAAAAGAAATTTCCACCTGGCGTACAAAATGAAAAAGTATTTATTAAAGCATCTGAAAACATTATTTCTGCTCATAAACTTTCAATGAAAAAAATTAAAGAACATAATCCTTCAGCAAAAGTTGGTATGACTCACGCACTCCATGAGTGGGAAGATGATGACAAGAGCACATTGAAAGAATATATAAAATATCACATGGAAGATAAGTTTTTATATGCGTCTGACGAAGATGATTTTATAGCTTTACAGACATATAGCATTAGAAGAACAAGTCCAAACATCTTATTTAAAGCATTATCTTGGATTCAAATCAAAATTCCATTCCTCAGGGCATATGTTTTTCCGAGATTTCGAGATACATTTTCTGGAAGACATGAATATGAACCTGATGGAATAAGAACAACAAAAATGGGATATGAATACAGACCGCAGGCAATTTTATATAACCTTCATAGAATTCATTCAGTGTTTCCTGATAAAGATATTTTCATAACAGAAAATGGTATAGCAACCGATGACGATGAGGAAAGAATAGAATTCGTTACGGATGTATTAACTGATATTCACGACTACATTACAAAAAATGGAAAAGTAATGGGCTATCTTTATTGGTCAGTTCTTGATAATTTTGAATGGGATCTTGGATACAAAATGAATTTTGGTTTAGTAGAAGTAGATAAAAATGATTATTCTCGTAAACCTCATAAGTCTGCTTATTGGTTTGGCAATATTTCTAAAACAAATAATTTATCAAATTAAACATTAAAACTTAATATATAGCTATGTACATAATTGCAGGATCTACTGGAACATTAGGAACAGCTATTGTTGATGCTTTATCTAAAGAAAATGAGTTATTTCTAATTGGTAGAGACGAAACCAAATTAAAAGAACAAGCTTCGGCAATAAACGCAGATTATCAAGTAATCGATTTAAACAATACTGTAGAACCAAGAGAGTTTGCAAAAATCATTGATTCAGAAACTGAAATAAAAGGATTGGTTAATTGTATTGGATCAATATTGATAAAACCATTACATGGAACTACTATCGAAGAATTTAATGATGTCATAACAACAAATTTATTTTCTTCATATTATTTGTTAGCAAGCTTTGCTAGAAGAATGAAAAATGGATCAGCTATATTTTTTTCATCAGTAGCGGGATCAAAAGGTTTATCAAACCATGAGGCAATTGCAGCCGCAAAATCAGGTATTGAAGGATTTGCTAGATCAGCTGCTGCTACTTATGCAAAAGACAATTTAAGGGTAAATGTTATTGCTCCAAGTATTATGGACTCAAATATGTCAGAAAAAATACTTTCATCTGAAGCCGCAAGAGAAGTTTCTAAAAACATGCATCCTATTTCGAAAATTGGAGATGCAGATGATATACTTCCTGTTATAAAGTGGTTATTAAGCCCAGATGCTAAATGGGTCACAGGTCAGACCATTCATGTTGATGGCGGTCTATCTACTGTAAAGCCAAGATAATTAAAGGGGGAGCAATGTCAGAAACAAAATACCTTGAAACACATGAATGGTACATAGTTGATGGCGACAATGTAACTGTTGGAATTTCCGATTATGCTCAGGGCGAGCTTGGAGATATAGTTTTTGTTACATTACCTGAGGTAGGTCAAGAGTTTAATAAAGGTGATGCAATTGTAGAAGTTGAAGCAACTAAAACTGTTGCAGAAGCCTATGCACCAATGAATTGTGTTATAACTGAAGTAAATTCAAATTTAGAAACTGAACCAGAACTAATCAATAATGATCCAGTAGGTGAAGGCTGGATGGTTAAAGCTGAAATAAAAGAAATGGATGATTCTGGTATGTCGTACCAGCAATATGAGTCATTTATTTCTTAATGTCGGAATCTAAAACTACTTCTCTTTACGATTTTCATTTAAGTAAAAATGCAAAGATAATAGATTTTGCTGGATGGTCAATGCCATTTTCTTATGATGGGACGTTAAAAGAACATCATTACGTAAGAGAGTCAGCAGGATATTTTGATGTCTCCCATATGGGAAGATTTCGTTTAAGTTACTCTCAAATTGAAGAAATTAATTATTTAATTTGTTCTGACCTAAAAAATATAAGCAATACAAAAGCACTGTACTCTATTTTTACATCAGAAGAAGGAACTGCCATAGATGATGTTATATTTTGGAAATTTGAAGATGAGTTAATTCTTATCTGTAATGCAAGCAATACAAATAAAATTAAAACACATTTAGATATTCATTCAATCAACTATGAGGATCTGACCACCAGTACAGATTTAATTGCGGTACAAGGTAAGAAGGCAATTGATGTAGTTAGCAATATAATGTCTGTTCCTGATAAATTTTCTACATTAAAAGATGGTAAATATGTTTATGCAAGAACTGGATACACAGGCGAAGATGGTGTTGAGGTGATGCTAGACACTAAAGATACTTTAAGTTTTATTTCTGAACTAGAGGCTAAAGGTGTTCAGCCATGTGGATTAGGTTCAAGAGACACTTTAAGACTTGAAGCATCTTTACCTTTGTATGGATTTGAATTAACTGATGAAATTACACCAATTGAGGCAGGATTAAAGTGGACTGTAACTAATAAGGATGATTATCTTGGTAAAGATGTTATTGATTATCAAATAGAATCTAAAGAACGTAAACATCTTAAAAGATTTAAGTTAAATGCTAAACAAATCGCTCGTACAGGTACTATTTGTGTTTCTGACGGGGTAGAGGGTATCGTAACTTCTGGTAATATTTCGCCTATTTTAGGCTATCCAATTGGCTTTGTTTTATTCAAAAGTAATCCTGCTGACGATTTAGTAGAGTTTGATATTCGTGGTAATTTAGTAGAAGGAAATTTGTTATATAAGAGGTTTTTAAGTTAATGTTTGTACCACATTCAGAAATTGATTTAAAGAAAATGTTTGAAGAGCTATCTATAAGCTCTTTAGATGACTTATTTACTCATATACCTGAAACCTTAAAACTAAACGATGGTTTAAATGTTCCACCATCACTTTCAGAGCTTGAATCCATCAGTGATTTTGAAAATTTAGAATCTAAAAATACGCAGAATCTAATTTGTTTTGCTGGGGGAGGACATTACGACGTTTATTTACCTCAAACTGTTAAATCTTTAACAATGCGTCCTGAATTTATGACTTCTTATACCCCTTATCAAGCTGAGATTTCTCAAGGCATACTACAGGTTTTATTTGAGTATCAATCACTTATCTGTGATTTAACTGATATGGAACTTGCAAATGCATCACTTTACGATGGGGCAACTTCAGTTGCAGAAGCTATTTCAGTAGCTATAAATAAAACAAAAAGAGACAATATTGTCATCTCGAGTGGCTTTAATCCTAACACCAAGGAAGTTGTAAATACTCTTGTAGATAGAAAGAAATTTAATGTTAATTATGTAGATTTAGTTGATTACTTATTTCCTGAAGATTATGTCTTTTCTCAAGATGATGCAGCATTTGTTGTTTCGTTGCCTCACTATGAAGGTTCTGTACAGGATTTAACTTCGATAGTTCAAAATGCAAAAGCGGCAGGTGTAATTACAATCTGTTATGCAGATCCATCTATGCTTGGAATTTTAAAATCCCCTGGATCTATGGGATTTGATATTGTTGTATCAGAAGGTCAGTCAATGGGATCATCATTATCATTCGGTGGACCTACTGTTGGATGGTTTGCAACAAGAAAAGAGTTAGCAAGACTTGTCCCGGGAAGAATAATAGGAGAATCTAGAGACTCAAATAATACTAAAACTTATGTTATGACATTAAGAGCTCGTGAACAGGACATCAGACGTGAAAAAGCTTCATCTAATATTTGTACGAACCAAACACTAAATGCAGTTGGATCAACAATACATTTATCATGGTTGGGACCAGAAGGGCTTTATGAAATAGGATATCAAGCTATACAAAAAGCTTCATACATGAAACAATTATTATCCGATAATAATTTTAATGTTTTAAACCACACTTCTTCATTAAGAGAATTTTTAATTGAAACTACAAAGTCAGCAGAAGAAGTAATTCTTGAAATGGGGTCTAAAGGGTTTCTTGCAGGAATAAAATATGATGAGAATCAAATTTTGGTTGCTGTTACAGAGAAAAGAACTAAGGCTCAAATAGATAATTATGTCAGTTCTTTAGTGGAGGTTAATAATGCATAGTGGTGGTAACGCTAGTTCATTGCCTTTAGTTGGAGGTGCTCCAGAACCTACAATTAATCAGTTGTCTAAACCAGGTCGAAGAGCTTCTAGATTTCCTAAATTGGATGTACCGGTTGCTGAAATAAACAATTCAGCTATTAGAAATGATAAACCAAGTCTTCCGGAAGTTTCAGAACACGACTTAGTAATGCATTATTCAAGACTTGCTCATAGAAACTTTGCTGTTGATGTAGGCTTTTATCCACTTGGTTCATGTACGATGAAGTACAATCCTAGATTTGCTGATTATGTTGCAGGATTAAATACATTTGCTAATTCTCATCCTTCGACACCGTCTGCATTTACACAAGGTAACTTAGAAGTACTTCATGAACTGGAGAAATTTTTAATTGAAATTACTGGTATGGATAACGCAACATTTCAACCACCAGCTGGTGCATCTGGAGAGTTAACAGGATTATTAATAATAAAGAAATATTTAGAAGAAAATAATTTAACTAACAAAACAGATATTATTGTTCCAGATTCAGCCCATGGTACTAACCCAGCTTCAGCAAAAATGGCTGGTTTCAATGTTGTTGAGGTATCAACTGATGTTAGAGGTATGGTGAACATTGATGATCTAAAAGATTTAGTTAATGAAAATACTGCTGGATTAATGTTAACTAATCCAAATACTGGCGGCTTATTTGAGGAAAACATAATGGAGATATCCAATATAATCCATGAAAATGGTGGGTTAGTTTATTATGATGGTGCAAACTTAAATGCCATCGTTGGAGTATGTAGACCCGGTGATATGGGTTTTGATATTGTACATTCAAATCTTCATAAAACTTTCGCAACACCTCATGGTGGTGGTGGTCCTGGCTCAGGACCTGTAGCGGTAAAAGCTTTCTTGAAAGAATATTTACCTGGACCAATTGTAGAAAAAAATGAAAACAGTTATGAGTGGTATACTCCAAAACTATCCATTGGTCGCATGCATGGATATCACGGTAATTTCTTAGTAGCTTTGCGAGCACTTGTATACATGAAATTATTAGGTAAAGAAGGTTTAGATACACTTGGTTCATATGCTGTTCTTAATGCGAGGTATTTAAGTTCTGTCATATCAAAGGTTATACCTCTTGCCTATAACGAACCTTGCATGCATGAATTCGTAACTACTGTTAAAGATCTTAAGAAATCACATAAAATAAAAGCATATGATGTCGGAAAAGCATTATTAGATAAAGGTTTTCATTCTCCAACTATATATTTTCCACTCATCATTGAAGAAGCACTAATGTTTGAACCAACAGAAACTCAAACGGTAGATACTCTTGATGATTTAGCAGAAACTCTTAAAGCAATTATTGATGAACTCCAAGGTGAAGACGTTTCTCTTGAGGAATATCCTAAAAATTTACCAGTAGGTAGGCCTAATGAGCTTATTCCTGCAAAACATTTAACAGTTAACTGGGGAGATTTTGAACTTCTTGAATTTACTGAATAATATGTATATATGAATCCATCGAAGATTGATATAGACAGAAACATTAGCAAATTAAGAGTCAACTCTTCTGAATTTCTAAATCTTGATAAAGCAAACCTTATTACCATGCTTGATCAAACGATTGATAATATTAAAACAATTTCATATTATTGGGCATCACTTGGTTCTGAAAAAAAAGGAAATTTAAGAAAGTCTAAAGAAGGTGAAGAGTGGATTGGTGGCCCATTTGCTTGTATATATGCTATTCAATATTTTAAAGAAACGTTGATGAACGAAGATGGTCTTGATAAGTCAAAATTTAATGACAATAAAAAAAGTTACAAAGCATTTCCAACAAAGAATATAGAAAAGCTCTTATTTCCTTTTTTAGAAGGAGAAGTAAGGTTTGGAAAAAATTTAAATTTTGACCAGATAAACGAATATAGAGGATTCGCAAATAGATTTAAAAACAACAAACCAAAAATAACTCTTGTATTGGGAGCTGGTAATGTTTCTTCCATTCCGGTTCTTGATGCATTATTTCATATGATTGCTTATAAATCTGTTATTTATTTAAAACTTAATCCGGTTAATGATTATTTATTACCAATTTTTACGCAAGTTTTTGAACCTTTTATATCTAGAGGATACATGATTATTACAGAGGGAGATATTCAAGCCTCAAAATACCTAACTGAACATGATGGGTTTCACCAAACGCATTTAACTGGATCAAATTATACATATGAAAATATCGTTTATGGTAGGACACTTAATGATAAGGAACGGTCCTTAAAAACATTACCTAAAATAAATAAAAAACCAATTACTTCTGAATTAGGCAATGTAACTCCTATTATTGTTCATCCTGGTAACTGGTCACGTTCTGAAATTAAACATCAAGCAAAAAAAATAGTTACTGCAAAACTTAATAATTCAGGATTTAACTGTATAGCTGCTCAAGTTATTGTTTTACCTAAAGACTGGAAACATACTCAAAAATTAAAAAAAGAGATAATTTATTATTTAAAAAAAGTAGGCGATACAACTTCTTATTATCCTGGTGCATCTGAAAATCTTAATGAATTAATTGAAACAGATAATTATGAACAAATAAATAATGTTTCATGTATTACACCTTTTTTAGTATCTGATTTAGATTTAGAAAAAGAATATGCAAACAAAGAAGTATGGTCTACAGCATTATATTTTAAAGAATTACCATATACTAGTTATGAAGATTTTGCTTTAAAATCTATCGAATTTGTTAACAATGAACTATGGGGTAACTTAGGAGTTACTGTTTTGATAAAAAATCACAAAAAGAAAACTAATGAGTTAATTCTTAATTCATATGTTGAAGAACTTAAATATGGAACGGTTGCTATAAATGAATGGTCAGCTCTTGGATTTGTAATACCTACAATGCCTTGGGGTGGATATCCAGGTAATAAAGACAATGATATTCAAAGTGGTCAGGGATATGTACATAATTCTTTACTCTTTGAATCACCACAAAAAGGTGTTGTTTATTCTAAATTTAGATTATCTTCAATAATTGACCCTCCTTGGTTTGTAACTAATAAAAAAGGTCACAGAATATTCAAGAATTTAACATATTATCAAGCAACCAATTCAAAAATAAATTTAATTAAATTAATCTTTTCTACACTAATATAAACACATGAATAAATTCACGATTTTAATGATAGCTCTAGTTTTTGTTGCATGCTCTACTACATCAGAAGAGACTATCACTGTAGACACTACTTCAACAACTGAAACACCGGGTACTACTATTCAACAATCTGATGAATCTACAACAACAACAGAACCAACTATAGAGTATGTTTTTGATGTAGAAAAAATGTCCCCATTTACTGGTAAAGAACTTCCTCCTGAAACTTGGTTAAAAAGACCTAAAAGAGTAATAGCATTTAAAATTGATAATAATATAAAAGCTAGACCACAATCAGGATTACAAGAAGCAGATGCTGTGCACGAAATACTTGTAGAAGGCGGAATGACAAGATTTCTTGCTTTCTTCTATGACAACACTTCAAAATATCTTGGACCTATTAGATCTGCAAGACCTACTGATCCAACAATGGTTCGACCATATGGTGGTACATTGGTTGTTTCCGGTGCTACAGCTGGACTAATTCCATCAATTAGAGATCTAGGTGTCCCTGTGTTAGAAGAACAATCAAGTCCATATATGTTTCGTATATCATCAAGAAATGCACCACATAACTTATATGCAGATACTGAATTAGTTAGGCAAAGAATAGATGACCGAGGATTTTATTTTTTACAACCAGGTCCTGGTCCATTATATCCATTCGGTTTAGATCAAAATAATTGGAATGATGGTGCAGATAAAATTACTATTAAGTATTCAGAATTTACAACAGTAATTTGGAAATTAGATGGAGAAAAATACTCACGATTTATAATTGATAGTTACTCTGACAATACAGAAGCTACTGCACATAATTTTGTCAGCCAAGATGGAAATTATACAGACATTCTAAAAGCAGAAACTATTGTTGTTTTACAAGGTCCTTTATACAAAGATAAGGCAACTACATTACCGAGCGTCCTAACCGTTGGAGTTGGTAATGTTTATGTATTTAATCAAGGTAAATATATTGAAGGATCATGGAGAAGAGGCGATATATCTGAACCTTTTGTTTTAACTGATACTAATGGTAATGAAATTGAAGTTCCACCAAGCACCCAGTGGGTACATATTTTACCTAATGAAGGTTTAGTAACTGTAAATAATTAGAATTATTTAATGTTAAATTTAATAACTGGGATTTTATTATCTTTTATGTTGCTGACCAGCAACATAAATAAATCTTGTGACGATTATGTAGAAAATCATCCTGTTCGTTCTGATATCATGATGCAAGTAGTTCTTAAATCCTATGGTTTTTATGAAGGAAAAATTGATGGTATTTTTGGTAATGTATCAAAAAAAGCATTAATTTCATTACAAAGCTCTAATAATATTGATGCAGATGGACAAATTGGACCACAAACTTGTAATTTATTATTAAATAAACAAAATATTGTTAGGAAAAATAACCTAAATACATCTAACGTTACAAAAGACAACAAAAATTCTGATAAAACGTATTCTCAAGAAATATACGATGCACAAATAATATTGAAAGACCTCGGATTATATTTGTCTATTGTTGATGGGATAAATGGTCCAGGTACAAAAAGAGCAGTAAGAGAATTTCAATCTAAGGCGGGTCTTGTTACTGATGGTGTAATAGGTAGTAAAACAAAAGCAGCATTGATTAAAGGCGAAGAAAGTTACATTAATACAAGTGAATCATCACAATCAACAAACAATTCACCACAATCTAGTACTGAAACAATAACATATGGGTTAGATTTAAGAAATTATGATCCTTCAAAACCTTGTATTCAAGGATACGTTGATACAAATGGTATATGGGTGCCTGATCCCTGTTTTAAACCGGTGTTTGTGTATAGATTCGGTAAAACAGCTCAAGTAAATTCTCAAAAAGAACTCGATGCTTATCTTGCTGAAAGGTGGTCTCTAGAAAAAGAGAAAACATATGCAACAATCGGCAGGGTAAAAACACAAAACTACACAGATGGTGTTAACTCTCCAGTAAATGGAACAGTTATGCCAAGTGGTGCTAACAGTAAAATTGTAATTGGAATAAAAAATGACAATAATGTTCGTGCAAGACCGCAATCTGGTCCTCAAAATGCTGATGCTGTTGTCGAAGTATTGGTGGAAGGTGGAATGACAAGATTAATAAATATTTTCTATGAGTCAGACACTTCCTACCACGGTCCTATTAGATCTGCAAGACCAACTGACCCAACAGTGCTAAGGCCATTAGATGGAGTTTTGGTAGCCAGCGGTGCTACAGGTGGCTTAATACCTGAAATTATAGATATGGGAGTACCAGTAATTACTGATAGACGACCAGAATTTTTTCGAATCTCATCTAGAAATGCACCTCATAATTTATACGCTGATACATTTAAATTAAAAAATTTAGCAATTTCTAAAGGTTATAAAAAATCAAACAATCCACAACCATTATTTCCTTGGGGAAATCCTAATATAAACTCTTGGGCAGACGGTAAAAGTATCAACTTAAAATTTTCATCAGCAACAACAACTACTTGGACTTGGAATGGTAGTAATTATGTTCGAACATATTTTGATGCATATAAAGGATCATCATCTGATAATCCACATAATTGGATAAATCAAAATGGATCAACTGGACAAATTGCTGTACCAACCGTTATAGCTTTAATGTGTGAGCCATATATGCATCCTTTACAATTACCATCTGTAAAAACCGTAGGTGAGGGAAGAGCAATAATTATGCACGGTGGAAAAATGCTTGATGCAAAATGGAAACGTGGTTCTAATTTAGATCCTTTTCATATTGTTGATTCAAACGGAAATACTTTATATATACCTAAGGGAAAACCCTGGATTTCCTTGGTTCCAAACACATTTTCACCTACTTTTGACAATTAACTTTACTTTTGCCTAACAAAAATGGTATATTTAGAGTGCGTTTCAATTAAGTGTGATACGCAGCCCTGTTGGGAAGCCCTCTTTTTGGGGGCTTCCGTTTTTTTAGGACTCTATTAATTCAGATAGAATATTTAAAGTGTCACCCCATACGATATCTGGAACGTATGCAATTAAATAAGAACAACCTTCATCTTGATATTGCTTAAATGTTGTAAACACTTCATCCTTTGTACCAATTAGTGGTCGGTCATAGTAATACTCTTTAGGTATGTTTGTATACTCTGCTAATTTGGAAATTTTGTTATCTAAATCATTTTTATCTGAACCAATAACTACATTTGTATGAAGTGTTCTACCTATTTCGTTGTAGTCTCTATTCTCATTGACGCAGTGCTCTTCTAGTAATTTTGATTTATGTTTAAAACCATCAACATCAACGTCCCAGTTACCGTAATCTCCATACCGAGCTAAAAGTTTTAAAGTTACTTTTTCACCACCTCCACAAACCCAAAGCGGGGGGTATGGCTTTTGTAATGGTTTAGGTTGGTTGATTGCACCATCTATTTCATAGTAAGTTCCTTTAAAGACTGGTGCTTCTTCAGTTGTCATAAGTTTATAAATAATAAGAGACTCTTCTAACATTTTTAATCTGACACCAGCAGAAGGATAGTCATACCCATACGCTTTATATTCATGATCATACCAGCCTGCTCCAATTGCATACTCAAGTCTTCCTCCAGACATTACATCTATATTTGAAGCAACTTTTGTTAAATAGGATGGATTTCTATATGAGTTACATGTACACATTTGACCAAGACGAACTTTAGAAGTTGTTTGTGAAAGTGCAGACATTAATGTCCAACATTCATAAGTTGGATCTTGTGTAGGTTTTGGTACAGTATGAAAGTGATCATATACCCAGACAGATTCGTAATTTAAATCTTCAATATATTTGGCACTGTTAATAATTGTATTCCATTGATCTTCAGTCGGTATACCATTTAAATCCATTCGCCAACCCTGAGGTACAAAAGCTCCAATTTTCATAAATTAATTATACCTATTTGGAATTACGTCTTTTTAAAATTGAAATTAAATCGCTCAAGTCTTCTCTTGAATCGATTTTTTTAAAATACCTTAAACCGATATACGCTACTAATAATAAAAATAAAGTAGAACTTATAAAGTTAATTATTTTCACCACTGCAGAACCTATACAAGATCTTCTATTGACTCCAAGTGATTGGATAAATTCTGGATTACCTATGTTTGAGACGATTTCATACACAGTACCACAACTTATTTCAAATTCTTTATATAAATTTAATGATATACCCACATATTTAAGTGTTACGTCACTGAATAAGTTAAAAAAACTTAATAGAAATAAGAATACTAAAAATATTAAAAATGATTTTTTATTAAACATAAACTAAATACACTTTACTAAATGGATGAAATAAAACTGTTAGAAAATCAACTAAATAGAATGAGAAGTATGAATAGGTTTTATCATTTACAATTTCTTAATGATGTAAGGTATTTTTTCGTGATAGGTTTAATTTCTTTAATTATTTCATTTAATAGCGATAAAACACTGTATTTATTGCCTTTAATAGCACTATTTGGTAGTGTAATTCTTTCATTTCATGCATATTATTTAATATTTTCTAGAAATTACTCGGAATATATAGAAAAGAAAATAAATAATACATTAAACAAAGATGCATATATCACGCATAAACTGGAAAATAGGTATTTTTTTCCGATTCAAGATAAAAAAATAGTTGTAGCTAAACTTGGAAAAAATTTTTCATGGTTTAGTTTTGTAACACTGTTTATTACCTTTTATGGAATCTTTTTGTATGTGTATGGAATGTACAATATTTTTACGACTCTAAATAGCATTAATTATTTTATGTTTATAATACTTCTTACACTTATAACATTTATTACCGGATACTGGTGGTTCATTAAGAATGAAGGGGAATCAAGATTAAGAAGCGTATACGATGAGTAAATTTACAAATTTCGAAGGTGATAACTTAGATAATTATCTGGGACATGAAATGATTGAAATAAAAGAAAATTATGTAAAGTCCAAAATAAATGTTAAAGATTATCACAAACAACCAATGGGTCTTGTTCATGGGGGGTTATATTCAACATTGGCTGAAACAATATGTTCATATGGAGCAAACTTTTTAGGTAAAGGAACATTTGTTGGAGTAAATAACAACACTGACTTCTTATCAAGTGTTCAAGATGGTGAGATATATTGCATTGCTGAACCGGTAAAAATTGGTAGATCTTATCAATTGTGGGAATGTAAAATGTACCATGATGAAAAACTTTGCGCTGTGTCTAAAGTAAGATTAAGTAAGATAAAATGAAAAAATTTGTTGTATTATTTTTACTTCTAAGTTTTTGTTCTTCAGGTAATGAAGAAAATATTGAACAAGTTGAAGAACAAATTGAAACAACAACAACTATAGGAGTAGAAATGTCAGATAAAGTCTATGATAAGCAACCTGAAATGAATATAAATACTGATAGTAGCTACACAGCTGTTATCAAAACTAATTTAGGTGATATGACTGTAGAGTTTTTTACAGATGATGCACCAATGACAGTTAATAACTTTATTTCACTTTCAAAAGATGGATATTATGACAATGTTATTTTTCATAGAGTTATTTCTGGATTTATGATCCAAGGTGGTGATCCATCTGGGACTGGTCACGGTGATTATGGAAAATATCCAGGATATGAATTTGAAGATGAGTTAAATAACCAAAAGCCATATGTAAAAGGTATATTAGCTATGGCTAATAGAGGTCCTAACACAAATGGAAGTCAATTCTTTATTATGCATCAAGATTATCCACTTCCATACAGTTATACAATATTCGGGCAAGTAGTAGACGGATTTGATGTCATCGATAAAATAGCATCTGTTGAAACAGATTCAGCTGACAAACCTACAACAGATGTTGTAATCAACACAGTTGAAGTTACAGAGAATTAAAATACTTTAAAGTTTTTTTACTAAATACTCCACCTGGAACACCCTTTGTGTTTTTAAGAAGGTATTTTTTTTCAAAGAGTTCTTTTGTAAGATTCTTTATGTAATTTTCAGAATAATTTAATTTTTTTGCTAAAAATAGTGAATAATTATTGTGATTTGATTTGATATAGAAGTCGTAAACGTAAGCGTATTGATACATAAATTCATTACGATTTGTAGTACTTCTTGTATTAATATTTTTGACGAATTTAGATACGTTTATTTTGTTGAAGTTTTTGTTACCTGTTTTTTTTATAAAATAGTTATTGTCTACATCTGCCAAGTTAGATATTTGTTTTTGTGCTTTTTTGTTCAAACTATATATATTTAACTTCCTTATGTCTATGGAACTAATAGCATTGTTTGATTTTGAAGAGATTTTTATTGATGTATTTTGTAATTGATATTGATTTATAAAATCGTATGTAAGCTCTACACTGTATTTACTGTTTACACTTGAGAATGTATATAAAATATTTGAATTATTGAATTTTATATTATTCTTCATACAATCATTTTATTAGATATATTTATAAATATTTTTAATTAATTATGAAGTTCAGAGTTACATATAAGAGATATTATTATTAAATCATGAATGTTGACATTACATTACCTGATGGATCAGTACGAAGTTATGAATCACCTGTTACTGGTTATCAGATTGCTGAAAGCATAGGTCCTAGGTTACTCAAAGACGCTATTTGTGTTGAAATAGATAATAAATTTCAAGATTTATCTTATGAAGTATCAGAAAATATAAATATAAGAATAGTAACTACTAAAGATTTAGATGCCTTGCACATATTAAGGCATTCCTCTGCACATATACTTGCACAAGCAGTATTAAATTTATATCCAAATGCTCAGTTTGGAGTAGGCCCAAGTATAGAAAATGGATTTTACTATGATTTTCTCTTTGAAACTCCAATAAAAGAGAATGAACTTGAAAACATAGAGAAAGAAATGAAAAGAATTGCTAAAAGTGCACAAAGTTTCATTAGATCTGAAATAACAAAAAAAGATGCTGTAAAGATATTTAGTAATCAAAAATTAAAGTTAGAGCTAATTGAATCAGCAGAATCTGATGAGGGTGTTGGTGAAGAGATAGTATCTACTTATGCCAATGATGAATTTATAGATTTGTGCATGGGACCGCATGTGCCATCAACAAGTGTACTTAAGCATTTTAAATTGACTAAAGTTTCAGGTGCTTACTGGCGTGGTGATGAATCTAATGTTCAACTACAAAGAATATATGGTACATCATGGTTTTCTAAAGAGGATTTAGAACAATACTTAATTCAGCAAGAAGAAGCAGAAAAAAGAGATCATAGAAAATTAGGTAACGAATTAGATTTATTTACTTCAAGTGAAGAACTAGGATCTGGAAATTTTCTATGGAAACCCAAAGGTGCTGTATTAAGAGATGTTATAGAAACTTATAGTAAAAAAGCACATCTACAAAATGGTTATTCTTTAGTAAATACTCCTCATATAGGTAAATCTATTCTATGGGAAACATCAGGTCATTTAAAACACTACAGCGAAAATATGTATCCTCCAATAAATCATGATGAAAACAATGAAACTTATTATTTAAAACCAATGAATTGTCCTTTCCACATACTCGTATATAAAAGCGACCTCCATTCATATAAAGAATTACCATTAAGATATTTTGAATTTGGTTCTGTGTATAGATATGAGAAAACTGGTGTTCTGCACGGTTTGCTTAGACTTAGAGGATTTACTCAAGATGATGCTCACATATTTTGTTCAACTGATCAAATAAATGATGAGGTAAAAACACTTTTATCATTTTCTGTAAATTTATTAGGAAGTTATGGCTTAACTGAAATTGAAGCGGACCTATCCACAAAACCTAAAAAATATATTGGAAGTGATAAAGACTGGGATAATGCTACTAACAGTCTTAAACAATCATTAACAGAATTAGAGATTCCATTTCAAACTGCCGAAGGCGAAGGAGCATTTTATGGTCCAAAAATTGACTTACATGCAAAAGATGCCATTGGAAGGAGATGGCAATTAAGTACAATTCAAATCGACTTTGCTCAACCAGATAATTTTGATATCGAGTATGTAAATTCTGATAATAAGAAATCCAGACCTGTAATGATTCATAGAGCACTATTAGGATCAGTAGAACGATTTACAGCTGTGTTATTAGAACACTATGCGGGTAATTTACCAGGATGGCTTTCACCGATTCAGATTGATGTTTTAACTATAGGCAATGTTAATGAATATGCTCAAACCATTATTGAAGATTTAAAATCATACAGAGTTAATTTAGATGACAGAAATATTCGACTTGGTGAAAAACTACATAATTCTGAAAAATCAAAAACCCCAATACAAATAATAATTGGTGAGAAAGACGCATCAAGCAATACTATGGCTGTAAATATTTTTGAAAAAGAAAACATGAAAGATGTTGATTATAAAAAGGCGATTAACACCATTAAGAAATCCTTAAAAGAACCGGAATTTAGTTTAGATGGTTGACGGTATCGAAATTGATAAAGATATTGCGGAAGAAACTCTGGTACCTGATGATTTAAACTCATTAGCTGTTGGTAGTTATGTTGTTCCGGATCCTAGAAAGAGAAAACAGTATCCCTATGTTGTACTAGGAGTTGTCCTATTAAGTTTTATAACATCCTTAATAATTGACTTTGTATCTTTTATCCCCGTAATAATTATTCTGAGTATTATTGCTTTGTTATTATTTCTTGTTAATAATAAATTCAAAATTCAACAGCAAGAAGTTATTGAAAGAATTACAGACAATATCGATCACTCAATTGGGTACTATTCAATTGCATTGACATTTCAATTTACTTTTATGAATATATTGACACCTGTATGGACTGTTATAGTTTATTCCCATGAAAATCCACCTTTAAACAAAACAATAATTGAAATTATCGCTTTTAGTGGAAAAGTTATTACTGAACCATATACTGAAAAATTAAATGATTGAGAAATATTTTAAAAATAGTTCTGAAGTTTTTGCTAAGCCATTTATAAAGATATTAATATATTTAAAGCTAAAACCTAATACAGTATCAATTTTTGGAATCGTTGTAATTATTGCAGGATCTTATTGCTTTTATCTTGAAAATAGAAATCTTGGTATTGTATTAATATTTCTAGGTAGCGCAATTGACGGTCTTGACGGTCCTTATGCACGAGAAATCAATTTAGTTAGTGAAAGAGGTGCAATTCTTGATTCTCTTATAGACAGGATAGGAGAATTAATAATTTGGAGCGTTGTCGGGATTTCTTTTACAGACAGTGATGTTGAACTCTTTACAATATTTACCATACTTGTTTCCTCAAATTTAATTCCGTACATGAGAGCAAAATCCGAATATTTTGGACTACAAAATAAAAAAGGTTTAGCTGCAAGGCCGGAAAGAGTTATATTCGCAGTGTTATTTATGTTTTTTGATTTTAACTTTCTTTATGTATACATATTCGCAGTTATAACATGGATAACAGCATTACAAAGATTTACATATCTTTATCAACACTTATCAAAATGAAATTTTTAATAATTAAATTTATACATCGTCTTATTAGAAATATTAGTTTACGTAAAATTTTGGTTCTATCTTATCCAATCGGATTCATATATTATGTTCTTACGCCAAGAAGCAACATCAAGCTTAATAAGCGAAAGAAGAATATTACAAACTACTCACCATTGCTTGTAAAAATTAATTATGTTAAATACTGGATTGAAACTATATGGCTATCAAAAGAAGGCTACGACTCCCAAATTTTACAAGATGTAGAAATAATTAATGAAGATGAAGTAAAAAAATTAAATAAAAATTTTAAATCGTTTATTATCGCTTTGCCACATGTAGGTAATTGGGAGTTTGCTATTCCTATGGGTAAACCTTTAAATCTGAGACTACTTGCTGTAGCTGAGCCTTTATCAGACAAAAATATCCTTAAATGGTTTACAGACTTAAGAGAATCACTAGGTTGTAAAATTATATTAGGTGGTAAAGGTCAAAATACATACCAGCAATTAATTAATCATCTTGATGAGGGATACCATGTGTGTTTACTTGCAGATAGACATGTTGGTAAAAGTGGAATAGGTGTAGAGTTCTTTAATCAATTAGCAGCATTTCCTAAAGGTCCAGTTTCTTTGTCTCTAGAAAAACAAGTACCAATAATTCCAGCTACTTTTTTAAAAATAGATAGTAAATATAAACTTGTTTTTGGAAAACCTTTTATAGTTCCTCACTTTGAAAATGATGCTCAAAGTATCCAGCATGGATTGAAAGTGTTGAGTAAAGAATTTGAAAAACTTATATTATTAGATCCGAACCAGTGGCATTCAATTCAACCTGTCTGGACTAGTGAGTATTAAAGTACTTTTAGTAACTCCATATTCATTTGAAACATATGGGGGTGTGCAGAACCAAGTAAATCTTATTGAAGATTATTTGTCTTCGCATGAAGAATTTGAAGTTAAGGTATTTGCATATGGTAAAACAGAATTATTAGATTCGAATAAAGTTTTCAATATTCCATTTAACTCCTCTATATCATCAGTATTACTTTTTCCAAATAGGAAATTGTTATTTGATTATATAGATTGGGCAGATGTTGTCCATGTACATGAACCTTTTGTGCCTATATTATTTTGGAAACTACCTAAAAATAAGAAATACATTTTTACACACCATGCTTCATTAGGAAGGATTATTACCAATATATTAAGTATTGTTTATAAATTTAATAGATATAGAAGCATAAGTACTTATGTAAGTAAATCGGCCGAATCCAACGCTCTATCCTTAAATAGTGAACCAGTATTGATTCCAAATATGATAAATATTAATCAAAATATTTCTTTTAATAAAAGTCAAGGATATCTGTTTATAGGTCGTCAAGAAACTAGGAAGAACTACAGCTTTTTTGTAAAACTATCAAATAATAAGCAATTTACAAATAAATTATTTTATGCAGTAACAAATAAAGATAAATCTGATAAAAATATTAAAATTTTTAAAAATCCAACTGATGAATTTAAAAATGAAATCTTTGGTAAATCTAATATCTATCTTGCTTTAAACACAAAAAGTGAAAGTTTCGGTATAACTCTATTAGAAGCAGTTAATAATGGGAATCTTGTAATTTCAAGTGATTTAACTTCTTTCATTAATGTATTACCAAATTCCTATATTGTATATAAAAATAATAATTTTGACTCATTATGTAATGTATTGACAAATTTAGATTCTGAAGATTTAAATCTTCTGTGGAATGAACAATACGAAGATATACGTAAGTATGATATAGAAGAAAATATGAAGAAGTTCATTTTATTATATTCAAACTTATGATGTAATATTAGAGATATGAAAATCGAATCTACAAATAAAGTTAAAAAAGGCCTTGCGGAAATGCTTAAAGGTGGCGTCATCATGGACGTTGTAAATGCTGAACAAGCAAAAATTGCAGAAAAAGCTGGAGCAGTAGCTGTTATGGCTTTAGAACGAATTCCTGCAGATATAAGAGCAGATGGTGGAGTAGCGAGAATGTCGTCTGTAGGTGTAATTCAAGAAGTAATGGACTCAGTCTCTATACCTGTAATGGCTAAAGCTAGGATTGGTCATTTTGTTGAAGCTCAAATTTTGGACTCATTGGGAATTGACTTTATTGATGAGTCAGAAGTATTAACACCAGCTGATGAGGTAAATCATATTAATAAACAAAATTTCAAAGCTCCATTTGTATGTGGTGCTACTGGATTGGGTGAAGCTACAAGAAGAATTGCTGAAGGTGCTTCAATGATAAGAACAAAAGGTGAAGCTGGCACTGGAAATGTTGTGGAAGCGGTAAGACATATGAGAACTATTACTAATGAACTAAATGAAGTTATCGCATGTGATGAAAATGAAATTGTTGCTCTTAGTAAAAAGTTTCGGGCTCCTCTTAATGTGTTAGAAGAAATCAAAGAGCAAAATAAATTACCAGTAGTCAATTTTGCTGCTGGCGGTATTGCAACACCTGCCGACGCTGCTTTAATGATGCAATTGGGATGTGATGGTGTTTTTGTTGGTTCTGGTATATTTAAGAGCGGTGATCCCGCTGAAAGAGCAGAAGCAATTGTAATTGCAACTACTAACTACAATGATCCGAAAGTTCTATCTGAAGTATCAAAAAACCTCGGTGAACCTATGGTAGGTATAAACATTGATACATTATCTGAAGAAGAGAAATTAGCTAAAAGAGGTTGGTAATTGAAAATTGGGATACTTTCATTCCAAGGTAGCTTTCTTGACCATTCAAAAAGTATTCATGAACTTGGTTATGAACCATTATTTATCAAACAATCTAAAGATTTAACCTCTGTGGATGCTTTAATTCTTCCGGGTGGAGAATCTACAGCAATGAAAAAGATTAATCAATTTAGTAATTTATTAAGTGATCTAGATCAGCTTATTAAGGATGGAGTACCAACTTTAACCACATGTGCAGGAACAATACTTTTAGCAAAAGAAGTTATTGATGGAGATGTAACCATTCCAAATATTGATATTGAAGTCACAAGAAACGCATATGGTAGACAAACAGAATCATTTGAAGGAAGTGTGAAATTTTTCGAAAACGAAGATATTTATTGTTTTATAAGAGCACCAAAAATATCAAAAATATTGTCTGATACAGTAAATGTTATTGCTCAACATAATGATGAGATAGTTGGGGTTGCTCAAAGAAATGTTGTCTCATTAACATTTCATCCCGAACTTAATAATGATGAATATTATTTAAATTGGTTAAACGATTTTATTAAAGAAGGTAAAAATGTCCGGTCATTCTAAATGGTCTACAATCAAAAGAAAAAAAGGTGCAAATGATGCAAAAAGAGGAAAATTATTTGCAAAGTTAATTAAAGGAATAGAAGTAGCTGCTAAAAACGGTGGTACTGATCCATCAGCAAATGCATCTTTATATCAAGCAATTTCAAAAGCTAAATCCAGTTCTGTCCCTAATGACAATATTGAACGAGCTTTAAAAAGAATTGACGGAAATGCTGATACTGGAGAAATATTTGAACTTACATATGAAGGATATGGTCCGTTTGGAGTTGCTGTTCTAATTAACTGTCTAACTGATAATAAAAATAGAACATCCTCTGATGTTAAAGCTGCTTTAACCAAAAACAACGGAACAATGGGTAATCCTGGAAGCGTAAATTATTTATTTGAAAGAAAGGCTATATTTCAATTCGACACATTCGATGATGAACTTATTGAAATGGGTATAAATAACAATTGTTTAGAAATTCAAGAAGATAAAAATTCATTAACATTTGAATACGATCCAAAAGATTTTAAGTTAATTTATGAACTTTTCAACTCAAGCCCTTATACACCCTCCAATGCTGAAGTAGCCTATATACCTTCTTCATCCATAAATTTAAATGCCGATCAATTTTCTAAAATAACAAAATTGATTGAGTCTTTAGAGGTACTTGACGATGTTCAAGACGTTTACGCAAATTTTGATATTGAAGAAAAAGAACTAGAGTTATTACTTTCTGAATAATAAAAAGTAATATTTAGATATGGTTAATAAAGCAAAAAAACAGGGAACTACGTACGAAACAAATATAGTAAATAGATTAAATAAAAATAATAAATTTAAATCACAACGATTTGCAGAAGGTGGATCGAAAGATTTAGGAGATGTCCAACTTTTCGTAGAAGATGAAGAATATTTTATAGAAGCTAAATCCCGACAAAATTTAAATATTCATCAATCATTAGATAAAGCAATAGAAAAATCAGGAAGTGATAATACTGTTTTATTTTGGAAAAAGTTAAAAAAGAGAGATGGTAATTCTAGAAGATCATCAGACGGTATGCCAGAAGTGGTATCAATGTCATATGATTTATTTATTAAATTATTAAATAAATAATGCCTTTTGAGTCAAAGGTTTATAATTACAATCTTCCTAAAAAGTCTATAAACCAAACTCCATATACAGATCCAAATTTATCTAAATTATTAATAGCTGACACAAAACAGATTATTGAATTTAAAGATATAAGCTCGATAATAAAGAAACCATCATTATTCATTCTTAATAAATCTCAAGTACAAAGTGTAAGAGTTGTAGGTAAAAAATCCACTGGAGGAAAAATAGAAGTATTTGTGTTAGACATTCGATCTACTTATATTGCTACATGTTTAATTAAATCCACCGATAAAAAAGTCCTTAATAAAAAATATAAATTACAAAAATTTAACTTCGAAATTATAAGAATCCTAAATGATACATATGAGATTAAATTTAATATTCCAGTGACAGAAATAATTAAAAGTCATGGTCAAATTCCGTTGCCTCCATACATAAAAGATGATTCTTCTAAGTATGAATATTACAATAACCAATTTGCTGAAGGTGGGTTTTCTGTTGCATCTCCAACGGCAGGTTTACATTTTTCTAATCAACAAATAAATAAACTTACAAAAGAAGGACACCAATTTATTTTTATCAATTTAGATGTGAATATAGATACTTTTAAACCTATAACCGAGAGATATTTAGAAGATCACAAAATACATAAAGAAAATTACCAAATCAGTAAAAATGATTTTGAGATTATTTTAAATGCTAAAAACTCAAATATAGACATTTATTGTATTGGAACAACATCATTAAGAGCTATAGAGTCTGCTTATGTAACTGGGGAACTTTCAAACTCTACAGATTATTTTATATATCCAGATACAAAAATTAATATTCCTAACTATTTGATTACTAATTTTCATGCACCAAATAGTTCACTACTTTCAATAGTGGATTGTATATATGGATCTCAATGGAAAGATTTATATAATTTCGCTATTGATTCTGAATTAAAATTTTTAAGTTTTGGTGATGCAGTACTATTTAGTGTAAATGAATAAAATTAATTTAAAAACGATAGCTACAGATGGTAAAGCTAGAGTTAATGATGTAATAATTAATGGTAAATCTCTTCAAACTCCTACATTCATGCCAGTTGCAACAAGAGGTGCAATTAAATCTCTCCCTCTTAATTATTTAGAAAAAACTGATGTTCTTTTAGCTAATACCTACCATCTCTATCTTCGGCCTGGGCTTGATGTAATTAAAGAGTTCGAAGGTCTGC
>Ga0222719_10001147_pt1 | contig 26080 bp, 13 predicted proteins | sample C33_34DmetaG_FD_165039 | JGI IMG/M metagenome (GOLD analysis project Ga0222719, IMG submission 165039) | Estuarine water microbial communities from San Francisco Bay, California, United States - C33_34D | ecosystem: Environmental > Aquatic > Marine > Unclassified | place: USA: California...
TGGTTGTTAAATCCTTGTCCTACCGATGTTCCAAATAAATCATTGGCATCTTCAGCTGATGCCTTTATTGAATTATTAGATGAAAATGGATTATTTTTCTGATAAACAGCCCAATGATCGGTCCCATCGTTGTCTACCCAAATCTGACTTTTAGCAGTCAAAGAATTTACTATTCCGAGGTTGGCTATATCACTGGCTTGCGCTACCCTTACACTTCGTAAAACAAAAACGGTACCATTACCTGTAGAAACTGTTTCGTCCCCAGGTAGACTTAATTCAAGAGTTATTGTTTTTAATCCTGGAACGGTTGCTACTTCATAGGCGCCATCAACATCTGCATCAAAATATTTTATGACTACACGATCACCTTCAATTAAACCATGATTACCATTAAAGGTTAGAGTCGAAGTTCCGTCAAGATTATCTCTTACTTGCACCAGCGGTGGATCAACTATGTTTGCTCTATAGATGTTCCAGTCAAACGGATTACTTTTCGCTACCCATACAACCGTACCAAGTGCAATATTATCGATCTGGCCTATTAAACTTGTTAAATCGTTAAGATCAAAAACTTGCAAATCTACATCATCAGCGTTAACGTACCCGGCACTTGGCAACGAAGTATCATCATTGCCATATACCTCAGCCGGCAAAATATCAGTACTGGTTAATTTATAACTTTGCTTGTAAATGTCACTAAGCAAAACTTGTTGATCTGCTGTGTTTGTTTCTTGCGGTTGTATTACGCTCACGGTTGACGGATTAGACAATAATAAAGATTCGTCTAACTTTAATTCATAATAACTTCTGTTAGCATTAGCCCCATAATATGCACGTTGTATCGCCCAGTTTTCAAAAATATCATATTCAGCAACTTCCTTATCCAGCCTTGCATTGCTGAAAACATCAGTGGCTTGGGTTGTACCTTTGGTTCCAATAAACTGTTGGAAAAGGTTAACCTGACTTATGTCATCAAGATTTAATGCCTCCATGTAATCTCTTGGGCGGAATCCAATCAAACCAAATGCTAGCAAGTCAGCATCTTGTTCAGTGTTTGCTGTTTTAGTATCGTAATAGTTTTCAACTAATTCACTCTTTTGTGCAAGGTTTGGTAACAAGCCTTTTGAAATACGTTCATAATCACTTTTAATCCAATCATTAAAATTGAATTTTTCAGCCGGAGGCAGAATTGCTCCAGCACTCCAATACGAATCTTTGTAAAGAACTATTTCGCCTTTGCTGTATGCGCGGTTTGGCAACCATTCTTGAATGTTATCCTGGTTTAAAATAAAACCTTGGGCATTCAGTGTGCCATTCCAATCGCTGGTGATGTTGCCATCAAACAACAGACGTGTTTGCCTTGCACCAGTGCCTGGACTGTATAATAAATCATTAAAAATACTTGTGTTATCAAAAATAAGAATGTGCTCGTAACTAACAAATTGTGCATTAAGATAGTTGAATGAAGTATTGTTCTGCGATAACAATGTAAATGTATTGTCAAGTCTTTCAATCACATAATCTTTTGACTGAATCGGCTGCCTATTAGCATCTAACAAAGCAGTTTCCCGTCCAGGTTCAACAAGGCTATCAACCACCGTGTTGTTGCCTGTCATTTCAAGTTTTCCTGCGCTCGGATTTAAATTGATAATTGCTCCGGCACTCCAGCCTTGCTGTGACCAGTACACAAACTCTTCTGCCATTTGTGTCCAGTTTAATACAATATTGTTGTACTGGGAATCGAAATTCATACCAAGGTCACTTAGGCGTTGTCCGTAACTTATAAGAAAGTCAACAACACTGCTAATGCTGGTAAATGAATATCCGTATGGTACCCTTACAACAGTATCTGAAAAATCTTTGGCAACCCTAACTGTTTGGCCAGCAACCTGTATTGAGTTGTAATTGCCATTGGTTAGGCTGCGATAAATCTCAAAATATGGTTTTGTGGTGCTGTATCCATAAACAGCATAGCCTGTTGCTGTGCTTTGTATAATAACACTGCTCCAGTTTATTTCACTGCTGGCAGGATTTTTATACAATACTAACTGCAAACTCTCATCTGGCCACAGCAAACTTGCATTTAAACTGTTAGGCGAACTTTTTTCGCTGTAAATTCTGAAATACTTTTGATCGGTAAAACCTGCCACACGATAGCACAAGCGGATGTCTATGTTTTGTAATGTTGTAGTCAATGCTGTGGTGCTGTCAAGCCCTTTTATTCTGTTGTAATCAACAATGTAATTGATATAACTGTTTTTTGCTGTTCCGTTACCATAGATTACAACATCGTTTGAATTCAAACGGTAACGGTTGTTGTATAAAAATTGGTTGTAATTGGTGTTTTCTTTATACAAATCAAGATCTGCAAAAAGTGAAAAATACTGTGCTGGCTTTGTTAATGCTAAAAGTTTTTGTAACGCAAATCTATACTGACTACTACGCCTCCAGGCTGTTTCAGTTGGTCCTTGATCTCCAAAGTTCCAACTCTTTTGGAAACTGTTTTGATCATAATTGCCGACAATAACATACATTGGTGCAAGTAGGTTGCCTTCACTATCCGTAGGAATAATATCGAGTAATTGTGGACGCTTGTATTTTTCTACAACTACCGAACCAGTTGGATAAGCAATTTTACCGTCGCGTAGATCCTCCCACAGCACCAGGTTGCCGCTGGTATAGGGAGCAGGTCCATAGGCATTTTGCCACCATGTTGGTTCTTCTGTGATGCCAAGCATTTCCCACGGACGGGTGTGAGGACTATCTGTGTCATAAAGATCAAAGTAGATTCCTCTCCACCCACCGAGAAGGATGGTACCGTCTAGTTTGTTTTGACTGTTGCTGTAGTTCCATGTAAACGCATTGTTAGCATCATAAACCTGTGTTTTGTAATCAAGTTTATTTGTTCCAACCCAACTGAGGAAACTCTGTGATAGCATTTCATTTACTTCGGCCATGGTATACTCTGTGGTTCTGAACTGTCCTGGAACCACATCAGTGTACTCAATGGCTTCATTGTATCTATTTGCAACTTTAGTGTTATTATAAATGCGTGTTTCAAACTCAAGTAATATATCATCTCTAATATCACCAAACGCAACAGTTAAACTTCCGTCATGACCTCGAATTACATCGGTTGGTGTAACATAGGTGTTGTCTGTAAATTTTTCTGGTTGGTAAAGTGGAGAGAGTCCTAAACAAGCAGCGCTAGGAGGCACATAATTACCGTAGGTTGTAGTGTACTCACGAATCGTAATTACATCATTGACCGCAAGTGTTACATTGTCGGTGTTAATAGTAATGCGAGGCCCGTCTGTTGCCACTGTGTAATCATGCCCAAAACCAGTAAGAATCGTATCGTTACGATACACAAGGATTCCTTGATAATTTGCTTTAGTTAGGTCATATGAGTACAAAATGTCAAACACGTTTGTAGATATTGCGGTGTAAGTATACTTTGTTTCAGCATAGGTGTTACCCGTTGGCAGTGTATCGCTCCAATAAAATGGACTAAATTGGTTTTTCCCCGAATTAATTGTTTGTAAACAGGTGTCTAAAATATATGCATTTGTTTTACCCGACCAATCAATTCGAGCCACTGTATCTAATACAACGTTTTTGTATTTCTCATACTCATAGCTTGACCAGTCAATGGCATTGTAGTAATCAAAATCTTTATCTTTTAAGAATGTACCAGCAAACGTCAGTGGCGAACTTTGTTGTTGGATACTCTCTCCGTAAGGAGTTATATTTCCAAGATCACGGATGTTGTTAGCGCCATTAATTTTTCCAGTAAAGTCTTGTAAATTTTGGCAAATTGTGTTATAATGATTTCGTATAGTTCCAAGCGTAAACTCTTTTGTATCAATATTGATAGCATTATTTTCTAAGTTTGCAGGGATAGAATAGTACGCAATCTGACTAGGTGTATTACTGGTTACGCTTACTTCGATTGGAGTGCCAGTGGCAGGAGCAGTGATAAACGTTATCACACTTAAACCACTTGAATTTGTTGTAACAGTATAAGTGCTTGGTAATACAAACTCACCGTCCACAAAAACTTTGACTGGTACAGCCGTTCCAATTGTGTCAACCTTGATATCTAACACCAATGGAATAGCATTGTAGGTGAAACTGAATATTTGCCTACTTGTTATTTGATTGGTTGCTGTTTGCCAGCCTAATTGTTTAGTATATGCCGTAAGTGAACTATACTGTTGGACATGCCCGAGACTAATGTTTTCTGTAACACTAACCGAATCGTCTACATATAAGAATGTGTCGCTGTATAGATTGTTTGTAAATGTTATGTCTCCAACATTGTTAATGCTTTGGTACTTCAAAGGAGTTCCAAGGACGCTGTCTGCAACACCTGTGCCAACTGCGTAACTGAATAACTTGCTTCCTGCAAAGGTACTGCTTGGATAAACATCGGTATCACTAAAACTGTTTTCAAGATTATCAAACAAATCAAAAAGTGGTGCTTGATTGACAGCGGTTTTTTGTTGTGCTTCTATCCATCCGGTACCATTGTAGAAATATGATTTTCCTTGTCCCTTAACACCATTTAATTGGACAACCATGTGATTTGTGCTAACACCTGGTGACGAAATATCAGCAGGTTGTAAATCAATAACTGGATCGCTGCTCGGGTTTGGCCGAACAAAACTTACCACATATACTTTGTTGCGTACAGCAGTGTCTAAATCTGCCGCAAATATAATCCTACTGCCCTCGGTTAAAGAATAACCATCTGTGCTGTATCCCAACGACCCATTGACATTACTAAAAGCATCTTGTTCAGTGGTATCAATTACGTTCACTGGTTGGATACCTTCTACTCCAGAATTATAGAGTTTATAACTTGGTTTAAATTCAAGTATTGGACGCTTTGCTCGATTATCATTGTCTAATACCGCTACTGAATTATTGTACTGTGCGGTAACATTAATGATGTCTACATGAAACCAGCGATTGCTCCGAGTCCATGCATTTAAATCAAGACTTGCACGATTAATGGTCAGGTAATCTTGCACTGTTGGAGCATTTAGGCTGTCATCAAATGCTACCGCATCAAAGCCAGTGCTGTCAAACGGAACCGTTGAACTAGTTGTGTAGGTTTCTGGGGTTTTAAAATCAGTAACTGGCAACAATTTTATTTGTGTACCTACGCCTTCAATATAATATTCCTTTCCACTGTAACTTGCTGGTTGTGTCAACCCTTCAAATTGTACCTTAAGTCCGTTGGTAAATGTGACACCGTTTGGACTTGTATATGTGCTAGATTGCAATATTTCTGTAACATTTACAAATGCGTCGTCAGATTCTTCGATAAAATTAATTACTCCGAAGAAATTATCATTGGTACCATCTTGATAGTACAGGGTGTCAGCATTTGCTGTTATCAATGGTTGTCTTACATAATATCCATTTGCATCTTTGTACCAGGTGGAGCTTGCATTTGCGGTGCCGTAGTTTATGTTAAACTTAGTTAAATTTGATACTGACTGCACAAGGCTCAGTGTTATAATTGGATCTTCAGCAGCTGATAAATTAATTCTCCAAATACCATACTTGGTTGCGTCGTCGGTGATATAGGTTGCACCGCCGTCATCGGTCCAGCCACCTGCTTCTCCGTCGGCTGTTTCAGTGAAAATAAGTGTGCGACTTCCAATGTCTGTAAATCCATCTATTCCGCCATATGTAGATTTTAGGTTGCTTAGTGTTGATCCATATATTTGATTAAATTTAAGATCAGTTACAAGATCAACAGAACCACCATCAGCAAGTGTAAAATAAAAATTCTGCGCATCAACATCAGGTACATTAAAAGTGATTGTTCCTAAATCATCGCCATTATTTGATACGCCAAGAACCTCCCTGCTACTCTGGCTCGAAAAAGGAAGCGTTCCTGACTTTCCAGGAGCTGCTTGGATCCAAAAAGGATTGCCAGTTTGCGACACATCAAAGGTGTAGTTGCCTCCCCTTACCAGTGTAATTGTTGGTAATACGGCACTATAACCCGATAAGGTGTAACCATTGGTGCCTCGGGTAACCGTGAAATCATCGGTCAATGGAATAGCAGTTGCACTCACATCTACGCTATCCGGTCCTTCAGGTAACCAATAGTATTGTCCAAAGTTTACAAACTTATCAAAGTCTACAAACGAATCCCATGAGTAGTATTCACTATTGAATAATCGATCAGCACGGGTTACGTTTGCACCTTTAAGTGCAAGAGTATCAATCATTCCTGGGTAGGTGATTACATCGTCAACAACATTTTGATTTGGTTTTAAAAATACAACCCCGGGCTCTAATTGATAATCTGATCGTTCAGCGGAAGGTTCAACAAGATAACTGTCGTTCGGGTCTACCCCAACTCCAACTTTTCGTCCAATATAGCCTTGACGCTGTGTAACTTTTGGTTCTTGAACCAACTGATCAAGTGTGCTACTTAAAAATTGTTTGTTTGTATTTGTGCGAAAGATTTCAGGTAAAAAATCAACGCTACGAACTGAAGTTGCCATTAGTATGAACTTCCTCCACCGCTGCTACTACTACCACTGGTTGTACTGCCGCTAGTTGTACCATTGTTTGAACTGCCTGATGTTAATCCGCTTACTGGAGCACCGCTACGCAACTGACTACTGGTTAATGCAGTAATTACTTCGACGTTATTTACTGTTGCGGCATTAACAAAAATTTCATTTGCTTGGCTTCTAATTTCGTATAAATCACCAAAACTCTTCAGCGGATCAACTGGAACCAGTACAACCGTACTAATTATATCGCCTAGCTCATCATGTAGGTAGGCACTCAGTTCACTAAAATAGAATGTATCACCAAAGTCCCATTTATCAATAGTAAAGTAATTGTTCATCTCGGCGATAACTCGACTCTTAATTTCACTTTCACTAACAGTGCTGTTTGCATTCTTTACGCACTTTATTGTTGCTCGTAATTCTGTAGCAGCTTTATTGCCAAATAACGGTTTGAATATAACACTGTTTAATATCACGTTATCAGAAATCATTTTGTACTGATTAAGTCCATTGTAATCTGTGTTTAATTCATCGATTGTAGGTAATGCAGGTTGTGGAACAGTGCCTGTGCTGTCTTTGATATAGTTTTGGTAAGCAATATAGTAGGCGCTGGTAACCAAGTATACGTCGATAATATTTGTAGAGCCTGGGTCAATCCGACGGCTCAACGGAGCATTGTGTCTATATTGAAAATCAAGACTATTACGACCAACAAAGGCTTCATAGCCTGCCACTGATGCGATTGTTCTAACGCCACTTACACTTATACTTAATATATAAAAGGCTTTGTCACTGGTAGCATAGAATACCTGTCCGTCTGCGTATTCGCTCTTAGCAAGCTCGATTGCATCTAATGTTGCAAATGTGGAAACAATAACTCCAGCAGCCAATGGCAAATACCTTTCTAAATTATCAAAATCAGTGGTGCGTTGTAGGAACACCAACTTGGAATTAGGATTTACAGATGGATCAACAATGGTAGTAAAGTAATCTGGATCATCTGGAACGTTATCATTGTCGAAGTCACCAAAACTTATCTGCACCCTAAAATCGTCAACAAAGCCGTCGGCTTCAACTGGCTGCCCTACAATATCTAAAATTTGATCTACATTTAAAGGGGTGCTTGCATCCGGAACTGTGTTGATTTTTAAAACATTAACGAAGTCATTGATTGTTTTTCCTGTCTTGGTATCATAAACTTCTTGACTACCATCCCAGAAAAATCGTGTTTGTAAAACACTGCCGAAATATCTTGCTAGATTTCTACTGGTTACGGTATAGGTCACACCATCAGTTTCAAATCTAACTAACCAACTATTGTCTAATCCGGCACCAGTAGTGTTTTGTGCGTTTGCTAAACTAAATGAATTTGACGCATCCAAATTTGTTGATGAAATAAGGTACCATACACTGTTGAGATTATCGTACCCTAACCCAAATTCTCTATAAAGTTGTACCTGGGTATTAATAGTCTGCTCGAGTGAGCTTGGTAAGTCAGTTATCAACTGTGGTATAACCTGTATTGCAATAGCCCCGGTTGGAATATCTTGATTTATACTTACTGGTCCGGTGCCATCTGCAAGATTACCTTTTCCAAAATTTGTTCCGTCAAGCGTTAACGCACTAACTGTGGCCCACAGTGTGTCTGTAGCATTAGGATGATTTGCGCTGCCAGACATTAGACGGTTATTTTGGTCAGTCATGAAATGATAACCAGTAGGAGCCTTAAACTTGACCAAACTATTTACTACGATGTATTTTTTATTATCGCTTACACTAGGTCCAACAGGTGCTGGAGCACCATTGGTTATGAATCGAAAATACCCTGTTGACTGATTAGTGCTGGTGGTACTTTTTACCCAATCAATGTTTAGCACTGCGAGGTCAGGACGGTCGAAGTTGTTATAATAGAATTCCAACATGCCTCGACTTTTAATTACAGGTTCCAGTTGATTTTGAATTACATTGTTAATGTCATTTATATCTAAGAATTCAAATGTAAAGTTTGGTAATTCATCTTTTTGATAGATTAATCCATCGTCGGCGAATACATTTGTGCTTGAATACTTTCCTGTGATATCAACTAGATCTAGGTATCTGCTGGTTCCTATACTGCTACGATTGACTGCTTTACTTTTAATAATGGTGCTGAATAGACTATATGGTAAATTGTTATAATCCTCACCATTCACCATACGATTTTGTGTATAGAACTTTGCAGGTGCTCGACCTTTGATGTCAGCAATGCCTTCCCTATTGGTTGCGTTGCTTACTGGTTGTGCCAATGCACATGTAAATGTAATTGTTTCTTGCCTTCCTGCTCTGCTGGTATATGTAAGCGATAGTTGAACATTTTGCATGTCCTCAGGGTTAATAATATATCGTAGTCCGTTGCTGGAACGGACATAGGTTCTAAAATTGCCCACCGGTATTTCACTGAATACACCATCGCCAAAGTTTAAGGCTATCTGATCATTGCTACGGCTTGTAACGCTAAAATACTGGCGTACGTCAGCGGCAGTTTGTTCCACTGCTCCAGCAAAGATATTATCTACCTCTGTCCATTCTTTGTCAATTGCTCCTACTGAATCCAATTGGTACAACCAAACATCACTATTGTTAATTCCTTCGATGTTTACATCAACCACACGATTGCTTACACGCTCCGCAAGGTTGAAATCAAGATTTTGTAAACTTCCTTGTTTGAAGTAGAAGAAGAATCCTGTATTTGGACTTGCAAACCCTGCCCTATCATTTCTGTAAAGTATGTTAAAAGCAGCATTTGGTTGTGGTGCTGGTTCATAAACATAGTTGGCATTTTGAGTACTTGCACTTACTGCTTCAAATGACATATCCACACCATTCACAGTGGTGCTGTAAGGAATCACTGGCAAGAATCCAGGTATCAAATTTACCGTGTACTCGTCTGTTTGAATGCCGAGAATGTCTTGGCTAGATCCAGGTTTTCCAATGCGTTGACTGCTGGTTAATGCAGCATTTAGTACAACCGTGAACTGCTCAAACCAATTAGCGTTTGTTGCATCATTCCAGTTTATTGTAACATTTGAGAGGTTGTTACCATTGTAATCGGTCACATTTTCTGTAGTAATAACGCTAGTAACTTTTATGAAACCACTGGCTTCGGTGTTGCGTTTTGGTGTGTAGCCAACCAACTCAGCCAGCCGGATTACACTGTCTCTACGTTCGGCTGTGTCTAGGAAATTTTCACGAGTGTTTAAATCATTACGGAAACTTAATGCCTGGCCCATGAATGCCATAACATCCAGCAGAGCCACAAACTCTGAACTTTCAGTATAGTCATTAAAACTTTCTGGATAATACAAACGAATATAATCAATGAAACTTTTTCTTATTGTTTCAAAATCATAACTTTGAAGATCAGCCTCTCTATAAGTCTGATAGATGCGTCTCCAATCTTCAACACCAAAAATTGCTGTTTGTCTAGTTGTCTTTGCCATAGTACCTTCCGTGAAGTATTTATGGCTTTAATTATAGTGGTAGTTTATACAAACGAAACTCTGCTGCTTTGTTGATCAAAAAATGCCGCTAAACGTTGAGCTTCTGTGCTTCCTACAACTTGAACTGCCATTTCAACTATTATTCCGTTATTCTGAGTACTAACAGTTAGATCAGTAATTGCTACACGAGGATCAAGGCCTACCACCCTGCGCATTTCTGCCTCTATTTGCCTCACGGTTTCTGTGCTTTGATTATCAAAAATAAAATTCCACATGCTGGTACCAACCAGTGGACGTCCAGGAACTTCACCTTGTCTGATGCTAAGGCTATTAAGGACATCTCTTTTAATCAAATCAAAGTCTACCAGTGTGTATCTTTTGTATTGATTTATTGTGTTGAATCCTACGAAAGTTGGCATAGTGTATTTAACCCCTTCTTGCTTCTTCTAATTCGGCCTGTAGTCTATCACGTTTTTTGCGTAAGGCTTCTGCTTCACTGCTACGCAAAAAGTCCTTGAACTTTTTATCTGGGTTTGCAAGTAGATAGGCTTTTTTAGCTGCCACCATTTCACTCTTTGTAACATTGTTAATCTGGCGTAGAAGTTCCTTGGTTCGTTCATTATTAACCCTTGGAGCACTGGTTCTGGTGTATGTAGGTCCTTGAGTTTTTGTTGTGTTAATGGTTGTGGTCACCGCAACATCAACTTCTTTGCGTATTGTTTTAGATCCACTAGGCGTTGGAACCGTATATCCTTGTATGCTATTACTAATCTTCTGATCTACTAATTGAACGCTGTAGGTACCGCCAGCCATTGCTTTATCCATGCTTGATTTTGTTTCGGTAGTAACTTCATTGTTGAGATACTTTTTAAAGGTACTTGCATCTGTTAAACTGGTTGCAGATACCACACTGGCTAGATCATCAGGTGATTCTGCACCAGTAACTATACCTTCAGCCCGAAGGTCATCAAGGCTGCTCTTAAACAAACTTGCTTTAGTATTGTCTTGTAGTGATTCGTCAGTTAAGAACAGGCTAACATTAGTAACACCATCTTTACCAGACCATACATCAGGACTGCTTAGGACCGTGCTTAAATTAGCAGTCGATCCTTTGATATAGAAGTCTTCTGTGCCTGGCTTGAGATATCCGGCTTTTTCCAAATTACCTGCTGAAAAACCATATGTGCCTACTCCTATGTTATCACTTATAACGTTTGATGCCTGCGGTACTTCAGCCTTTGCTTGAGCAAGCATACCAGTGACCTGCTCTGGTGCAATGCTACCTACGCTGATTTCTGCTTTTGTTTGGGTCTCGTATTGGGTGGCGTCGATTGCATTGAAATCTTTATCTTTTGCTTGATTTATTGCATCAGTAACTTCGGGTTGGGTAGGTACCGTTTCTGTGACATTTGTAATGTTGGTCACAGTACCAGTACCGCCGCCATGCAACGGGTAAGGTTCATGGGTTGGAGCTCGAGTTACGACCGTATCAATTTTATTCTGTTCAACCGTCCAACCACTGGTACTGTCAAAAATTACATCTGGGAGTTTCTGTCTTGGTATTTTGGTTGTTTTTGCTACGCTAGCTGCACTGCCGCTGTTTAAACTGATACAACCTGCTTTTAAATTAAGGGCACTACCACCATTCCAACTTCCTGTTTTTGAATTCTGTAATGCCAGGCTACCATCACTTTTTACACCAACATACTTTTCACTATAAGCAGTTAAAGTGTTTTTTCCTGTAAGTTGTAAAGCCGTGGTTTCAAGATTCATTGTGAACTCGCTATACATATTCATTGTACTACCACTGTTCAAGTTAATGCTGGCATCGGCATGCAGGTTAATATCACCCTGGCTACGAATATTAACACTGTTTGTTGCAAATAAATCAATGGTGCCTTCGAGACCAAGCTCAACCCAACTCTGTCCATTTGCATGCATGATATGAAGGCTGTCTCCGCTATCACTGAGCATGATTTGATGGCCTTTTGCCGTTCTAATACGCACCAGTTGATCGTTGCCATTTATATCACCATCATCCATAATGAAACTATGGCCGCCTCTGCGTCCGATTACCTTCATTGAGCCAATTGGTACGCTTCCAGGATTATTTGCATCTTGGTTAAGTCTTGCTGTAATTTCAACGTCACTATAACCGCCGCTGTAAATTGGTCTTCCTGGTGTGCTTACACCATAGACCGTGCTGGGACTTTCACGGTAACTGTTACTGCCAATTGTCCCCCGCACGTTGTCTGAAATAACTCCTTGCTGAACTAAAACACCAGCAAGATAGTTGTGTACAGGATAAGGTACACGAGGCCAGTTTGGTGCCTCGGTTATTGCAGGGTTTTCGTCATTGTATTCAACAACAGGCAGTTGGGTGCTGTTTGCAAAAAGTCCTGGTTGTTGCCCTGCTTCAAGCACATAGTTTGATGTACTACCTATGGCTGGTACCATGTGGTGCGGTTCATCGCCAGTAACAACGCTTCCAAGATAGTATCCTTGGTTCGGATCACCATTAGCAAAGAAACAAATAACTCGTGTGCCCACGTCTGGTGGCGTGTACCACATACCATAACTGTGTTTGTTCTGTAGGAAACTTCCTGCTCCAGTATCCGGACTATCAGGATCAGTAGATCCATAAAATGGACTGATATAACTCATTGGTTTCCAGAAGTCTGGATTGTTTTCATCTGGCCCGCTTAAGAATTCTATGTAGACGTCAATTTTTCCACTGCGTGTGCTGTCAACGTTGTTTTTTACAATGCCAATAAAAGGACCGCTTTCTGCCGGTACACCACCTGCTCCGGTGGTGAAGGCTTTGCTTACTCCTTTGGTACGTTGTACGTTTTCTGCCATTTACCCTATTCCTTTTCCATAACCACCCACTCCACCAAAGACAACTTCGGTGCCTGCATCATCACTGACTACCGGACTACCAGGCTTGGGTTGTACCGCCTGCTCTCCTACAAATTTAGTCAAATCTCGATCACTGCCGTAAACTCTTACGGTCTGACCTCCAATTTGTGTGTCTCTAAACGGTAATTTCTTGTCAATGTTAAAGTTTTTACTACCCGTGGGTGTAAGTTGAATGCTGCGATTTGGTTGCGAGGCACTCTTAGGAGTGCTTCCGATTGGGCTGGTTGGCCACTGTTCCAAGCCATCTGCTTCCTGCTGTGCGCCAATATCAGCAATGCTGGTGTCAAAGGCTGAACCTAGGGTTATGTTTTCATCAGCCTTGGCATTACCACGATTGATACCTTTGGTTGGACCTCCGGTGGCGCCTTCAAACTCTCGTATGGTGCCATGTAGTGTTTGTGTAAAAGCACCCTTGCTGAAACTGTTCTCTACCCTGTTGGCAGCAAACACCAGACTCTCTTGCGCAACGTTGGTCTCACCTACAACATTCTTTACAGTATTGTTTTCATACACAGGACTTAAACCCGTGGTTAGGTCATAGTCCACCACTGGATTAAATCTTATTTCGTAGAGTACTTCACTGCCATCATAGTTTACACTGCCATCTGGCATAAATGGTTTGAGGTTTATTTTTTCGTTGTAGAGCACTTCAGACTGTTGTACCCAATCCGGGTCACCAACAATGGTAATCTTGTTGTTGGCCACATCGGCATAGTAGTACAATCTATCACTGAGGTTAGCGGCGGGTATGCTACTGCCTTTGGAACCGCCTTGTTGACTGGCATTAGGTGGCCCATAATTGTTTTTCACAGGATATCTACCCTGTGGACTATCCTCCACGCTACCATCATTTCCAATGGTAACCAAGAAGTTGCTGTTCACCTCAATCACAAAGTCAAGTACCTCTGTGTTTTCACCAGTAAACCAATATGGATACAACTTGTGCGTTCCCCTGTAGGTTGCCGGCGGAAAGTATGGACTGCGTGGGGTGTTGATCTGGTAGGCACTGATGGTGTACTTGATCTTGTATGCATAGTCCCTGCGCTTGTTATCGTACGCTATGGGAGTACACTGAGTTCTAACCCTGTACCACTGGACCGTTTGTACCTTGCTCTGCTGAGATTTAATTTTGCCTGTTTTTGAATCAAACACAACATTTTGTTGGCTTGTTATATATGTGCTACTGCGCATCACTAGATCGATCAACTGCACAATCTGTTGTCCAGCGGCTACGCTCCAGTTTTTGGTTGCACTATCATAGTTGAGTTTGCTGCCAAGATATTGCTGTGAACTGCTGGTTGTTTTTTTATTGGGTGCATTTTGTTTGGATTGCTGAGGCTGTGGTTTTTCTAACTTAGCATCTTTTAATCCTGGCAGATCTTGCAAAACAATTTCGTACACATCGGCCACTTCATATGTGCCTTGCCGAACCAAACGCTGTTGATGCTCGTTAAGTGCTTCACATAGTCCCTGCGTAATAGTAGATCCTGTTAATCCACTTGCACTGCTGGTTGGTGCGTCGCCCGCGTCGCCTTCGTCGATGTCGTCGTCATCTCCTTGGGAGAATGAAAAACCTAACTTGCCATTTAACAGGGTTTGTACATCAGGTGCTACAAGTTGCAAGTTAAATGGAATACTTCCACGGGCCGTGCTTAGTGCAACTTGGGTTTGAGGAATAGTTCCTTCTACTCGGTACTCTACGTTTTGATTTTTTATCTGATAGGTAATGTTTGCAATCTGGAATGGGATAAACTTTTCAGCCACGGCATTCTGATCGGTCACGTTTGCGTTTTTAAAAACCTGATCTGCTGTTACACGATTGCCCGCCTCATCATAACCGTACCAGCGTATAACCATTAGATAGTTTTGTGCTAGTTCACTGGTTGTGGCGGCTGTTAGTCCTGTGTGTTCTATGCATGCATTGTTTAATCTGTTTAAAAATGTGATTCCGTTTGGTTCAACAACCGTAAAGTTTAACAGCACTGCATTGTTTGCACTGCCAACCTCCTGCGTTCCAACAACGCTGGTTATGTTTAAATCTTCTATGTAGAGATCAAGATCAAACCACTGATTACGCTCGCCAAGTGGTGCTCCTCCGCTTTGAATAATCAGTTGCTTGCTGGGTAATTTTTTGTCCTGGCTGATGAGCAAATCTACAAATTCCCTGCGATCCAACAGGTAAATGCTGATGCTGTAGGTCATGTTGCTCAAACCGGCAAGCATGTTTGGCGTCGGTTCAATTTTTTGTAAAAACTCAGCGGAGATGGTAGGACGTCCATCGCTACCGGTTGATGCTCCTTTGGTGTCACGCGGGATTTCGTATGCATCATCCGTGTTGCTAGCACCGCCAGGGTTGGTTTGTGTTTGTTTGATAGTGCCGTTGGCACCCGGTTGTTGCCTTAAACCACCTCCCTCAGGACCATAATCGTTTGCAGGATCAGCAAGTTCATACTCATTTGCGTTGCTACCACTTGGCGTAATAGGTGTCTGTGGTGGTACTGCAGGACTCTGCGTAGCGGCATTTTCGTCCTGTGCCGCTGCTCCAGTTTCAACTTCCTGTCCTGCGCTGTTGCTTGTAGGCAATGGCGGCGCCTTGCGTCTTTCAAAATCCTGCCTTTCGGCTTGTCTAAAAATCGAATTCAGTCTTGAGTTTGCGTCATTAAAACCCTCGCCCAAGGCATCAATCGCACTTAATAAGTTTGTTTCCTGTTCATCTGTGAGCGTGGTGTTGGAGACAACTTTATCAATGAGATCGTTTAGTGCATCGATAGCATCACCAATTTCACCACTAATTGCATTCACTTGATTTGTAATTTCAGCCGCTGTCGCACCGTTGTCTACAGCACTTTGTATACCAGCGACTTGAGCAGAGATCCTGCCTAATAGGCTTCGGTAGAAATTATATTCGTTGTAGTAGTCTTGGGACGTGGCCATGGTTTAGAACCCTAGCACTGTTTTCAGTGTGCTTTTTTTTGGCAGGTAAATTGTGGTGCCTGTGGTAAAATCATTCAGTGGGTTGACCAATGTATTAGGATTACGTTGAGCAAACACCCACCACAACGTTGCATCTTCATAAAGATCGTAGGCCAGCAAATCTGGACGTAGATTGTATGTCACTGTTATTGTATACTCAAGATCATCCACTAGTTTTGGAATATTTCTGTTTACCATTAGGCTGAGATAGTTATCGTCCCTGGTAGGAGTATCAAAGTACGGGCTGGTAGGTTTGTACTGTACGGCCATTACCAAAATCCTCTTTTAAGTAGGTCGCCATTTGCATATTTCTGCAGGCTGAATACCTGGCTAACTTCCCTGCGACTCTGTACCGGAAGCAGCAAAACGTTTAATTCAATCTTGGTTGGCACATAGGTTGGCGAGTTTTGTCCAAGGTTAGGCCCACTTGGAGTGGTATTGTTTGGATCCGCACCGGTTGGTAGCCCATTAATCAGTGCCCTTATTCGACTGCTAGGAAGTGTTGAATTATTTGTGTTTAGATTTTGTCTAAATTGCAATGTTCCAGCCTGTCCATTTATCTGTGTTGCGTTGGCCCTAATGTAGTTAACATCATCTGGCAAGTTATAGTTAAATTGTGTAATTACCACTGGATGTTGGTTAAATTGATACTCACCAAATCCGCTTAAAAATAAAACTGGAGGTGGGCTTCCCCTGTCAGCATCCTGTCCGTAAAACATTTTGCTTGCTGCTTTTAGGAATGTGATTACAGCCAGCATGTAGTTTGCTTCTGCGGTATCTTGTGCTGTAAAAGTTGCATCCATGTTTATCTCGCCAACGTCACTGCCTTGGTACCAGTAGTGCTTATAGTTGCTGTGTGTTGGCTCATAAGGGGTGTACCTTGCACGATAATTGAGATTTACTCTTGGAGTATATGGAAATATAATGCCATCTGTTACTCTGAGTGGTGCCAATAAACGATTAGCAGGATCATTGTAAAAGTACGGAGCATTTGGCGCAAGTTGTAGCCTAACACGCCAATCTCCCTTGCCAATGCTTGGTTCTCTGGTAGCACGAATTGCCGCTTGGCTTTTTAAACGTTCCAAGGCGGCGCTGTTTACCTGTGGTACTGGATCTGGTGGAGTAACCGGAAAATCTTCTTCGTCTTCGTCATCTTGACCGTATGGGTCAACACCATCTGCTGGTGCTCTCTTAAGGTTTGCTCCAAACTCTAGTTCTTGAAATGGATCTTCACCAGGATAACCCGTGTCGTCGGTATCTTCAGTATCGGTGGAATTTAGGTTAGATCGTTGCTCCTGAGCCCTTTGTCTATTACTCTCTACCTGTTCGGCGGCTGGACTAGTAAGAGAAACTCCTTCTGCGCTGGCATTTTGAACTCTTTGTGCCTGTGCTCGTGCCCTGTTATTTTCTTGGGTATTAACTGGTTCGTCTTGAGTTGGTACCTCAGGCTCAACTGAAATATCTCTTTGAATATCTGAGAACTCATCAAAACTTTCTTCTGCTTGCTGTTGTACTTCAGGATCTTGGGCAGGTGATCTTTGTGCTTGTGCTCTTTGACGATTATTTCTTCTAGTTGGAGCTTCTGCTTGTTCTGCTACTGGACTTTGTGCAGGACTTACGGTTGGAGGTGCTTGCGTGGCAGCACCAGCAGGAACATACTGATCAAGTTCTAATTGTGCTTCAAAGATCTCTCCGTCTACTTCAATCATGCTGGCCGCGGTAGCTTCCAATGATCTTTCTAATCTTTCGCTTTCAGCAAACTGTTGAAAAGTATTGAATCCTTGCTGTTGTATAGTGGCATTGAGTGCATCTATCCGGGAAGTGGTAGACGTATATTGTTGAATCAATCGTTTTTTCTGATTTTGTAAAGCAATCAAATCATTTTGAGTGTAGGCCACATCATTCTCCTGTCTGTTATTTATGGCAAGCAAAAACGGCTAAGTTAATGATTGACAACCCCGCTCAGACCTGTATAATAAGTACATTCCTACGGAGATTTCAATGGCTATCAAGCAACCTAAAAAAGTAAATTATCTTAATAATCGTGACATTTTGAAAGAAATTCACCGCAGTAAAAACACCTACTGTTCGTATCTAGATCGTGAAACTGATCATCAATATGATATTATTTTACCCAGCGTTGACAAAATTAATCAACGCACTGTAGCCGAAGCAAGACGCAATCGAGCAGATCGTATCAAAAGAGAGACAGGAGAAATACTAGATCCTAAAAAAGATATAGCAAACACAGATCTTGTTTTCCGTATCACTTGTTGGGAACACATACCCAAGGTACCAAAGAAACTTACAAAAGCACAGGAAAAGAAAAAATCAAAACTGGAAGAACTACTCGAAATGGACGATGTAGACTATGAAGATGATGGTTTACAAGAACTTATGGAAGATGTCAAACAGGATCTCAACTATGTAAAACTGCCATTCCCACCATTCTATCATTATCGGATCAACGAAAACAAACAGCCATACCTAGTAGGCAAAAGCCACTGGAAAGGAGACTTAGATTCAGGAGAGTTTCGCAAGGATCATGGCATGATGACTCCAAAACTAGCACACATGTTTATCAAACTGTGCGAACGTTATGCTACACGAAGCAACTGGCGTGGCTATACCTACAACGAAGAAATGCGTGGACAAGCACTGCTACAACTCAGCCAGATTGGATTGCAGTTTGATGAGAGTAAATCACAAAACCCATTTGCATACTACACAGCGGCCATTACCAACAGTTTTACAAGGGTGTTGAACATTGAAAAGAAAATGCAGAACATTCGTGATGACATCTTGGAACAGAATGGCTTGAACCCAAGTTATACAAGACAGTTTAAAAACAGTCGCGAAGCAAAGGTACTTGCAGAGTACGAAGCAGGCGGCGCAGTTGAAGAATAACCAAGGTTATCTTGAGCAATACATCTATAAAGAAATTGTTTACTTAAAAAAATATTTGTATTTGCCTAGCAGTAGTTTGTATAAAAAATGCAAAGAATTATACAAGCCCAGTTACGCATCCAATGAAAGATTAATCTTTAGCTTTCAAGGAGCAATACCGCGAGACTTATTGGCCCATCTTCAACGTGTAATAACTCATTTAGATATTTCTGATTGTTTTGTACTAATATGTAATACTCATCAAGGTACAAAAAAATTAATCAAAGATGTGCATGATGCTTACAGTATCGATGAGGACAATATTTTTGAACTCTTGAAGATTGATTTACATGATGATCACCTGGTTGAAAATTTACCAGATTGCAAACCTTTGTTAAATCCGCCCGAAAGCATGTGCATGTATCCTTGGACACAACTTGAGTTCAAGCCCAATGGCACAGTGCGTCCTTGTTGTGTATACAAGCACGAAATTAAAGATGAACTTGGCAATGTAATAAATCTCAATGACAACAACAATATTAAATTTGAAGACTTGTATTTTAGTCACGACGTTAAACTGTTACGTGATCAATTCCGCCAAGGAAAATATCCATCAGGCTGTAGTAAGTGTTGGAACGAAGAAAAAATTGGAAAACAAAGTGATAGAGTACTATATCAATGGCTTGCTAGAGATAAACTTTTTAACATTGATTATGAATCTGAAAATTTTGAAAACCTAACCAGTTTTAATTTGAAACTTGGATCCATGTGTAATCTTAGTTGTAGAATTTGTAACATGAATTGGAGTAGTAGTGTGGCAGCAGAAATATTAAAAGATGTTCCTGTATCTGAGAAGAAACAACACGAAGCATATCTAGCACTTCGACGAGGCGAGTGGCCTAAGAAAAACAAAAATTTTTGGAGCGAACTAACCAAGTTGCTTAAGAATGTAGACTACATTGAATTTGCTGGCGGCGAACCACTGTTAAGCCAGCATCATTGGAAAGTTTTAAACATAGCTTGTGATTTAGGCTATGCAGAAAATATTGTTTTAAGATACAATTCAAATGCTACAGTTCTGCCAACACAAAGTCAACTGGATCTCTGGAAACAATTTAAATTAGTACGTTTGGATCTCAGCATCGATGACATTGAAGATAGATTTGATTATCAAAGATACGGGTCACAATGGGAAATTGTACAAAATGTAGTATCGGTTATAAATCAAGACAAAATTAAAAACATTGTTACCCAAGTAAGTATTACTATCAACATGCAAAATGTTTACTACATACCTGAACTAGTTCAGTGGGCAGACCAACAGAACTTTGACCATGTTTGGTTTAATCACCTACAGGCCCCTGAATGCTTAAATTTATCAAGCATGAATTCAACTTTTCAACAGCAAGTTATTGATAAATGGAATAATACCGATTTCGGTCGACACACCGCCCAAATTCATGTATTCTTAGACTACATCAGTAGTATCGACCTATCTGGGCCAGATGAATTCATCAAATACACAAGAAAAATTGACAATGTTAGAAATCAAAACTTTGCAGACGCACATCATGAAGCTGCACTTATACTGGGATATGTTAAATGAGTAATCTTTTTAAAAAAGCCATAGTGTTCACGGACATTCACTTTGGGCTGAAAAGTAACAGCCTTCTACACAACCAGGACTGTGAAAAATTTGTAGAGTGGATCATTGAAACAGCAAAACAACGAAATATCTCAACTGGACTATTTCTTGGTGATTGGCATCATCATAGAGCTAGTATTAACCTTCATACTCTTGATTATTCATTGAGAGCACTAGAAAAACTCAATGCAGCATTTGATCAATTTTACTTTATTCCTGGCAACCATGATTTGTACTACAGAGACAAACGTGACATCACAGGAGTAGAGTGGGCCAAACACTTGCCAAACATCCACATCTGCAACGATTGGTTTGAAGATGGTGATGTGGTTATTGCTCCTTGGCTGGTTGGCGATGATCACAAACGCATTCAAAAGATGAGTGCTCAGTATATCTTTGGACACTTCGAACTGCCGCACTTTAAAATGAACGCAATGGTAGAGATGCCAGACCACGGTGAGGTAAAAGCAGAACACTTTGGACAGTACGGCAAGGTGTTTTCAGGACACTTTCACATGCGGCAAACCAAGAACAACATCAACTACATTGGTAATGCTTTCCCTCATAACTTTTCGGATGCAGGAGATGCTGAGCGTGGTTGTATGATACTGGATTGGGGAGGTGAGCCAGAATACCTTGCTTGGCCAGATCAACCGTTGTACAAAGTGCTAAATCTTAGTACAGTAATAGATAACGCCGCTACAATACTCAAACCCAAAATGCATGTGCGAGTAAACTTGGATATAGACATATCTTACGAAGAAGCAAACTTTATTAAAGAAAAATTTGTAACAGATTACAATCTGCGTGAAATGGCACTAATACCAAACAAGCGCGGCGCACTTGAAGACACAGTAAGTGTTGGCGAAATTAAATTTGAAAGTGTAGATCAGATTGTAACTGATCAAATCACAAACATTGAAAGTGAGTTTTACGATAACAAACTACTGTTAGAAATATATCAAAATCTATGATTCATATAAAAGACCTTACGGTTAAAAACTTCATGAGTGTGGGCAATGCCACACAGGCCATTAACTTTGACAGGCAAGACCTTACACTGGTACTAGGTGAAAACCTAGACCTAGGCGGTGATGGTAGCCGTAATGGTACAGGTAAAACCACAATCATTAATGCACTCAGTTACGCACTGTATGGCAGTGCATTAACCAACATCCGCAAGGATAACTTGATTAACAAAACCAACGGCAAGAACATGTTGGTAAGTTTAGAGTTTGCGGTTAACGGGCAAGAATATCGTGTGGAGCGGGGACGTAAACCTAACCTGCTCAAGTTCTTTGTGAATAATCAAGAACAGGAAACAACGGACAACGCTCAGGGCGACAGCAGACAAACACAAGCAGAGATTGAACGTATATTGGGTCTCAGCCACGACATGTTCAAGCATGTTCTGGCGCTGAACACATATACGGAACCGTTCCTAAGCATGCGAAGCAATGATCAACGTGCTATCATTGAAGAACTATTGGGTATTACACTGCTTTCGGAACGTGCTGAAGCAATTAAAGAACGTATAAAAGAGACCAAAGATGCGCAGAAAGAAGAAGAGATGCGCATCAAAGCGGTGCAAGAAGCCAACAAACGAATTGAAGACCAAATTGTAAGCCTAGAAAAACGTAGAACCCTTTGGGAACGCAAGAAAACAGAAGATGTTGAAGGTTTAACCACCGCTATCGACAGCCTAAGCCATGTAGACATTGACGCAGAGATCGCCGCACACAGGGCTTTAGACACGTTCTACGACACCAAAAAAGCCATTGAAGATGCATACAAATGGATACGCAGTATAGATCAAGACAACGCTAAACTAGAAAAATTACAAGCAAAACTGGAAAAAGAGATTGAAGACTTACAAAGCCACAAGTGTTATGCTTGTGGACAAGAACTGCACGACAACAAGCATGAAGAAATACTAGAAGGCAAACGTGCTACACTAGAAGAAACAGCACATCAAATACTTGCTAATCAAACACAAGAACAAGAACACAGAGATACTCTTGCTGAACTAGGTGAACTGGGCACTGCACCCACGGTGTTTTACGACACCGTAGAACAAGCATACGAACATCAGAACACACTTAGTGGACTACAACAGCAACTAGAAAATCGCAGTGCTGAAACAGATCCGTACAGTGAACAAATTGAAGAAATGAAACAACAGGCGCTTCAGTCTGTGAACTATGATGTTATAAATGAACTAACCAGACTGCAAGAACATCAGGACTTCTTATACAAACTGCTTACCAACAAAGATAGTTTTGTGCGTAAACGTATCATTGATCAAAACTTGAGTTACTTGAATGCAAGACTTACGCACTATTTGGATAGAATTGGATTGCCACATCAGGTTGTGTTCCAAAACGATCTTAGTGTAGAAATAACCGAACTTGGTAGGGACTTGGACTTTGATAACTTGAGTCGAGGCGAGCGCAACAGACTTATACTTTCAATGAGTTGGTCGTTCCGTGACGTTTGGGAGAGCTTGTACAAACCAATCAACCTGTTGTTCATCGACGAGTTAGTCGATTCAGGCATGGATAGCAGTGGTGTTGAAAATGCACTTGGACTGCTCAAACACATGGCTAGAGAAAGACACAAGAGTGTATGGTTAGTGAGCCACAAAGATGAACTAGCAGGGAGAGTTGGTAATATTCTGAAGGTAATCAAGGAGAACGGATTTACCAACTACAACACAGACGTGGATGTACTATGAACATCGCCTGGGATCATTGGCATATTGAAGTAAGCAGTATCTGCACATTGAAATGTCCAAGGTGCCCAAGGGCCGAAGTACCTGAGAGTTTACTTAACACATCACTGAACCTAGATTTTTTCCAAAACAACATCAGTGCTAACGTTGTGCGCCACATGAAAAAAATTACTTTCTGTGGCAACGATGGTGATCCAATTTATTGCAAAAGTTTTTTGGAAATTTGTGCATGGCTTAAAAGTGTAAATCCTTCCTTGCAGTTAGTGATAGTAACCAATGGTAGTTACAAGAGTGCAGAATGGTGGGACTCGTTAGGTAGTACTCTCAATGAGCACGACGAAATTCATTGGAGCATTGACGGTTGGGACCAAAAGAGTAACGAGCAGTACCGTGTTAATTGTGATTGGAATAGCATTGTTGAAGGCATACTAGCGTTCCGACAGGCCAATCAAACTTCATACAGATTATGGGCTAGTATTGCCTTTGCTTTCAATGAAAACCATTTACAGCGGTTACAAGATCTTGCAAAACTTTGGCAGTTTGATGCTTTCCAACTTACAAAAAGCACAAAGTTTTCATTAAAATATCCTGAGATTTACAATTCGCAGGACAATCTACAACCAAAGAACAAAGATCTAATTGCGCTCGGTGATAGATTTCAGCGGGAGGTTGTAGAACTAAGCGATAAAGTTAGACCAGGTTCGGATCTTAAACAAATGTACAAAAACCGTGCTAAAAATCTAATTACCAGTACAAAGGCTTTTGGTTTATGTCACATCGGAGCCAAAGGAGTATTTTTAAACAGTCGTGGAGAATTTTATCCTTGTTGTTGGGTTGCAACTCGTTACGAACATAACCAGCAATGGCAAACATTAGCCAAAAACAAATTTAATCTGTATCATAACAGTGTTGAATCTGTAGTTAACGATCAGTTTTGGCAAACAGAGTTTATGAAGTTTGATACTCTTGAATGCCGGACCAAGTGTACAAAAAATAAACTCACAGATCTGGAATACGTGTCTGAATGGTAAGCAACATTGACACAATAAATTACTTGTATTATTAACCAGGACTAAGTAAGAGCCCAGAGGAGCACTATGGATTGGACCTATAATGGTAAGACGGTAGAAGAACTACCCAAAGACTGCGAAGGATTTGTTTACCTTATCACCAATCTAACAAACAACCGCAAGTATGTGGGCAAGAAGCTGGCCAAGTTTTCCAAGACACGGCCACCGCTTAAAGGCAGAAAAAACAGGCGTAGAGAAAAAGTAGAAAGTGATTGGCAGGATTACTGGGGTAGTTCAGACAATCTAAAGGCAGACGTAGAAAAGTTAGGCGCAGACAATTTCACACGAGAGATCTTGCACTTTTGTAATAGTAGAGGCTTGATGAGTTATCTGGAAGCAAAAGAGCAGTTCGATAGAAGAGTTCTAGAAACAGACGAATACTATAATGGCATTATAAACGTTCGTGTAGGCAGTAGTAAAATTCTCCAAGAAGGCTTGAAAAATATTAAAACATAGGTAGATCGTTGTGATAAAAATTTATGTAGGTGATATCTATGAAGACTTGGCTGTGTATGCATGCAGTCAACATTCAGATGCAAAATTGCTATCAACAAACAATCTAAAAGAATTTTATTCTAGTAGCAGTGGTGTATATTATACCGCATTGGGAGATCTACCTAAAGACGAATTAACAATTTACAATATTCTCAACAAGGCAGACCAAATTGAATATTTTACTCCACAAACTTGGTGTGATGGTAAGTCTGTTGAAACAGATTTTTTAGAAAGTGTGCAAGGTGCAACAGAACTTATACTGAGTTACTTTGCCAAAGAAAAACAAAATGTTATTGGTTTAAATTATTTAAATCAGCATTATGTTGATGTGCCTGAGATAAAATCAGACGAACACGATCTAGAAAAACGAAAAACAGATGCGTCACAACTTTGGGTGGCAGGATGTAGTATAACTTTTGGAAAAGGTGTAGATAAAAATCAACGCTACGGAAATTTAGTTGCACAACATCTTGATAAACCGGTAAGTCATCTGACTTGTGTTGGTAGCAGTATACCATGGCAGGCTGACCAAATTTTAAGATCAGACTTACGCAAAAATGATATTTTAATTTGGGGGCTCACGTCAGAGAATAGATTTGATTATTGGTCTGAGGTGGATACAGTAAGGCATGTAAATCCAAACTTTAGAAAATCATCTTACAATAGCACTGATCCATTGTGGATGAATGACAAAACTGTAGAACGAATGCTTTTGCATGAAAATACGAAATACCAGGCATTAAAAAACATTTTACAGGTAATAAATTATTGCAAAAAAACAAATACAAAACTCTTACTATTAGGCTTATTAAACAGTAAAACACTATCAATGCTACTAAATCAATTTCCGTTCTATTTTTATTACTTAGACTTAAACAATTACCAGCATTACAAAGACTTAGGCACCGATAACGAACATCCAGGTCCACAACAACACAGGCTCTATGCAGATTACGTCTTGAAAAAACTCAAACAACTAGAATACATTTAACAGCACACAAGGTTAGCGGGCCAGATATCAATACCGCTGTGGAAAAACTGATGGATAAAATCAGACACGCAACACGCTGAGCGAAAGCCCATTGGCTGTAGGTTGGCGTAGAATCAATGCTGTGATTCGAAAACACATACACTCCTAAAAACCGTGTACTAGGAACGAAGTAGCGGGTAATGTATTATACATAAAGCATAAGAGCGTCTTATGCACTACATATAGTACATAATGTCGACGCAGGTAGGGAAAGGTCAGAGCCCATGGAGTAGTGTATAAACAAAACACCTGCTTCCAAGGTCTAGGCTGGGGCATACTCACAGGAAGTACCAAGAAGATGGAACCT
>Ga0222719_10001149_pt1 | contig 26063 bp, 43 predicted proteins | sample C33_34DmetaG_FD_165039 | JGI IMG/M metagenome (GOLD analysis project Ga0222719, IMG submission 165039) | Estuarine water microbial communities from San Francisco Bay, California, United States - C33_34D | ecosystem: Environmental > Aquatic > Marine > Unclassified | place: USA: California...
GAAAACCTAATTGATTACCAGAAGCATCTCTTCCATTTTCTTCAAGTGTCATAAAACTATATTCACTTGCATTGTTAAAGTTAAATAAATACAAAATTTGATTAGTTACTTCCCCTGTATTAGTACCTTGTGAAGAACCTTGAAATTGTGTTTGACCTATTGAATGAAAATTAAAAAAATTAGGATTTGCTAAAAATTTTCCTGCTAAATCATAATTAGCTGAACTATCAGCAGTCCCAGTTACAGTAACTCTAATTCTAAGGTTAGTATTATCTGTTACTGGCTGATAGTTTGAAACAACAACCATATAAACATCATCACTATCTATGCCTGTTAAGGTAACACTACCTACTGCACTTGTTACTGTTTCTGTTGCTACTTGTATTAATTGTCCTGCCATTAGCTATCTACTCTCAATCCATAAGTTCTTATTAACCCACTATTGTATGGTCTGCTACCATTTCCATCAATTAATTGAATACCTGTTATTGCAGTAGTTTGTTTATATACACCAATAGATTTCCAATTAGTTTCCCCACTACCACCAACATTTGAACTAGCATTTTGACCTAAAACAAATGTATAAGAACTGTTATATGGATTAAATATATATAAAGTAGTTCCTAAAGTATGTGGGGATTGTCCTGCATATCCACCAATCCACTCTATTTTTGATTGATTTGTATTTTTCTTTTCAGTAAATGCTTGATAGGAATACATTGTTAAAAGTGCATAATCATAACTTCCATCTACTAATACATTTCCTGCTGAATCAATAAATCTAACATTAATTGCAGTTGGTGTTGAACTTACTGTTGATATATCAGTAATAGTTATTTTATAAATATCAAAATCTAAATTGAATAAATTAGTTATATTAGTTGTACTTTGACTACCACTTATTTCAGTTTCATTAATTAATCTTAGGTTACTCATATCTGTTTTACTCCAAAAAGTTTTATGTTTGCTTGTGTTATGTTTGCAGTATTACCACTTCTAATTCTTATACCATCTACTAAACTTGCTTGTGGTAAAACAAAACCACCAAATCCATAACTTGCACCAAATCCACCACTTGCCATTTGAGTTATATGAAAAGTTGAAAAACTGTATTTGCTAGAATTGTTTAAATTGTAGAAATAAATATATCCATTAGTTAAAAAATTTGTTGTATTACCTGCTTGAATAGAAATAACAGGTGTTGCAGTTCCTGTGCTTTTTTGTTCTCCACTACTACCACTAGATGTTCCATATTGTTGTGCATATTGATACACACTTGCAGTTTCTAAAACTCCACTTTCATATAATTGAGAAGATAAATATTCATTACCACTTGCATCAGAAAATAACATATCATCAATTTGTATTTTATGAACATCATATTTGCTACCTTTGATAGAAGTAAAATCAACACTTGCTACTGCACTAGATACAGTTTGTTCTTCAATAAGTTCTAATGAGCCACCCCAACTACCATCTTTAGTAAGTTGTAATATTTCACTAGGTGTATATAAACCTGTATTCTTTTTTACATCATTTGGTTGCGTACCTAAGTAAGCCATAAATAGCCCCTTTAAGTTTGTCTAAGAAATGAAACTGTATAATCTGCACTAGAGCTAGCTGAACATAAACCTTGTAGTACGTCACCTGTTTCTAAAGTTATCTTTGTTGTAATCTCAATAGTCGTACCGAATGGTAAGGAGACATCATTTAAAATGTGCCTTAAACTTCCACCTGACTTTGTAACACTTAAATCTACTGTTACGTCTGCACTACTTCCACTTACATTAGATATTAAAATACCTATGACTGTTTCAGTTGTAGATGAAGGAACTGCGTCAACAATATCTCCTGCTGATGTTCCAAGTACACCTTGAACTGAATGTAATGTATCTGCCATTTTTTATCCTCTCTTAACTTAAAGCCAATACTAAACCTAATGATACACCTGCTGATACCAAGTTATTAATATCTGCAACTGTTGTTCTTTTAAGGTTATTACTATCGTCTGCGTCTCCAAATAAAATTATATCACTTCCTGCTACTGTTCCTGATGTTGCTTGAATAGGTGCTATTGAAAGAGTTGCAACGCCACTTGTTGTTCCACCTGACAAACCTGATGTTGAAGCAGTAACAATAGAAGTTATATCTCCTTCGCCAATGAAAGATTGCCAAGCACTTCCGTCATAAAATTGTAAAGTATTTGTGTCTTGTAAGAAACAAAACATACCTTCTTCTGCTGAACTAACTTGTGAATCTCTAGCAGACGAATCAGCAAAACGCATGATGACCTGTTCTTGTAGGTATGAATTAAAATCAGAAGCGTTTACTAAGTCTCCTGTTGTCCAAACTTTAAATCCTGCCATTTATAAATTCTCCTTTTTACTAAGCATAAACTAACCTAGTACCTTCTCCAAGTTTTGCTTGTCCTAATATCCAAGCCGAGCTTCCTGCGGGACTTAATGTTGCAGTCCAATCCCAACTCTGATTACTAGCGTTTACAGTATGCGTTATTGATTCTATCCAAAGTTCATCAGTAAAGCTACTACCGTCAACATTTACTATCTTAACAGATATTCTATCTCCGAACTCTCGTCCTAAAACTTGTTCCCAAAGAGAAGTATTATCTCTAGGGTTAACAGATAAGGTATCAATTCTTAGAATTGGTAATGAAGTCTCAGCAATCTTCTGCTCGATAATTGATAAAACATCAGAATCATTAATGTTAATTGTTGTCTTTGTACTTTCTTTAGGTCTATATCTAAGTACAGAATCAGCGTCAGCTTTGTATTGTGTAGTTCCACCACTTCTCTGCCACTCATAAATATTGATGATTTCGTTGTCATCAAAGGAAGTAGATACATTTGTATAAGGTAAGTTACTACCGTCATTACTAAATGTACCTTGAACATTAACTGCTTTTGTGTTTGAGAGCTTATAGTCTCTATTTCTAAACGTTGCTTTACCGTCTTTAGAAATAAAGAATTGTCCATTCTCTGCAACTTCACATTCTCTTAAACCACTAAGTACATTAGTTGTGACTGCTTGACTTATAACTTGTTTAGTACCTGTAAGGACATCACGTCTATTGCTAGGAAATCCAATGGAGTCTAATATTCTTGTAACTCTTAAAGAAGATAATTCCTGTTCATCTACATAGCTCAGTCTTGTCGAGTTACCAAGTTCTGAGAATCCTGCTTGTCCAAGTCTCCAACCAATACCGTCTAACTGTGCAGACTGAAATATCTTAAATGCGTCAGCACAAGTGAAGGTAACAATAGAGTCAGCACCTTCTGAGATAAATTTTACAGGAATAGATTGTAAAAAACCTTCATAGATAACATACGTTGTTGAATCATAAGTAGCAGACATACGCACTCTTTTAAGAGGTTGTATCTTTGTCCTTGCATTAGATGAGTCATAATAAGGACTAGAAGTATTGCTAGGGTTGAATCTATTGTCAGCGTTTGATACTGAGAAGCTCATTGTACCTGATACAAACTCTCCAATCTCATTTATCCTACCTCGTCTAGTTGTAAAAGCTCTAAGATAAGTTGTTATATCTGTATACGATTGTGACTCATCAAACGGCTCTGAGTCAAAAGCTACTTGTAAAGTCAAACTAACATTGGAGTCAAAATTAGCACTCATTAGGTAATTACTTTAATTCCTTTTTTCTCAGCTTCTCTAATAGCTTTTAAGACTGCAACTTGTACATCAGCTTCACTACCAAGTAATGCACCTGTGTTAACTGTTATAATTGTGTTATTAGCACTTGATGTTCCGACAAGTCCACTAGTTCCACCTAAGTCAAGTGATTCAGCACCTAAAGGCGTGAAAGATTTTCCATCTTTTTCAGGTAATGATTTCGCTTCTTCTTCTATTTCTTCTATAACATCATCAACGGCAGGTGGTGTTGTAGGTGGAGTAGCAGGTGGTGGAGTTCCACCATTAGTCAATCTTCTAGCGTCTGTAATCATTTTCATAAAACCTGTATATAGATTACTAAAAGTACCGAGACCAAGTTTCTCCATTTGTTCTATTGCAACTGTAAAAGATTGTAATGCTTTTTGGTCAGCAATAGCTTCGTCTAGTTCCATTTTAGCTAATGCTATTTCCATTAAGTTTTCAGGTGTCTTAGCAGTAGCTTCATTTAATTCTTTTTGTGCTTCTGCAAGTTCGCTTGTTGCTTTTTCTAGTTCTACTTCTGCCCTTGTAACATCTTCTAAGGCTCTATCAAGGTCTCTTTGTGCAGAAACTTCATCACTTGTTGCACCAGTACTAGCTAAAGTAATCTCTTTTAATTTTTTCTTAGCTAATTCGAGTTCTTTTTGTGTTAAAAGGCTTTTTTCTTCTTGTTCTTCTAATCGTTTAACTGCTTCTGATTGTCTTAATATAGCTATTTCTTCTTCTAAAGTAACTTTTTTAGATTCTATTTTTTGTTTTTGTAATTCATCTTCTGCTTTTTGTGCATTTGCAATAGCTTTTTCTAAATTCTTATCTGCTTTTATTTTTTTCTCAGCTTCTTTATTTCTTGCAGTTTCTAAATCAATCTCTCTTTGTTTGATATCATTAATTTTTTGTGTTGCACTTAATATTCTGCTTAGTATTGGAATAGCTTTACTTTGTCGTTCTTCGTTAAGTTTCTTTTCTTCATCTGAGAGTTCTTCAACTGTGTCAGCTAATTCTTTATTGTTATCAATCTGACGTTGTGATAATTCATCAAGACCGTGCATACCTTGTGCTAAATCTCTATTTATTTTATTTTGAAACTCTTGTTTTTCATTAGCTTCTGTGACTGCCCTAGCATATTCTTGATAAGTTTGTGCAGTTTTTTTATTCTGTTCTTCTATTTGTGCTTGTTTGGCTTCTACTCCAGTAAGACCGAAGCCATAAATTTCAAGTTTGTCTCCTGATTTCTCAAGTTCTCTGTTAGTTTGTTTAACTTGTTTAATAAAATCTGTAAATCCTTGAACACCTGCTGAGATTTCTTCTACTAGGTCTATAACAAAAGGTGTAACAGAAGCACCAATTTCTGACCCTAGCTCGCTAAATGATTGTCTCATTATGTCAGTCTTAGCGTTTAACGACCCCATTTGCTTATCAGCAACTTCTTCGGTCATTCCACCTGCGTCCTCTAAAGACTTTTGGTAATTCCTAATCTCGTTGCCTGCACCTGATAAGATTTTAACTGCGTCAGCTACACCACGATTCAAACCTAATTGGTCTAATGTACTTGCTTTAAGTTCATCAGACATTGGAGATAATACTGAGTCTAAGTTTTCTACTAAGTCAGCAACATTAAGTAAGTTGCCTTCCGAGTCAAACATTTGAAGATTAAGTTTTTTAAACTCCTCGCTATTTTTTGCAGTAGCTCTAGGAATATCTCTAAGTAACTGGTTTAACTTTTCGCCTGCTTCTGCACCTTTAACACCTCTATCGGCAAAAGCTGATAATACTGCTACACCTTCTTCAATACCCTTGTTAGCAACCTTGAGAGAAGCACCTGCTTTGTTTGTGAGAGCTTCTGAGAATTGTTGTACAGAAGCGTTAGCTAACGTGTTAGCTTTTACAAGAACGTCTGTAACTCTTGTTAAGTTTTCTAAGTTTTGTTGAGCGTCACTTACTGTTAGTCCTAATGCAGACTGAGAGTCAGTTGCTAAGTCAGTAGCAAGAGCCATATCGAACATACCTGCCTGAGCAAATTTTGCAACCTGTGGTAATGCACTAATAGATTGTTGTGCGTCTAAACCTGCTGACGCTAAAAAGAAATATGCTTCTGCTGATTGTTCAGCAGAAATTCTTGTTGTTCTTGATAGAGCCATAGCTTGAGACTCCATAGCTTGTTGTTCTTCAAGAGTTGTGTCCATGATTGCAAGAGACTGTGTCATCTTGTCGTTGAACTTTGCGTATTCTTGTACTGCCGAAGATAGTCCTTTGACTAAAGCAACACCAACGGCAATAGCTACTGTTCCTGCAACTTTACCAAACTTATCAAACTTCTCGCCTGACTTATCAGTCTTTTTGCCCAATGTGTTCATTTGAGCTTGAGCTTTTGTAAATCCTTGAAGGACGAGTTTTATTAGGATATTAGAACTACCCATTATCTTTGTTTCCTTTTCTTAGCTTCTGCTTCTGCCATAGCTCGTTGTTTGTTCCTCTCTTGTTGTTCTACATAGTAGTATGTAGCCCATTGAGAATACTCTAATGATGACATTTTAGTTCGCAATTCGCCAACTGTCATTCTTAGGTCACGAGCTAATCTGAATTGAAATGCTAAGTCAGGATTAGCTTTTGAAATCTTCGGCTAATGCCGACTCAATCTCGCTTCCTACACCGTTGAGTGTATTAAGTTCTGCAAATATTAAATCAATGACTGTTGCGTCTTTTTCATAGAGTTCATCTATTGCTTCGTCAGTTAACTTAGGCTCTACAACACTTGCTATTAGAAGTGCTTTTTGATAATCAAATGCGTCTGTTTGTTCGCCATTGATTAATCGACCTAATTCGATTTGCATTTTTTTAGATATGCCTTTTACCTTTATAGAGACATTCCATTGTGGAATATCAATAGTCTTGGTTGGCACATCAGGTAATGACTTGATGTCATCTAAGTTTAAAATTTTCGCCATACGTCTAGCTCTCCTTTTTACTTATTAATGTGTACCACGAGTGATTGCACCTGAAACTTGCATATCGGCAGAATATCCTACGACATCTCCTACGGGACTTGATATGGCATAAGAAGTCAAAATTGCTTCTCCAGTATATTTAACGTTGCCACCTGTTGTTCCTTCAGGACTATATTCAAAAGATAGAGTTGCTGATTGTCCAACAACTGCACCAAATATAGCGTCAGCAGTAGAATCCCAAAGACCTGACAATGAAATTGTAGAGTCTTTAAGACCTGCGATATATGTTTTATTATCTGCACCTAGTGTTGTGGTTTCAGATACATCTGATGTTTCAGGAAAATCAACATTGTTAACATAGCTTGAAATATCAGTTAATGACCCACCTGAGTTATCAAGTTTGAAAACTGAATCTTTACCGTGTACAAATGCCATATATTCTCCTTTTAATTATTTCTTCCAAATCCAACTATAACATTGAAACTTGGGCTTGTTCCACTAACAGTATAAACGACTTTTAAGTATCGATTTACTGTTGTGCCACTTGCGACTTCTTTAACTTCTGCACCTGCTGATGTTAAAGCAGTAAAAGTTACAAGGTCTGCATAGGTTGAGTTATCTGCTGAGTGTGTAATCTTAGCAGTCAACGTAGGCGTACTTGTTCCTGATACTGATGTTGCAATTATAAAAGCACCACCACCATTGGCAGTAGAGCTAGTATTATCTCTAGCAGTTCCGTTACCTGTTGCAGTAACAGTAGCATTTTCTAAAACACTTCCACTAAAAAAACCACTTGCTTGTAAGTCAAAAGTAACTGCAACAACATCTCCAACAGGACTTGAAATCCCATAGTTAGTTGTTACACCTTTGCCAAACATACAGTTATCTGTTGCGTCAACACCGTCAAGACCAATAAGTGCTACTTTATCATTTGTACCAACTAAGCCTTGTATTATTGCGTCAGCAGTAGCGTCAAAGAATCCTGAGAAGGAAACTGTTGCGTCTTTTTCTCCTGCAACGTATGTTTTGTTAGAGCTACCAAAAGTGGTTGTCTCTCCAACATCAACTGTTCTACTTGGGTCAGCAGAACTTAAATAAGAACTCAAATCATTTGAGTCTATATAAACCTTTGTGTCTTTACCGTGTATAAAAGCCATTTACTTTTTACCTGTCCTTCTTCTGTTACGCCTTCTGCTTGACGGCTTACTGCCACCATATCCGTGCCTTGACATATCTCTCCTTATCTTAGCCTTACTTTTTTAATTTCCAAGCCAAAGAAATCTCTGCTGAAACTTTGCGTGTTATTTTCCTACGCTCTTTTCTTGTATTTTTTTCAGCTATAAGTAAGAACGGAACTAAGGGAGTTCCTCTCTCGTTAATGGAGTTTACCACACTATAAGGGTTGACATCTGTTTTTCGACTAGCCCATTCTTCTATTGGTTGTAAAGGTGGATAATGTGGTTTAGTTCTCCAGTTAGCACCACCCCAGTTTTTTCTATTCTTCTTTGGTGGCAATCTATAACCATTAGGAAGTCTTTTAAAGTTACCGTGTACAAAAGCTGAATGTGGTGCAGTCGCTTCAATCTTTACAGAAGTAGGCAACCTTCCTCGCATAGCTACATTCTTTGCTTGTATAGATTTCTGTAACTTGCCAGTATCAACAGGCACAACTCTTTTTGCTTCTTCTACAATTACTTCTGAGTGTTCATTCATAAGATGACGCAATGGTATAAGAGTAAAACCTGCGTTTTGTAGTTTACGTTTTATCTGAGTCATTCCACTTATTTGGAAATTGTTTTTAGTTGCCATAAAGACATACTAACAATTATTTATGTTTGATTGAACACCTTTTTGAACAAGTAGCAAAAGAAAAATTGTCATAGTCTTTAACCATATATGGCAACCTATTATAATCTTTCAAAAATTTAAGAGTCTCTTTTGAATAAGGTGTTTTAGATTCTGTGTAATAAACTGTATAAACTGTGTGCCAATGAGTATAAACAGTATCTAATTCATTAAGTTTTTTATTACAAGTATCACATTCAGACCAACCGTCAAAATTATCTTCTCGAACAACTTTAGGAGTATTGTAATTTCTAGTCATATAAGTATGTGTGTAACGTTTTTTGTCATTTTTAATTGTTTCATTCATAAGTACATTATAATCATAGATTATGAAATAACACAATCAATTTACAAGAAATCCATAAAAAAAAGCTCAATGTTTATAGGCTTTTATTACTTATTTAAAAATAATTATAGAATTGTGCCACTTAGAGTGACTTTTTTGTGTCCTTTAAGTATGGTTTGGACATCAGGGTCAAGACGTGAAAAGAGTTCACTAACGCCTGTGTTGACATCTCCGTATGTATTGAAGGGAGTATCTTTTCTCTTAAAGTATCTAAGAGCTTGAATCAATGTAGCAGTTTTAATATCTTGTGGTATTGCTGAGTAACCCCACTTTGCAGTAATCTGTACATTGTTTTTAATTGTTGGGTCGAATCTCTCTGAGCTTCTTGTATCAAGAATTGTAATTTTGTTGTATGGCTCGTAGTAAGTTATGCCACCAGTAATTTGTATGATTCTTGGATTGGTTGGCTCTACAATAAAATCTGTGTTGATAGTTAGAGTAGTTTCGTAAGTACCGTCATCATTATCATCTAGCTTTACAACAAGACCTGTGGTTGTACTTATATCAGGCGTGTCAAGATAAACACTCGACTTTGGAGTAAATACTTTAGCATTAACAGAATCATCTTGGTAAAACTTACGTCCACAGATTGTGTCTATTAATCTGCTAGCAGAATCAATAGCAGTATCTATATTGTTGTCCTGAGCCGTACCTGATAAACCAATGTATGCTTTTAAATCAGTTTTATCTACATACTGTGCATGAGCCATTAAGACCTACTTAGATTTATTTTCTTTAGGTGCTTTTGCTTTTGTGGTAACAAACTTAAGAGCTTTATAATCTGCGTCATTCATCTCTTGACCTGCACGACCCATTAGTTTACCTTTATTCCAACCTTTAGGAAGTCCGTCATTTGATTCAACACATTCGCCTTTTTCGTTACACCAAATATCTTTTTTTAATATCATATTTTCCTTCTTGCTCAATGTCCCACCCTCATAAGATGAATGGGACATCAAAGCCATTTTATCTAATTTCTTAGAAGTTTGTGATTGTACAGAACGCAGTAGCTCTATAAATAGGCATACCGAGTCTAACTGTTGCCTTCATAACGACAATGTCTTTTACGAAGTTCTCATCATGTGAATCAGACATAGCAACTTCCATACCTTGTCTTGCGACAATGTGGATAGCTTGTCCACCACCAAATACACCAACGATAACTGTACCTGCACCTGCTTCTGTTGATAATACAACAGGAAGTCCCCAAAGGGTAGGTGCAACTCCACCACCGAATTGTCCTGCACCAACAAATAGAGGGTTTAAGCTACCACTTGTTGTAACTGCATTGACTTCGGTAACTAGTTGATACCAGTCGGAAGGGTGCATTATGATTGCGTCAGGTGTTAAGAAGCTATCTTTCTGAATTTCAGTAATTGCTTCATAAACTTGACCAATTCTTTTAAGGTTTCCTGTGAAACTTGAGAAATCAAAAGTGTTGATTCCTGCTTTGTTCAAGATACCAGTTAGGTTAGCACCTGTGCCTGCCCCACTGACCATTTGGTCTGAGACGGCTAGTCTAACCATTGTTTGTAATCTTGAATCAAGATAACCTTGTACTGCTGAAACGTCAGCTAACAATTCTTCTGTTACAGGAAGGAAAGCACCAATTTTTCTGATGTTCTCTGTTCTTTCTGTAAAAGCTAATGCGTTTTCGCCTAAAGCTGAGCCTTCGGCAGTTGCAGTAGCATTGTTAGTGAATGTTGTTTCTTCCAAATACTTGTATTGATAGTTATCAGTTGTGATTGTATCAATAAGGTCAGGTATTTGTAATGGGTCAAGTGTAGCAGTAGGTACTACTAAGTCTGACCTTGTGACAGCAGGTGGGTAACCTGTTTCTGTTAAAGTAGTTTTTAATTCTACTTGTGGATTCCACTTAAGTTCGGAGTTAATGTTCTTTTGTCCATTTTCCATAAAACTTTTGTAAGCATTAGAGTCCATAAATTGACCACCAAGAGATTTTCTTACTTCTTTTGGCTCGTCATTGTGGATTGGCATTGATTTAACTTCTTTGCCTTTTACTAATGCGTCCTCAAGTCTTGCTTCTTGAACTTCAAGAGCGTTTAACTCGTTTACTTTTTCATTAAGTTTTTCAATCTCGATATTTCTATCTTCGATAGCTTGTTTTTTCTCAACTGAAATTTCTGAGCCACTTTCAAAAGTGTCTTTCATTTCTTTGATAGCACCAAACTGTGTTTCTCTTAATGCGTGGAGTTCCTGATTGAGTTCTGTTAATTTACTCATTCGTTTTCTCCTTCAATAGTTATGCCTTGACTTTGTGCCAAGACTTCTTGAGTTGTTAACCAAAGTTTGTCTAGTTCATCAGAAGGTTGCTTTGCTTCTTCTTGTTCTACACCAAGTCCAAGAATTGAGTCTAAATCATTATAGACTTCTTGGATTCGGTCTTGAATCTGCATAAGTGAATCTTGAGCAGACTTTGATAACATTTTGCCTTTTTCTAAGCGTAAAGAAGTAAGTTCTTTTGCTCTATCAATGAAACTGTCGATTGTGTTAAGAACACTCTTGGCTTCATCTGTGAATCTAAGACCTGATTCAACATTTTTTACATCTTTTTCTTTTTGTTCTTTGACTGATAGCGTGTGAGTTAATTGATTTGCACCAACAAGAACTGGAGATACTTCATAAACAGTTGCAGATTTTATGTACCTGACGTTTGTAGATTGTCCGTCTTTTGTGAACTGACCTTCTTCTGCGTCATCTACTTGAAATCCGAATGACCATTGTTGTAAGTCTCCCATAGCTTTGACAAGTTTATATGCTTCTTGTCCTGCGTCTGTATCTAAGAAAAATTCTCCTTTAGCTACTGCTTTTTCTTCGTCTTGTGTAATTGTAGCTTTACCAATAGGCGACTCCCATTTGTGAGACCAAACCATTGGTACTTCTTTACTCTCTCCCCAAGCTGATTTTAATGAGTTGGGTACAACAACATCTCCGTCTGAATCGACTGTATTGAATACTGAGAATACTGCTTCTACTTTTCCTTCGGCTTCTGTATCTAAAGCAAAATTTACCGACTTAAATTCTTTGTCCATTATTCTTCTTCCTTTTCTATCCACGCTTCATTTTTTTCTGTGGAAGGGTCGTCTGCAATAAAGTGTCCTTTATCATCTCTTGCTCTTACTTTAGTAGATTCTGCTAACTTTTTTTCTTTATATGCTTTATCTATCTTGATAAGCATACCTTGTTCAATAAGCCATTTGATACTTTTTTGTGGCACTTTTTTGTTGTCAACAATTTCGCCCTCAGCAAAATATTTATCTCCGACTGTTATGCCATTTACTACTTCATACATTATGTTATTATCTCCACGCTAAATTCTACGCCTAAATAGTCAATACTGTTTATAGTATATACACCATAATTGCTTGCTTCAACAACTCTAGCAGAAGAAACTACACCACCAAGTGTTGTGTCTCCTTCTATTGCTTGTTTTATACTTGAGCTTCCACTTCCTGCAAGAAACTCATCAAGAGAATCCTGTGATAATTCTGCGTCAACTCTTGAGACATAAAGATAAAGAGGTATTTCGTACATATCTGAGCCACGAGACATTGTAGAATCATAATCTACTGAACTCATTACTCCAACTACGGCAGTTGGTGGCTCTATTGAATCAGGAACATAGGAATAAACACTTAGTCCTGAAATTGTTGCAAGTCTCGTTGAGAGACCTGTTCTTATACTTGATAAACTTGCCATAGGTTTACTATAACAAAAAAGCCACCAATGTAGGTGGCTTAATTGCTTTTGTTAATTTATTAAAGTTCAATACAAGCACTCTCAAGGATTCCATACCAACCTCTATGAACAAAACAAAATTCGCATTCTTCAACATATTGTTCGTGATTTGGAACTTCAAGCAATTCAACTTTTATATCTTTGTAATAATAGTTTGCCATTTCATTATCAAAGTGATGTGCGTCTCCCCAACGGTCTATTAACTCTAAGTTTTGTGTCCACCCTAGACCATTTTCTATCAAATCATAATTTACTGTAAAATTATAATCATAAGCAAAACAATCGTACCAAGTATCTTTTTGTCGGTCTTTTTCTTCCTTCCAAGTAACTTTAAGAATTTGATTCTCAGTTCTTTGTTCTTCTAATTTTTTAATGTCATTAACTAACTTTGTAATTCTTCTGTCTTTCCCTGAAGAATTATCATAGTATTCTTTAACATATTGTGTCTTTGTCATTTCGTCTCCTTTTGTTATTTCATTCATAATCAGAGATTACTACAAATAAAAAACAATGCAAGTCTTTTTGGTGATTTTCACTATTAATGCAGATAGCAGTAGCTTCGGAGTTTAGATGAATGAATGAAACAAAGCTACTGCTTCAATATCTGCTTTGTAACTAGGTACAGGGAATGAAACCTAGCCACAATTTTATAATAACATTAAATGTGTCCTCTGTTACAGTCGTAGCAAAGTTCAGTTTCTCCGTCCATAAGTTTTACTTCATCACAGATTTTGCAGGTATTGTTTTCTTTAATCAAGCTCATTTTCGTCTCCAAACAATTCATCAAAACATTTAGGGTGCGAGCCTGAGATAATCTGTTCCCAACCTGATTTGTCTAAGTATGGAAAATATACTTTGACTTCTTTTCTGATAATATCCCATTGGTATGAGTGCCAATCTTTTCTGATAACTTCTACTGTTCCTTCTTGGCTACAAATTATACATCTTTGTGTTGGCACAGTAACAATGTCATCATCAACGTCTCGATTCATATATTGAGATGTTGTAAACAAGAGCTTCTGTTCTTGTAAGGTTAAGTGTCCTGCACAATGTTTATCTTTAGGACAATTACAATTAGTTATCATTTTTTTTCCCTTTCTAGTAAACCAAGCTCAAGTTTTCTTTTGAGCAATAATCTCTCTGCATATTGTATTTGTTCATTTGATTCTAAATGATTTAATAACTGTTCAAGGTTTTCAAAGATTGTCATTTCTTTAACTCCACATCTTCCTTCTCAAACTCTGCCTTACAATGTATGCACTCAAGAGCAGACCACATCAAGTGCGTGACCTCAAGCTCAAGACTACAATCAGGACAATCAAATTTAAAGGTTGTTCTTTTTTGGTAAATCATTATTTTTCTTTTCCCTCTTTAATATATTTATATCGTTCTGCATAGAATCTAATTTTTTATCTAATTTTTTAATCTCATCATAAATTATTTGTAATGACATTATTCTTCTTCTCCCTCTGATTCTATTGTACGGACTTCAAACTTCCCTACAAGAATCTTCTTCTCAACGTCCTTCCACTTGTCGAATCCTAGCTTGATATTTTTATCAAACAGGTTGGAATACATTTGTTGAGCTTTTGCTTCCGTGTCAGCTTCTACCTCGAAGTCAACTTGGAATGATTCACTAAATTTATATATAGCCATTTGTTTCTCCTTTTTTAATTTCACTCATAGAGAGACCTTAATCGAAGATTCATAGTTTGTCAAATCTTAAATTATATTTCTTTATTTCGTGTTGCATAAGATTTCATACCTGCTAATCTTAGATTATGAATGAAACAAATAAAGGAAATAAAATGGAACCTAAAAGATTAGAAACAAAATTAGAACGTAAAACTACAATTATGAAGAATCACGAATTGATTAAACTTTTTTCTAAAACAAAAAGTTTTGCTGACGTTATTAAAGAACTTAATAAAGCAGAATTATTTTTAGATTTAGATTCAGAAAATAAATTAGTGTCATCAACAGACTGGCAAAAAAGTTGGCATACAGACGATAATCAGACTTTTGAATTTATGTCTCATCACGCAAGTTTTACATTTACACATAAAGACGGTCACACTATTAATTTTGAAGTTTCTTTAAGAAGTAAATTTAAGTTAAGTCAAAAAGGCTCTTATGACAATTTAGATGTTTTATTTGCTAAGAAAATGATTCCATTGTCATTAGATTATAATTCAGATACACTCAAAGCAAATTACAATGGTGGTAGTGTATTTGTTTCAAGTCCTCATTATTACAATGATGAACTTATTAGCAAAGGTCATAATGACTCTATTGAAGGTGGCTTTGCAACAATCATTAAATGTCTAACAAGTGATGAATATTCAAATAAACATATTGGTCTTTATCATCATTTAACAAATAATAGAAACGGAGAAAAATAATGCAAGACCAAATAGCTAGTCATCTAATAGCGATTACAAAAGATGTATTCGGCATAAACTATCAAGACCAGTTTCAACAATTAGGTCAGATGTCTAAATTCATAAAAGAGTTAGACAAAGAGTTTGATGTAAAATATAAAGCCGAATAGTTCACGCTTAATCGAGACTCGGAAGCCCACCGTTCATTCGGTGGGTTTTTCGTTTGAAAAAAATTTTTGTGCTTACCGACTTCTTTAGCCGTTGGGACTTGCCTCACGATAAATTACGTTGCACCGACAGTTGATTGTTTCTTTGGCAGATAGGTTTGGTGCTTTTGGATATTCGGCTCTCTCTCCACCAACAACAAATAATTCGTTCTGCCCTACAACTTGTCCGTCTGCTTGAATGTGTGTGTCTCTTGAATTGTTGAATTGTGTCTGCCACTCTTTGACGGTAATCAATCCTGATTTCTGTACTGCGTCATATTGTCCAAATTGTGCCAACGCACCACCTTCTGTTCTTGCAATCGTAGAAGCTCTACCCATAAACTTTTTCGGTAAGGCGTTCTCGACTTGTCCAGTAATGTACTCATACATTGTGTCTCCACTCAGACCAAGCTCGACTGCTTCGTCAATACTTTTTCTGATTGTTCTGTTCAAGGTTGCCTTTGTGGTTTTAGCTAAGTCAGGTAAAACAGAATCGAGTCTCTGATTAACAAACGCAACTGCTTGTCGGTTGTATCTTGTTCTAGGAATTGGAGACTGGGCAGTCGGAATTATTCCACCACCACGAGTTCGTATTGGATAGAAACCTTCGTTGACTACTTGACTACGATTTTTCTTCCTAGCCTTGTAATCGTACAAGTCCGTGTCCTCGACTTCGGAATATCCTTTAAGAGTTTCAGGTAAGAGAATACCAAACTGGAATAAGTTAAAGTCATACACCTCAGATAAGTACACATCATACAAGTCAACCTTCCAATCGTTTGTTGTGTCATCAATTAACTTATTCAGAATCGGTGATTGTCCATTCAAAATGGAATTTTTGTACGCACGGTTATCTCTCCCTCGCCTCATACTTCTCGTGATTTTCTGATTCTGACTACGCAACAGACCGAAGAAGTAATCCGTGTACCACTTCTCCCAGTTCCGTAACATAGCGTCATAGTTCCGATAGATACCTTGCTTGACTTCTACTGAACTGAGACGATTGTACCTGTACTCTGCTTCCTGTTCTGTTCTGAGCTTATGTCTCCGTACCAGTTCTGACGCAGTACTCTGTTTCTCATCTCTCTTGTTCATAGCTCTTACTAACTTCTCACTCCACGTCCGTCCACTACTGCCACCCCATAGCTTCCACGCTATCCAACCGTTAGTCGCTCTATCAGTTCGTCCTGCTATGTAGTCTCTATGGGCTTGGCTAGTTAAGTCTCCTTCGTGTCTAGGGAAGTACTTAGCTATGTGCCTTACCTTCTCAGGCGAGGCTTTTGTATTGGAGACAAGATAGCGAGCCGTTGCTAATCCAACGCTTGTACCACCTCGACCAAACTTCTTGCGTAGTGCCAGTCCTTGCTCGGCTTGTCTCTTAACTCCTTTAGGTATCGAGAAATTCAGGTCATCGTATTTTCCTTTTTTAAGGTTTCCGTTTACGCCTGTGTCTATCTCTCCGACCATTTCCAACTCCCCTGTATCAGTATCTAAATTAGACTGAAACTGTATCGTAGACGATACACTAGAACTATCCTTACTACTCTCTATCTCTGTATCTACCGTATATGCAGTAGGAGTAGAATTTATTGCGAGGTTTTTATCCTTCAGAGTCATAGGCTTCATTGTTGTCAACTAAACCTTCGTACACTTCGTGTGTTGCACAAGGCATATATATTGTATTACCATTGTCGTCCATACTATGTGTACCTTCACAACCTAACTCTTTAGCTCTTGCTTGAGCTTCTTCTTCTGTTGTATATTGGTCTGTTGCAACAACGCCCTTATCACTACCCTTAAATCTCTCTATCTGTCTGAGTCGTATCTCTGCTAACTCTTTAGTAGGGTAACAACCCATATTGCGACCTGTCTCCTCTGTTATGACACAGTACTCTCCGTCTATCTCCTCAACTACCTTTAATTCAGCAGATTGCATACTTGCAAGGCTTATAGCTTCAGGTACGACATCAGACTGTTCTTCTTGTTGTATTGAAGCAGGTTGATAGTCTTGAAGCATATTGGCAGGAATAGTTACTTTACCTTCAGGAAGTAAATAGACATCTTGCTCAGGTGTAGTAGGTAAGCCAATGCTTTGTCTTGCTTCAGCGATTGTAACCCAACCACCTGTGACTGCTAAGTTCATTCTCTCATAAATCTCATTTGTATCTGTTTGTAAAGCTCTAACGTCTGTGTAATCGTATCTAGCTTCTAAGTTACTTGAGTTAGGGTAATCTACTTTAAGTATCTGATGTGTTATCTCTTGCGACACCATATCCCATAAAGGTATGAGCTTTTGTTCTGTAAAGAACTCTCGCAAGGTCTTAGCATTCGAGTATGTTGCGTATTTCAATCCCACTTCGAGACCTGCGATTATTGACGGCACGCCTAAAACAGAAGATACACGAGACTCGAATGACTCTCTTAAGTCTCCAATCTCTAAGTCTTTAGGACTAAATGCTAACTTCTCTACATTCACGCCACCTGATAGTACTAAAGGTTTACCTTTGTTCTGACCACCAGTCTTACGTTGGAATGCTTTGGAGATAGCTTCTCCTTCTTCTTCTGTTAAGCCATACTCATCTTTTGGTGTAATCATAAAGCTAGGGACACCCATATTAGCGAGGATTGATGTAGCCATTTGTCCTGCACTCTCATCTCCATAAATCTCTCTTAGTAATGTTCTAACTGGCGAGAAACCTTGTCTATGGTTTGAAGGGTCTAGTCCAAGTCTAAAGTGTGCAACCATATCTCTATCAAGCAATACTTTTTCGTTTTTAACTTGGTATTCATAATGCGAGATTAAAGTCTCATCATTACCTTTAACAGTTACATTCTCAGGCATAAGAGGATAAAGTGCGACCAACTGACCTGCTTCATTCTTTTGTTTAAGTAAATAAGCGTCTCCTGATATGTGCATTGATTGTACTAAGTAGTTTTGTACAACATCTCCTGACATATAAGGATTAGGTCTTTTGAAAAGCATTGTGAGTTGATGATTAGGAAGGACATCTAATTCTCCTACTTCGTTTCTTACATAAACTTTAAGTTCTGCTTCTCCGAATGCAGTTCCAAGAACTGATAAGCAAGAAACAACAGCACTATTTGAAGCACCATTACCAAGTCCACCTACATCAAATTGTCCTGCGTTACTTTGATAACCCTGAATGAAGTTAGTGTTGTTATTGTTAATACCTTGTCTAAAAAAATTATATCCTGTACTTCTCTTTGTCTCAGGTGTTTGTCCAAAGAATACTTCTCTGAAACTTCTTCTCTCTACCATTTACTTTTCCTTCTTTGCGAGCATTTGAGTAGTAATGGACGCAACCCTTATCGGCACTACTACTCTATGCTCTTTTATCTTAACTTAATTTACAAAACTTTTATACTTTTGCGTACTTTTGATTCTATTACTGCGTATGCCAAAGAGTCAACTATGTCGTCATGCTCGGCTTCGGGAAACCTTAGCAACTCTGTTTGTACATCAGCAAACCACGTTGAGTTCTTAGGGAAAAATATGTCGCCTGACTCCATACGAGCTATTAATGGATAAGCACGAGAAATCTTATCTCTGTCAGCTTTAAGCGACTTTACAACCAACCCTTCTCTTTTAGCCATTTGAATAAACGCCAACTGGTAACCTGCTCGCTCAATCCCGACATACGCCAAGTCAAACTGTTCCACTTTTCTTTGTAGTAAGGGCAGTAAATCAGGTGCTTCCAATCTTCTTCGGTCAATGTCCAATATGAGAATCTTGCCTTCAGGTGTGATTGCCACCGAAGTAATAACTGTGAAGTCAGCACTTTGCTTAGTTGAAGTTGCAAGGTCAACAGTTGCATATCTACGGCAGTCCTCAAGCCTGCACTCTTTATCCTTATATTTGTAAACAATTTCTGTAAATTCGTTTTTATCATTATCAATTCCTATTCTTTCTTCTATTTTGTAGTGGTCAAACCAATCGGCTTTAAATAAACCACCACTAGCTTCTATAAATTGAGCTTCGTACTCTTGAGCATATAAAAAACTTCCTATTTCTTGTTTTGCCATTTCTAACTCGGCAGGGTCAATAATTGGGTTTGTTATTGTCGGATATGTAAATCTGACCCAGTCATCAAGCATATTTGCTTCTGAATACAATTTCTCAAAAAAGTTATATCCTTTTGGCGTGCTTATAAAAAATGCACTACCTTTTTTTTCTGTTAGGGCAGGTCGGATAACTTCTGCCCAAGTTTGTGGCTTCATAAAGGCACACTCGTCTAAAACAACAAAGTCAAGACCTGCACCTCTTAATTTCATAGGGTCATCTGCTGACCTTACTTGTACTGAGCCACCAGTAGCAGTAACTATTGTTCGTTCTGCTTCTTTTACTTTGATACCATATTCGATACCAATACTTCTTAAATCTGCCCACGCTTCATTAGTCATAGAGTAAGAAGGTGCAATCCACCAAGCTCTCTTGCCTTCCCAAGCGTATTTTAGACAAAGCCAAACGCCTAGTTTAGTTTTACCCCAACGCCTACCTGCTGATAGAACAGTAAACCTTTTCATATTCTTTACAACTTCCATTTGTGCTGAGTGTAAAGGTGGTAACTGAATATCTAAGCCTGATAAGACATCATTATCTAAAGCTGATTGCATATTACTCCTGAGTTTTGTACCAAGTAATAAATGTTTCCAATGCTTTTGATGATATTGGAAGTGAACTATACATCAGTCCCATATCTGTAATCATTGGAATAAATACTACGGCAGGTATTTCAAAATCAACCAACTCCTCAAGAATTGGGTCATCTAAATCTTCATTAATTTCTAATGCGTCAATGTAAAGATTATTAAATTCTATAATCTCAGCAAACGATTGGTTTATATCTTCATTCTCCATTGTCTAATCCTTTTGGCTCTACTATTTCGCCTTCTATAAATTCTTCTTCTTGAGCTTTGTCTAGTAAGTTACCGTCTGCCCAACGCAGTCTAACTTGTTGGTTGTCTTGATTTTCAATGGCAACTGTATCTCTTTTACCAAATAAGTGTGGGTATCTTCGCTCTAAGTACCAAGCGTCTGCTTGCCAAGAGCCACTCTCTCCTGCTTCCTCTATTCTTCTTATCCTACGTTCAATAGCTTTAGCTTCTGCAATCTGTATTTTTTTCCATACTTGGTCGTAAGGTGTTATGCCTTGCTGACCTTTTCTTTTCCATTCGTGAAGTGTTGATGTGCCTATGCCTACTGATTGGCAAGCGAGGTTAACATACATTCCTGTTGCGATTGAATCACAAAGGGCTTGTACTAAGTCGTCATTATGAGCGAGTGTTTCTTTTGGCATTATGCACCCATAATAGCAAAGTCGGTCTCAAAAGAAACCGACCTGTAAGATTTGTTATTAAGAAATTATCTCTCTCCAAGATTTAGTAAATTTCTTCCATTCTTTATATTCATTAGATGTAAATTCATTTCTAAATTCATTCCAATCATTATGATATTCTTTACTATCAAATCCTAATTGTAAAAATCTATGCTCATTATTTTTTAGGATTACTTTGTTACCATTTAGAAAAGCACCTTTTTTAACTTGAACTATTACATAAGCAATTTTATTTTCTTTTTCTAATTCAACATAGTAATAATCTTTTAGTTGTTTTTCCATACCAAGTTGAATTCCTTGACCAAAATCTGTAACATTTAAAAATATTTTTTCTTCGTTGTCAATGTCATCATTGCTTCCGATAAGCAAACCTCTTAAAGCAACAAATTCATTTTTTACTTCTTCTTTTAAATTTAATGTTTCAAATAATTCACAAGTGTTTGTAACTTTGTAACCAAGTTCTTGAAGTTCTTTTAGAACTTTAACTTTGTTGATATTAAATTCTGTGTTGGTCTTTGTTTCATTCATACTTATATTTAACTATAATCTACGATTATATGCAAATTTAGTTAGTATTTCTGCAACTAAAAATCCCAATGTTTATAGGCTTTTATAAATTTTTTTTATTTTTTTTGTAAATTTCTACTTTTTTTTCTCTAATTTGCACACAATACAGTACAAGAAGTAGTTATGGTCAATGAAGTGATGACCCTTCTCCTCGCATATTAAAGTTGGATTCTCCTGCATTTGTTTCTTTCGAATCTCATCTTTACCTAGAGCTTCAAACTTACCAAACCATTTGTTGATTGCGTAAGGCGTGATGTCTATGTTGTTCCAATGCTTCTTGTATGCGAGGATTGAGCCTTTAAGCATATCAGTTGTGACACCAACCTCAGCTAACTCCTTGCAGACTTTAAACCAACCTGACTTCTCCATTTGACTTCTTGGCTCATATCCAAGTTCATCAACAAAGACTCGGTAAAGTGCCTTGCGTTGTTTAAGTACATCTTCATCAATCTTCTTTACTTGTGGCTCGTCCACATATTCTTGTTCTATTGGTTTTAGTTCATTGGTTATAGTTCTATGTATTGTCTCCGATACTACCCTTGTATCGTCAGCAATACTACCCCTAGTATTATCTACAATACTACTAGATGTAGTAATATCATCTGCGACACTAGGTTTGCTTGTAATTAAGAAATACAAGTTAGTTTGCTTAACATTATCCTTGACTCGATTTTGTTTTGTAATAGCACCCAAGTCCAGTAGCTCATTAATGAGCTTGTGTGTATTTGCACGACTAACACCTACTCGCTTTGACAAAGTGGTAACACTAGGAAAACAAGAGTTGTCTTTTCTATCAGCATAAGTCCACAAGATACAATAAAGATTCTTTGCTCTTGGGCTAATGTCTGCGTCTAAAATCCACTCAGGTATTATTGCAAAATAATTATCTGCTTCTATTTTCATTCTTCTCCGTTTCTTTGTTTAGATTATAAGTCTTTGTGAGTCCTATGCGTCTAGGACTCACTTAGACTTGTACGTATCTTAAAAGGGAGATACATTGTCCTCTAGCTCGTCTAATGACTTCGCTACTGGTACACTTGGCTCTTTAAAATCAGGGAGACATTCGATTGGAATATCATCTGACCAACTTGCAAAGGGAAATCCATTGTTTCCACCTGTACATTGTTTGTTCCCACATTTAAAGTTAGGACTCTTGTCTGACTTCTTGTCAGCTCTGTTGTCGTACACCTTAGACGCACAAGCAGGACATTTAAGCTCTACTTGACCAACTGGGCTATGTGACGACACATTTGGTTGGCTTGGTTGCGTTGTAGGTGTACTGACAACAGAATTAGTAGATTGAGCAAACGGATTTAAAACCCAATCTTCTATGTTTTGTGCAAACTTAAATATATCTTCATTAGAAATAAGCGTAGGGTAACCACTACTTGCTAGTTCTATTGCTGACTTGATTGCTACTTGTCGTACAATTAATTTATCTTTATTATCCATTTACTAACTCCTTATAAGAATTTACTCTATCTTCTACCCAAGCGTTATCTTCTCTCCACTTGAGTAATGTTTCTTTAGTCCATACAGGCGTTGCTTTTAACTGATAGTCAGGCTCAGGTAATTTACCTTGAAACTTCCATTGAGCTACTTCTTGACGAGTAACTCCAAGCCATACTCCAATTTCAGCACTACCCATTATCTCTTGCGTCATACTCTCTCCTTTAGATATTCTGCTACGTTTATTTCTTTTTGGTTTTGTAGTTCCTCATACAACTCATCAAGAGCTTCACTAAGACTAGCTTCGCTCTTATGTAAGTGTGGAAAATACTTTAATGATACTTCTTCTACAATCATAAGAATAATTCCTATGCCTGCAAGAATACCAAGCGTCCACATTAGTAACCAATAAAAGTCTAATTCATTCATCATTCTTCTTCTCCGTTCTTTATTGTGTCATACGTTCCTTGTGTTAGTACAAACTTAAACTGTTGGAACTTTTCTCTGTTTAAGTTCGAGACTGCTTTAAGCACGTCCATAGGACTTTGATAGCTCAATACAGGCTCAAGGTTTATCCAACCACTTGCCTTGTACTGCTTACCATAACTTTGCTCAACGACAATATCTACTCGTCCTTGTACAAATCCTCTAAGTGTTATTTCATCTGTCATATCAACTCCCTATGCAATCAAAACAAATAATTTGGTTTTTATCTGTTAATCCATAGTCTGTATAAGTTACATCTGTTTTACATTTGTAACAAGTGTCTATTAATCCCATTCTTATCAACTCCGTTTCATTAATATATATATCTTAATCTCAGATTAATTATATGCAAATCTTTTATTATAATATTTTTAAATTATCCCAACCGTCTTTAGTTACAGTCATAGTTACTACACCCATTGATGTTGAGTAACCTGTTCTTGTTTGGAAATCATCAGAAGGACTCATGGCAGGTACTCCCATAATTGTTCTACCACCCTGCTGAACGGCAGTAAAGTGATGATAGTGACCGTGTACAATCATTCGAGCAACGCCAACTGGGTTGTCTCCTGCTTCGTTTAATCCAAACATTTGACCCTTCCACCAGTTCTCTATCTTCTTTGCAGGCGTTCCACCACCTGCCGTAAGATGTCCGTGAGTGAAACCCATAGCATAACCTTTAACATCTAAGAGTAGGTGTGGAGAATCAGGTACAACAACTTTAATATTCTTGTAACTAGATTCATACGCTAGGTCTCCAACTTGTTCTAGTATCTGCAAGTCAAGGTTATCTAGTTCTTCTGTTGTTAGAGATTGCTTACCACTTCTGTTCTGACCGTGATTAGAAGTTACTCCTGAGAGAATGACTGTATAGTTTTGGTCTGCAAAGTTCTTTACTATCTTCCAAAGTAATCTTCTTGCAACTGTTATTTGGTCTCTAAGATGTAAGTCTGTATTCCAAACTTGGCTTGAGTACCAACCACTCAGATTACAATTTTCGCAAATATCCCCTAATCCTATGACATACACTTCATCAATCTTGTGACCAGTCTTTTGCAATTCTTTAAGTCTCGCATTAGCAGTTGTAAGTGAGTCAAGAACTTTAGAGACAATACCTTCGCTACCTTTTCCGTCTCTCTTACCCATTTGCCAGTCTGCAACATAGTACATAAATGCCGTGTTACCTTTTTTAACTGGTGCAGTCTTTGGCTTATAAGATTTAATCTCAGCAAGAAGCTGACCATAGTCTGTATCTAAGCTAGGTATCTTTTTTCTAATATCTGCTTTGTAGTACCAAGCCTGTTGGGTTTCTCCACCACCCATATTCATATCCCAAGTTCTGACTTGCAGGTTTCCTACTATCTCATATTCCTTTGGGTCGAATCCCCATTCAAGTAAGAGTGTTGCAAACTCAGGCTCTTGTTCTTGTGTACCTCGTGAGACTAATGTACCTTTATTAGACTTAGGGTCATACTCTGCGTGTGGTTGCCAACCAATCGGGTACTTTTCTTTTGCTAATTTCTTGTTAGATTCTTTGTCTTGATAGAGTTCAAGAAACTGATTTAGCTTTACGGATTCTGTTTTTTTCTTCATTAATGCGATTCCTTATTGTCTTGGGTGCGATTCCTGTCCAACCACATTCATCAATTAAGTAATCAACAAGTGGAGTTGTTTCAAGATAGCCTTTGTGTAAGGCACTAAGGACTTCTTCCCATTGTTCAGTCCTTTTTTCAGTCCCATAAAAATAGCCTTTTTTGATTGGCTCTCTTGTATAAGACTCAAGATAATCGTTAAGTGTCATTTGCGTCCTGTCTTTTAACTACTTTAATTATAGATTATGACTAGGACATATTAGGGTATTTGATTAGGATTTGTTCGGGAATAATAATCTTGTTTTATACTTGTATATAATCTAAGATTATGTATAATTTTAATATGAATGAAATAACAAAAATGATTGGAGATAACAATGAGTAAGTACGATTTAATTTGTGAAGATTGCGACCAAAAATATATGTCAATACCAACTAAAAGAGACTATCAAATAGCTTTGTTATATAAAGATACAGTTGTAATGACCGTAAAAACAAAACACGATATTACTTGTATTCCATTAGAAGATTATTAATATAAAAAACTAAACCCACCTGCTTCGGTAGGTGGGTTTTTTTTATGCTTGACTATCCCAAGTCTCTATCAAGGCAAACACAATTTCTTCTAGCTTGTCTAACTCCATAACAACCAAGCCATTAGATGTACCGTCAGGCATAGCAACAAACAGGAATGGTCTTGTATCTCCTATGCTTGTGTTTGTATCTGATTGTTCTTTAGCTTTTAGATACTTTGTCCATAAGGTTTGTACTTGTTTTCCTGCTTTAACTTCTACTCGGACTTCGCCCTTCCAAGATTCCTCATTACCCATTTGGCTTCTGAACTTTGTGTCAGGTATGTTGAGCTTCTTCCTTGCAAGGTTTTGTTTCCTGCGACCTTTGTTCTTATTAGTTAGCCCACGCTTTTGATTGTCTGACCAACCTTCTCTGTTCTTAACAGTCTTTTGTCCCATACCTTGTAACCCTGCGTGCTTCCTTCTCTTATAATCTGAGAACGTTTCATCAGGTTGCCACTCTATCTCACTCATTACAATCCACACATACCTTCACAATCGTCTAATTGTAATGTCATTTGATATTCTTTTGATTTATGTGTAAAGTTTATATCTTTAAGAGGTATCATTGTTCTATGTAAATAATTTACATATCCGTCTTTACCCTTGTTCCTAATTTTTTCATCAAACTCAACTGCAAATTTAAAGTCTCTAGGATAGTTATTTTTCATATCTAACCACTCTGCGTTGCTATGGTAAGGACATACAATACAAGCACTTCTAGGTGGTCTACTAATTTCTTTTGCGTCATAGTAATCTAAACAATCTTGCCTAGTTATTTGGCTTGGAATAAAAGGATAACAATGCACCTGCCATTGATTCTTTGGAGTCTTTGCTCTTTGTTGTTCATCAAAACTTATACCCATAACTA
>Ga0222719_10001151_pt1 | contig 26001 bp, 33 predicted proteins | sample C33_34DmetaG_FD_165039 | JGI IMG/M metagenome (GOLD analysis project Ga0222719, IMG submission 165039) | Estuarine water microbial communities from San Francisco Bay, California, United States - C33_34D | ecosystem: Environmental > Aquatic > Marine > Unclassified | place: USA: California...
GATACAAGTTTCGATGCCATAGGCTTTGATCTCTTTCTCGAGGGCTTCGGAGCATATCTCCCCAGCCATGTTTGCGTTTAATCCTTCGAGCATACCATTGTAGTACTCGACTGTCGTTAGGTCGTCGTCCATGTCAGCTTCACGCTTCAGGAACTCCACCAACTTAACGGCAGAATCTAAGGTTACTCCGCCGAGTAGTCCTCGGTCAATTGTTGGTTTCCGGCTCATACCTCTGCTCTCAGTTGTTTAGTTTTAAAAAAGCCATCGTAGTCAGGGTACTCAGAGTGAAAGTGACGTGCGTAGTAAGCGCGGTGGTTGTTACTCAACTTAAACGACTTATCGTTTGTTTCGATGTCCGTGTGCCACCGGATACGTTCAAAGATAGCGTTTACACTGTAGTGCTTACGCCCGGTTTTAATTACGTCAAATGTGAATTTTAAGAAGAGCTCCCATACTTTGGGATTTTCTTCATGAAACTCGTAGAATCTTTCTTGCAGTTTATTCATTGTCTCTCCTCAGTGAAGGGTCGAGAGAATAATCAGTGTTATTCTCATCGGTAGCTTTTTCGAGTAGGGATACTAGCCCCATCTCCACGAGAAGTCGAGTCGCTTCGGTGGTTGTATCGATTTTGAATGTTGCAGAACCATCTTCGTGCTCTACCATGTCACTCACGGTGATGAGTACATCTTTTTCTAAGTCTTTCATGTGTTCTCAATCTCCCACTGTACATACTCTTGAGGTACCATGTACTGTTCTAACACGAGGCGTACTGCCGCCTGAAATTTTTCCACGTCCTCACACTCAAACAGGGGGTCAGTGCAGTGCCGATGTAACTCCTGCAACTCTGCCACCATGATACTGCTAAATGTTTCATCTGATAGTTCGATATTCATGTGTTCTTCTCCATTCGGAAGTCCATTTGCATAGGAATACTATGCATTTCCCCACGGTTTCGTAATCATCCAGTGACCCAAGGGTACCACACCATGCCACCGCGTGTCAAAGTCTCCTCGACGTGGTCTGCCACCAAAAGCATTTGCTCGCTTTTCTAAGCCGAGTTCCTCGCGGTGTCTACATACGTATTGCGTAATTGCACTCGGCCTGCGTTTTAGGTAAACAGCGATCTTGTTAGACGACACGCCTTCCTTCCACATCTTGACTAATGTAGCCACGTCTTTTTCAGTCCACGTACTAATACCCATATAGTTCCTCCCATGTTGTCTGGTACTTGTCCTTAATCTGTTTATTGGCAACTTCCCATGTCGCCTGCACGTCTGCTATCCCGTACTCCTCTACGATCTCCCACGGAATCTCCGCAAATGTCTTGCCGCTCTTGAGATAATCCGTCGTGAGGTCTTTCTTCTTTTCAGTAACCTCATACCTTTTCGCGAGGGCCTCGAGTGAGAGTGGCCACTTACGTGCTCTCGCAAGTAGGTACTCAGCCACCATAGTATCGTAGACAGGTCCATCATACTCGAATCCACACTCCCGTATCCAGCTCAAATCAAACTTAATGTTGTGCCCTACAATAACATCAGCGTCTGCTAAGTCGCTACGAAACTTCTCGATAGCATCGAGGTCTGGCCTCTTCTCGTCGTGATACACGCAAGCGTATTCCACAGGCAAATCGTTAGTCTTCCAGCCGATGGATACGAGATTGTTACCGAAGTAAGGTAGCGGTGTGTGACCACCGTTGGGTTTATCTTTGTGGGTCGTCTCTACGTCAAAGGTCAGTATGTTCATCCTAAGAATCCTAATCTTGCAAGTCTCTTGAGCAATTTAGTACCAGAGTCGCGGTAAGCTTTTGCCATTTCTTTATCCTCAAATGTTCCTAAATGGATATCTTTTCCATGTACTCTGACACGCGCAATCCACTTCCCGCTAGGTTGTAAGTAAACCCCTTGGTCTTCTCCATAGTTTCGGTTTAACGCTTGCATTAAGGGGGACGCCCATTCACAGTTTTCTATGTTGTAATCCCCAGACCCGTCAATTCTGTCGATAGACCAGCCTATATGAGGGCACATACCCATATCATCTACAAACTTTTCAAAAGAATCAGCCCACTCCTCACAAACTTTGATGCCTTTTGCTTTATAGTATGGGTACAGGCTAGGGTGATCAGAGGCACACCTCGTCCTCATATTTTTCCAGCTATTATATGTGCTCCAAAGGGGATTAAACCCCTCCGTTTTATTCCAATCTATTACATGAGTCCTATATTTGTATGGTTTATTAGCCATTAAAAACTCCTTCACTATCTAGCTCCGCCGCATCACGCTGGGCTTCTTTGTACTGTGCCGTGTGCATGTCCATCCTTACATCCACAGTGCCATGCCAACCATTCTGCTTGTTCTTCGAGATACAGAGGTGACGTAGGCCATCTCTCCCTTGATCATCATTACGCTTGCCTATCCCGATGATGAGGTCAGCCTCGCCGGCTTTACCTGTCTTCGAGTTGTCAAGGTACTGGTACTCAATTGCGTACATACCATCCGCTTCTGCCGAAGCCTGTGAAACTCCCCATACGAGACACTTGTTTCTCTTCGCTATCTCCCGAGCCTGTAGGTAGATCTCCTTTAACTTCTCATCACCTCGGTTAAACTTACCTCCTATCTTTACCTTGTCGAGTTGGTCAATGAAGATGACGTCCGGCTTGTTAATCTTGCACCAGTCATCAATCTCCTGAATGGTCGTTCCAACGCAGTCAAGAACATGTAGGCGGTTGCCGATCTTGCTCCGCCATACTTCCGCAAGTTCACTACGCCGTTCACTGAGTGCTTCCCGCGTAGCTTCAAAGAAGCTCTGGATGATACGTAGTTTAGTTCGTACAGCCGGCTCTTCGTTTCCCCAAACCGCAACGGTAAAGCCCTGCTCGAGGAACTTCTTAGCGAGGAAAGATGTGAACGTAGTCTTGCCCGTCTCCGGTCTCGCAAAGATGATTCCAAAATGTCCTCGATCCAAACCCGGAACGTGGTCGGACAACGGTTTCCAGTCGAATGGAAAATCGGGAGTAATCGAAAGGGAGTCCAGAAGCTCTTCGAGTCCCATGTCCACCGCCGTGTAGGTCGTCTTCTCACCGAGCGAATCCTCCGCTGTACTCTCAATGAGTCGTTTGAGTTCTCCAAATTCATTGGACTTCCCTAAGAATATGTCGATGGATAATTCAGAGATGACACGTGCGCGATGTCGCATCCACAAATCACGTATCACTCTCTCCTGTAGATCGATGTTTGTGCCGATCTTGTCGTCAAGCGTGTAGAAAAGCTCCCAGTACCGATATCGAGTACTGTCGGGTAGGGCGGGGTGCAAGGTGTCGTAATAAGCCTGTAGCTCGCTCGAGGTTAAGTCTGACTCATACTTTGAGTGGGCGTCGACGAGAGCTTGCCAAATGGAGGCCCACTCACCTTCAAACATATCCCGCGTGAGGATATTTTTTACCCGATCATAACACTCCTGCCGTAAGCAGAAGGAAATGATCTTACATTCCAGCGATTGCTGATCTGATTGTTCGTTCACGTTCACTATCTCCGAGAGATTTAAGGTCTTTCTCCAGCATCAACATGCTGGCACGGGTAAAACTAGAGATGGTTCTCATCATTGTCAAGGCTTTATCTGTCGCATCCTTATCGAGAGCAACAACTACACGACTAAACTCTGACAAGTCCTGCATGTGTTCATCACGTAGGCTTGTACCCAAGAGAGCGTAGCCTGTCACCCAGTCTGAGATGCTGATGGCTGAGGGTATATCTTCGACTACGAAGGCAATGTCGGACGTGCCGATGCGGAAGCCACCACGGTAGTTTCCGTAACGATACCACTTAGGGCGTTGCCCTATCATCGAGCGGCCTGCCCCATCGACGAGGTTGCCATTCTTATCGTGGATTGCGTACACAAGTCTGCTCTTTATGACATCGAAGTAGATATCGTCATATCGTCCGGATGTGTTGACTGTCTCGGTGTAAATCCGCCCGATCTCTGGGATCTGGCGTGACCACGACTTGGGTTTCTCGAAAGGTACACTTTGCTCAGTTGGTTGAGTACGTTTACTCAGTATGCTGTGTACATTGTCACGGGTGATGCGGCGGTCAGTCCGTCCTCTCACGTCGCAGTCCGCATGGAAACAATTCCAGAGGAGTTGTCCGTTATCATTCGACACCGAGAATGTGTTACGGTGTCCGCACTCAGGACAGTTCATACGTTTAGACTGTCCGTTGTGTAGGCCGAAGGATTCGGCATACTCTTTGATGTTCATAGGCTAAAAGCCCCCGTTGTTTTGATAACATGGCGTATTGTACATAAAAAATAAAAACTGACAACATCCTCAAAAAAAAAACTGACAGCCTTCTCAAAAAAAACTGACAGCACTTCTTTACATGCACACACATCTGTGCTACAGTCCGATCAACCCCTGCCGGGGGTAAACCCTCAATGCACCCCGACGACAGGCCGTCGGTTCTTCTTCCGTAAACAAAACATCCCTACGACCAAAGTCTAATACAACACACAATAAAGGTTCTGTACTGTGGTGGTTCATTCACGAAACTGGAGAAGTTAACGTGACAATAAAGCGCATACACATAAACCAACACAACATCAGACACAATGCAAAAAACCCAGATGAGTTGCGGCCGGTTGTTACCGTAAAAACAAGCTTAACCAACACAAAAGGTTTTAGCGCAACTATTAACGGAGCTTGTCGCGTAGTATACTCACCAGACAAGCCGCTATCTTGTGGTGCTAAAGTTTGGATCGAGACAAAGGATACTGTCGTCGTCGATACTGGGGACGGTAATTTTACGGGAGTAATGTAATGAAATATTATACAGACCAAGAAATACTGGATATGATCGAGAGCAAGGAAGTTACCAAGTTAGTTGCGGAGCGTTTTAACCAAAAAGACAGAATGGTACAACACGCTCAGGAAAGACTAACCGTGGCCGCAGAACATATTGGACACCAATTTATAACCGACCTAGTACAGGAGCAATATTGAAATGATTGCAGAACAATACCGAAACATTAAACCCCATTTCGTACATGCGGATCATATGCCGATGGTTTGCCGGTGGTCTTGCATCCTGTTGGATCAGGATACGGAGAACCCACCATTCGAACCGGCGCGGTACTTTGTTGTCAATGTGTTTGCAGAAACAAAAGACGCGGTACTTAATTGTTTAGGGGAGGAGTATCCGTGGTGCGACATTATGTACGTTGATAGAGCACTCGGTGGACACACTGACGAGGATTTCCTAGAATCATGGTTGCATTACTTTGATGCGAAAGAAGCAGTACCAGTAAGGGAAGCACCACATGGGAGGGATTATGCACACAATTGAAAAAGTTTTTGATTTACTTGCTGATGTAGATATCGACGGCGAGTTAGTGGAAATATTTGACGATAGTATTTGGATTAACGTAACTAATGTGGATACAAAACAAAATGATGACGATAAGTAACGAGAACAAAACGCGAGTAGATTATCTTGTGCATAAACAAGTTACAGAAATACTTGCGTTAGTTAAACAGGCAAGCGAAAAACTTAACGACACTGGCGACGTCGAGTCTGACTCACTAGATAACGCGAGTAGTCATTTAAAGTGTGGGATTGATATGCTCGACCATTACTTGAGGGCAAACGCATGAGACCCAAAACAATCCACCACCCCGAAGCACTCGCAGACTGGCGAGCAAACGACGAAAAACCATACACTTTTAGTGGAGAAACAAACAATGCAAGTACACGTGAACATAGTACGCACGACAACAAAGTTTCCAAAGAGCAAACGAAACTTGAAGGATTACTCGCACGACGTCTTAAAGACGCCATCGAGCAAGAAACTCGGAAGCGCGGGGAGGTACGTAAAGAAGGGGAAGCTTAAAGGGGCTGAAGTCTACACATTAACCTTAACTGAACGAGAAACTTGCCCGCAGTCTTGCGGACACTGGGACGATTGTTACGGAAACAAGATGCCCTTTGCCCATCGCCTAGAGCATGGCCGAGAGCTTGAGGATCGTTTATTCCATGAAGTAGGGGAGAAGTGTAAGAGGGCCGCAGAGAAAGGACGCAAGGTACTGGTGCGCTTGCATGTACTCGGAGACTTTTACAGTACCGAATATGTGTTGCTCTGGCGTACCCTCATGGTCTTAAACGAAAACCTCTATGTCTGGGGATACACGCACCACACTGCCCACACTGATTCCGATATTTACAAGGAATTGTTTACCAACCGAGTTGCTTTTCCGGAGCGGTGGTTTGTTCGTTGGTCTGATACTGGTATGCGCTTTAGTGCGAATAGTGAGGAACTCGGCACGACCGGCATAGTATGTCCGGAACAGGAGGGAAAAACTGAAGCTTGTACCACTTGTAGTCTCTGTTGGGATGCTCCCGATAAGAACATCATCTTTAAAACGCATTAAAAACTGGCAACATTCTGTAAAGGAAAACTGACAACAGTCTGTAAAGGAAAACTGACAACATGGTGTATTTAATTTGCCTAGCGATAACGGTGCTTTTAATCCACAATATCCACAAACTATGAACGGCTTTTCCCTTCGCGCGCGCGCGTACGCACATAGGTGCGCGCACCCGTTTCTTTATAGGGTTTTTCCGTAAAAAAAAACTTGATGTATGTTTAATTTTGACATACAAAGAACTCACCGGATCGGACAGGCCGACCGGATCTAAAGGAGGCTTTTAGCCATGAACGCAATAGTTAGCAACCCAGAGCGAACCGCTCAGCGTATCCAAGACGGTTTGGAATTTACGCACAGCGACCCGCTTAACGTTGACTTCTTCCGTGAACTCGGGAGTGTCCAGAAGGAAGCGATCTACGACCGCGACCGAAATCTAGTCGAGGGATACTACGCCCTACGAAACAGCAACACGCAAAAGATCTTGGCGTCACCGCCGGTCTCGAAATCGTACAAGCTTGTCGATCACGCCTTGGCGTTCCAAGAACAGGCCAGATCGATACTCGATAATCCATCGTTGCCGCACGATAACTTCACAGTCGTCGACCGGATCTTCGACGAAGGCCGCCGCGCAACTCGCGCTGTTTACTTCAACGACCTCACGTTCGACATCGACGGGAAAGGCCAAGGGATCACAGCCCGCGCCGACATCATCAATTCCGTCGATATGTCTTGGGCTTTCCAAGTATTCTCGGGAGCCTATCGAGACTACTGCCGGAATACTTGCGTCTTCGGCGGCCAGAAAGCCTACCACCAGAAACGGAAGCACACCGCGAATCTGTCGGTCTCGAGCATGATCGCGAAATCTACTCTCGGTCTCGGGATGTTCAACTCGCACCGTGACCAGATGAACAACTGGCGCACGATTGACCTCCATCCGTCCCAGTGGGTTGAGATCCTCGAGAACACAGTGTGCAAGAAGGGAGGGGAGGCCGCCGCGCTCAGTGTCGATAAGACGACCCGCGTTAACGGACGACTACTCGACTACCTCAACCACCGGTTCCTCGAGGAACAGCGTGAACTCGGTTCGAGCATGTGGGCGGGATACAATGCTCTCACCCACTGGGCAACCCACGTCGACGAGACATGGGAGCGGGAGAACGAGGATGGATCGGTCACTGAATTGACCACAGGACGGGAGAAATCCAACCCACACCGGATCAGACTCCAACGCGAAGCTAAGGTGCGAAGCGTACTCGAGTCGCCCCAGTGGGTAGCACTGGAACAGGCCGCATGATTGATTTCATTGCCGCACTCTACAAATTGGCGGTCATCACATTGGTGATCGTCATACTTTCTTTGATCTTTGGGTAAGGAATACAAACCATGAAAACATTGAGCGAATTTAAGACCGACCTCACCACACTCCGCACAGACCTCAACGCGACAACCTACCGCGTCGAGAAGGTGCAGGAGCTTCTTTCGGATCTTGTTGAAAAACTGGATGGTCTCTACGATCAGTCTGTATCCAACAAGGATCAGGCCGTTGATCTAGTACGCGCCGCCGACGACCTCAAACCACGACAACAAGACCGCCGCCTCTTCTCAAGCCATTACCGGATGCTCGCGATCCTGAATGAGTATGGTGTAATGCATCGCGAACATGTCGCCAGACTACTCGGTGTGAAAGATCACACAGTCACCCAGATGTTGCACGTTTGTCGCCACCATGGCATCGCGGACTTGAAAACGCGGAAGGGTGTTGTTAGTCTTAACGGACTGGCCGATGGGGTCAGCGATAATACAAACTTTAAGATCTAAGGGGAAAACATGAACGAACTTACTTTCAATAAGGCCGATGCTTTTATCGGTTTCGTGTTTGGCTTCGGCCTCTACCACATTATCAATATCTTTGTATAACCATTAACGGGGGCGAAAGCCCCCACTGGAGAAAACCATGAAAACAGAAACAACCTTGAATTTCACAGCCGAACAACTCAACGAACTCAAGCGCATCGTTGACACTATCGGATGGGCAACACGCGACGAGAAGAGCGGGCACATTGATGCTTACGTCTCAGAGAACCGCGTGAAGTTTGCTAAGGATCTCGCCGGTCTTCTCGGCCGCATGGATACCGCCGCAATCGTTGGAACATCCGAAGGAATATAAGACCACCATTCCCTCGCCGGATTAAGCTACCGGCAACCTTGCCCCGCTCAATGCGGGGTTTTTTTTGCCCCCGCGACAGCCTACCGCCGGTTGACCCAGAAAATACCGTAAGTCATTGCCACCAGTGGACATTGGGTTTTTCTATGGTGTCCATAGTTGCTATGTATCACGCCCCAGACACACCGGTTTTCCAAAGAAACTACCAATAGAATTCTCGGAAACCCTACGGACACGGACGAGACTATGCCGGTTGACCGATGGTTATCCCAACGACAGGCCGGCAGAAGACCGAAAGTTGCTATGGATCAGAGGAAACCCCAGAAATCATAAGGAGGGAGGGCAAGGGCCACTGGGGGTACCGGTATATGTACTAGCAACCCCGAGAAATTTTTACTGGTTTTGGAAGGTACCTGTGAAACATCCCGTGAAACACCGACAGCCTACCTCTGGGGTACCCCAATGGGAGTACCGGGGGCCCCGACGGCTTGCCCAATGGACAGACAAAAAGAAAGCCCGATGGTTGGGGGAACCACCGGGCTTATCGGGAGGGATCGGTTGGGGGGTGTTGTATGGGTTTACCCCCGCGGGCTTACAATCCCATTGTACTGTTGGATTTTAATTCTGTCAATACGCCCGCCTCATATTTTTTATTTTATTTTTCCGGAGTTGACAACATTTTAATCCGTTACCATAATAGGGATGTACCCGGAACTCGGCGGTACGAGAAACCACTCTTATTTAGTATCAACCCTTATCCATACGAGTTCTAAACCGCGCCTTTCGGGTACCCTTTTTCTAGTTATCTCTTATATGTGATAAAAAAATGAACCTCCTCCCCCAAACCCAGAAGAAGCGTGAGCTATCTTCCCAACAACGTCAATTTCTCGATGCCTTGTTCGAAAACAACGGTAATTTCTCCGTTGCGTGTGAGGTTGCCGGCTACTCGAAAGGCTCAATCGGGCACTTAAAGGAAAGCCTAGCTGATGAAATCATCGAAAGATCCCGGAGTATCCTCGCCGGAGGGGCTATCAAGGCGGCAAATAAGTTGGTTGCCACTATCGACGCACCTGAAATTGAACGTGGAGATAATATACGCCTCCAAGCGGCTGAGTCACTCCTCAATAGAGTCGGCTTGGGGAAGCAGGAGACCCACAATCACAATGTCCAAGCACTTCATGGTGTGGTATTGCTCCCACCGAAGAAAGAAATGGTCGTAGATTCGCAATAATATGTCGGATACACCCGAAAACACTGCTCAACCAAAGAAGCGCGGACGCCCAAAAAAAGACCCAAATGCACCCAAAAGCCGTTACAACCTCTCCACGGCTGAAAAAGCCCGTCGAGCAACACAAGCGAGCATAAGAAGGTCTAAAAAAGAGGCCGAAAAGAAGATTGCGGCCGCTACTAAACAAAAATACCGTGCAAATGTACGAGAAAAAGCCGCCTCGAAGGTCGAAACAGCCTTAAAAGGCGAAAAATCCCGTGTTATCGACATTGGAGACCTCAATGAACTCCCAAAAGCTGTACAAGACCTCGTTGGCGAGTCTGAAGTCGTATTTAAGCCGAATGCCGGGCCTCAGGAGGAATTTCTGTCGGCCCCTGAGCAGGATGTACTCTATGGTGGGGCGGCTGGTGGAGGAAAATCTTTTGCTCTACTGGCTGATCCTCTACGTTATTGCCATAATGGTAATCACCGGGGTCTTCTGTTACGTCGTACTCTCGATGAGTTAACGGAACTCATAAGTAAATCAAAACAACTCTACCCGAAAGCGTTCCCCGGAGCAACATTCCGCGAGAGTAAGTCTACGTGGGTCTTTCCATCAGGGGCCACGATCTGGTTCTCCTACTTGGATAAAGACAAAGATGTTACACGATATCAGGGGCAAGCCTTTAACTGGATCGCAATTGACGAGGTTACACAGTACCCTACGCCTTACGTCTGGGAATATCTCCGTTCTCGTCTCCGGTCAACCGACCCTGAGCTCTCTGCCAATCTCTCCATGCGATGTACTGCCAATCCGGGCGGCGTTGGTGGCTGGTGGGTCAAGAAGATGTACATCGACCAAGGAGAGCCCGGTGCGGCGTTTGTACCGACTGATCTCGAGTCTGAGAAACCTCTAGTTTACCCTGATGGTCACGCTAAAGCCGGCCAACCTCTCTACTGGCGTAAGTTCGTCCCAGCCCGTCTCACCGATAACCCCTTCCTCATGGCCGACGGACAGTATGAAGCCATGCTACTCTCTCTCCCAGAAACCGAGAGAAAGAGACTTCTCGCTGGGGATTGGGACGTCGCAGAAGGATGCGCTTTCCCTGAGTTCAACAAGTTCAGACATACTGTCGATCCATTCGAGATGCCGACCAACTGGCCCCGTATACGTGCGGCTGACTACGGTTATGCGAGCCCTTCGTGCGTACTCTGGGGTGCAATTGATTGGGACAACAACATATGGGTCTATCGAGAACTTTACGTAAAACACTTTACAGCAGAGCAATTAGCCGCTAAAATATTAGAGATGGAGGAGTACGATCCGAATATGCACTATTCGGTACTCGACTCTTCGTGCTGGAACCGTACAGGATACGGTCCTTCCATCGCAGAAACAATGATAAGAATGGGTTGTCGATGGACCCCCTCAGACCGAAACCGAATTTCCGGAAAAATGGAAATACATCGACGGCTCGGGGATAATGAATTTACAAGGGAACCGACCCTCAAAATATTCAACACGTGCACCAACACTGTTCGCCAGCTCGCAGGTATTCCTCTCTCAAAAACAAACTCCGAGGATGTGGATACAAAGGCAGAAGACCACGCCTATGACGCCTTGCGTTATATGCTGATGACTCGAACATCCGGTTACGTCTCCATCCACAAAACCTTGAACGACATTAAGAATAGCACGTTTAAACCACAGGATGCAACATTTGGATACTAAATGGCTAAGGTAACTCCAAAACAAGAAACCCTGAGTAATTTTGAAAAGTTGTACGACATCCTATTTTCTGGAGATGTACCAGATCGGGACGACTTATTTGAACGTGTAAAAGCCGGGGATGAGCTAACAGTGCGTGAAGCATTTTTGGCTCGTATGTACGCTCAAGGAATTGAGATTGCCCCTGCTGTTTTAAAAGATGAACGACTCGGCCCTATAGCAAAAGACATTCAAGATCGTTTTGGAAAACCGAATACGGATCAGCCTGTTGTTGCCGGTGGTCTCGCAAAACAAATTGAAACGGTATCAAATAAAGCCGGCGGACTCGACGCTTCTTATCAACAGCTAGTCAGTGATGCTGAAGCGGGTAAAATAACAGGCGTTAGCACTCAAATTAAAGCGTTACAACGTCAGGTTGAAAACTTTAAAAAGGGTGCTCTCGGTAAAGTGGGGGGTACAGCGGATCTAAAGTTCGCCAAAGCCCCTACGGATCGTACCATTAAAGCTATCGTCGAAGGGATTGCGCGCATTCCTGATGAAAACCTTCGAGATGCGGTGTACCTATCCATATTTGGTATGCGAAGCAAGGCTCTTTCGCAGATGGCGACAGACTTTGAGTCTGCGTCTGAGCTCGAAGTTCCCCGCCCCTACTTTGATGCGGAAACAGGGACTGTAGAAACGCCGAAGGTTAAGGGGCGTAAGCAATTAGGTGAGCCACGTAAAATGGGACCTATTGCAACGTCTATACTACAACGTCGAGCGCAGGCCGCCGTAGACGCAGGTGAAACTTTTATTTTTCCTGATATCAGTGACGCGCAGATTCAAAAAGCTCTAAAAGATTACGTATTTAACAAAAAATTCTTTCCGGCGGCAGAAGTAAATCATTTAGGTAGATTACCAACAGGTATGACAGATTTACGTCGCTTGTTTGTGTCTTACGTAGGTAATAACTATCCTGACGATTTGGCTACAGCCGAAACACTACTAGGCCACAGCGCACCTCCTAAAGGGGCTACAAAAGTAGGCGCGAGATTTTACCTCACTGTTGATAGCACTGAAGCTGAAGCTATAGGGACGTTCTTAACTGAATTTGAACAACGAGTAGCTCAAACAGTGGGGGCTAAATCCTACAACGATTTTAGTGCAAAGCTCGGAGTTCCGTTTGACGACACGTCTGTAGTTAACTTTGTCAATATTGAAACACAAAAGGACGAAATAAAAGCCGGACTCCGCGAAAAGCTAGAGGCTGAAAAGACCCCGATGAGTGACGCTGAGAGACAGGCGTTGGAGGCTGAAAGAATTGCTACACTTAACAAGGGTGCTGGAGAAGCCAATAGAGCCGCTGAACTAGCAGGTGTAGAAGCTGAAACTGCTAAGCGGGAACGTTTACGGCTAGCCCGTGAGAATGCGGAGCTACAAGCCACTGCCCCAACCAAAAAAGATATCCTTCAGAAAAATGCAATTCAAGATGCAGAGGAAATTGCAAGTAAAACTGGCGGCTTAGATCTCGGTGGTATTTTTGATTTTGGAAAGAAAGCCCTCGGAGCGTTAGGCGTTCCCGGAATGGGGTACATCGACACTGAAAACAGGTTAGGTGTTCTCGAACAAGCCGGGTATGTAGGACCTCAAGCTGAGCAATACGTCACACAAGACATCGGTATGAAAGAAGGGCCGCTAGGGGTCGTAGAACTCGTAGGACAAGGTATGCGGGCAGGTATGGAACAGCTCGGTATAAAGGAACCTTTGTCTCAAGAAGAAATTGATGCACAACAAGTGCAAGCGTACGAAAATCAACTACTAAACATGGGTATTAACCCTGAAGATATAAAAGCACGATAAATAAAGGAAAATACTATGAAGTACTCTGAAGCAGACATCATGAATGCTGATAAAAAAGGTATCGACTATAACTGCGGCGAGAATAACCTCTACCGCGAAAAGGCTGACTTCGACACGGTTGCCAAGACTGATGTATTAATCGAAGCAATGCCTAAGAAACAGACTAAAACAACTGTAGACACAAGTTTTTTAGCTAAAGCTAACGACACGTCTCTCTACTCTTAACTTCATAAACTTAGGTAGACAGTATGTCCGATAACGGATTTTTACAGCCACCAGATGATGGTTTGGTTGAGGTACGCAACGCGCAAGATCAGATGGCCGGTCTTGCAGGGCATATCCGATCAAAATTTGAAGATGCGGAAAATGGCCGTCAACTTCATGAACAGCGGTGGCTTCAGGCCTTTAAAAATTTCCGCGGCATTTACGATAGCAGTACCCAATACCGAGATTCGGAACGATCTAAAGTATTCATTAAGATTACAAAGACAAAAGTTCTTGCGGCGTACGGCCAAATCACGGACATACTGTTTGCAAACAAAAAGTTTCCCATTGTTATTGAACCTACCCCCGTACCTGAAGGTATTGCGGAGTTTGCTCACTTAACCACACCCCTTGATAACGCGCAACAACCTCAAGAAGATCCTTTTGGTTATGCAGGAGATGGTCGTGATCTGCCTCCGGGAGCCACTGAAGCTACAAGTCGTCTTGGAAAGTATGAGGGTCTCCCGCTAACAGAAGGCCCTTCTAAACTAGGAGAACCACAGGTTCACCCTGCACGTGAAGCCGCACTCGCTCTCGAAAAAGAGATTCACGATCAATTACTCGACACTAACGCCGTTAATGTACTTCGTAACGCAATCTTTGAGTCTGCTCTTCTTGGCACGGGTATTGTAAAGGGCCCGTTTAATTATTACAAGCGAATTCACAGATGGACGACTGGGGAAGACGGATCTCGAGAGTATACTCCAGAGGAGAAAGTTGTACCGCGTATTGAACACGTTTCTGTGTGGGACTTTCATCCTGACCCTGCCGCTACGAGCATCGAAGATTGTGAGTACGTAATTGAAAGGCACCGTTTGTCTCGCCAGCAATTACGCAATCTCATGAATCGACCGTTCTTTAACAGAGAAGCGATTGAGAATACTCTCGTTAAAGGGGCAAACTACGAAGACAAGTATTACGAAGACACTATCCGTGAAGAAGAAACTCAGCCTAACGTCAACGAAAGTCGTTTTGAAGTTTTAGAATACTGGGGTGTTCTCGATGCTAAGTTTGCCGAGGAGGTTGGCTTAGATCTTCCCGATACGATCTCTGAACTCGATCAAGTGCAAATCAATGTGTGGGTATGTGGCTCGCAAGTACTACGCTGTGTACTCAATCCATTCACTCCAGCTCGTATTCCTTACTCTGCTTTTCCTTACGAAGTAAACCCCTATCAGATTTGGGGTGTAGGTGTAGCAGAAAATATGGAAGACGCGCAGATGCTAATGAATGGTCACGTGCGTATGGCGATTGACAACTTGGCTCTCGCTGGCAATCTCGTATTTGATGTAGATGAGGCGAGCCTCGTTCCCGGACAAAACTTCGATATCTTCCCCGGCAAAGTGTTTAGACGGCAGTCTGGAGTTACTGGAACAGCAATCAACGGGCTCAAGTTCCCCAATACTGCACCCGAAAACATCCAAATGTATCAAATTGCCCGCCAGCTCTCTGATGAGGAAACAGGCATCCCCTCTATTATGCACGGGCAAACAGGCGTAACAGGGACAGGACGTACAGCCTCAGGGCTATCTATGATGTTATCGTCCGGAAATCTTTCAATTAAGACAGTGATTAAGAATATCGATGACTATCTTTTGAAACCTCTCGGTGAAGCTTTCTTCCAGTGGAACATGCAATACAACGACAGAAGCCCAGACATAGTGGGAGATCTCGAGATTAAACCTCGCGGAACTTCTGCTGTTATGCAAAAAGAAGTGCGGACGCAACGATTGACTACCCTTCTACAGACGATTGCTAACCCTATGTTGGCTCCCTTTATTAAAATTCCTAACCTCGTCAAAGAGCTTGCAATTTCTCAGGATATCGATCCAGACTTGCTGGTGAATGATATGGACGAGGCTAAAATTTATGCTGAAATGCTAAAAGGACTTCAAAATGCTCAACAAGGAACAGGCCCAGAAGGTCAGCCTGCTGGTCAGCAACCCGCAGGCATGGGAGGCCCTGACGCAACACTTGGCGGACCACCACCAGTTGACAATTCGGGGGTTGGTGGCGGCACAATCGGAACGGGAAATGTTCCGGCTTCAGGGGAAGCTGGATTTACTGGAAACCCTCCTGAGTCTCAAGGACAACTATAAAAAAGTAGTAGAGCAAAATGGTAACTCTTAGTCCGTTTAGCCCAGATCCTTTTTTTGAAAATCTTAGGATTAGAGCGCGGTTAAAAACCCAAGAAAATGCGGCTAAATCTTCTGCCACATCAAATGTGGGTAGTGAAGACGTAGATATTTCTCGCGTAGGTGAGCAAATGACATCTGCGTTAGATTCTACAGGTGTTTCTATATCTTCTCCGAGCTCTCAAATGTCTGCGGCGGATACCCCTTCAGTCGTTGGTGCCGCAGAACCTAGAATGGGCACAACGGAAGGGTACTCCTCGTTTATGCGTATTGCGGAAGGTGTGTCTGCAAATTTAGGCCCCCTAGCGGCAACGGCTGTGACAGGAAAGTTTACTCCTGTTACTCGCGCCGCGCAAGGAATTACGTTTAAAAGTGCTATAGGTCAAACCCCTCGATATTTAGAAGAGTCCACAAAAGTTGAGGGTCTTCCTACCCAAGTCGGTGGTTTTCAACCGGGGCAGTACTACACGCAAGAAGAAACCGGAGCGTACAGGGCTCTAGCAGGGTCTGAAGCAGACTACTACAACCGCACGGGTGACATTCAAAACGTAATGACAGCAGGGGAAGCGGCTCGAAGAAACCCGCTTGGGTACACCGGTCCTGATCCTAGAACTCCCGGCGGACAATTTGCACAGGCGGGTCTCGGACTAGCTAATCTTGCTATGCCTGCAATGGGGCTCATGACTGGGTTTTTTGGCCCCACATACGAAACTCCTATCGGTACAAAATATGCTCGCGGCTCTGGCCTTGGGGGTATTCTCGCTGAACAAAACTATAAAACCATGTGGAAAACCCATGAAGATATGGTAGCGGGAGCTCCCGGTAATTTTGGGATGAAGGTAGGTAATACATACTACACGTATCAAGCCCGCAAAGATGCTTTCGGTAATCCCACAGGTTTTGTTGTGGGCGGCACAGATGTTGACGCGAGAACATTCCAAAATTTGTACGCGGCACAACTCGGTTACGATCCAAAAACGGTCGACTTCGAAAACTCTAGAGCAGGAGAGCTTTACGGGGAGCGACTTCAAGGATTTTCTCCCGGAGTCGGTGGATTTTCTCCATCAACCGGAGAGTTTGTCGACGCTCGGGGCAGAACTTACACAGAAAATTCCTTGAGTAGAAAAGACGTACAGAATTATGTCGATTCTCTTGCCTATTCCCCGTCTCAGCTTCAAGGTGCTCTCGATGCGATGGAGAGGAAAAGAGAAGAAGCTAAAGGGGCATTTTTTGGAGCGGACTACAAAACAACTACCTACGCCGAAGCCGTAAATGCAATACGGGATAAAATATCTGTCTCTGAAAACTTACAAGCGACACTAAGCCCCGAAGATTACGAAAAGGCGATGGCGCAATTAAATGAGTATTCATCGAGCGCGAGCAATCTAACTGCTGAACAAATAAACGAGTTAGGGTTAGTAATTAACGTAAACGCTTCAGATAAAGCTCCGGGAGCAACGCAGTGGCGAGAAGTTACAGACCCTGAAACGGGAGTAACAAACCGCTACAACTTCAATCTTGAGGATAGCTCGGATCGGGACTTTCAGGAGTCAGATAGTTCCTACGCGGAGCGAGAAGAGTCTTTTGCTAGCGTGTCTGGCCCTGACGAGGGAGAAGACGACTCTGAACCGTTATCATTAGCGGCAGGGGGTCGGGTAAGCAAGTCTGACGGCGATATGGTAGAAGGCCCTGTTGGTTTTGTTAATGGACGCACCCCAGAAGAAGTTAGCGAAGCAGATACTGTTGCTGATGACGTTGAGGGCTCTGTTCCAGAAGGTACTTTTGTTATTAACGCATCCGCTGTTGAAGAGTATGGTAGCGAGCGTATACGTAAGTTGCTAGTGTCGGCACTCCAAGAAGCTGAAAGGCAGGGGATTGACATCTCTGCTAGCGACAGTACAATTGTTGATGAGGACTCTGTTTCTGTTGCCGTTTCCGAAGGTGAAGTTCTCATTCCCCCCGTTCTCGTCCGTATCATCGGACTCAAGAAACTCAAGCAAATAAATTCTCTTGGACAAGAAGAAGTAGCAGAGAGAGTTGAAGAGTATGGGCAAGCTGAAGCTTCAGAACCTGTTGAAGGTGAAGCTCAGGTCATGGCCTCTGTAGGCGGAGGCTTTATTGAACGACAAAAAAAGTTTGACGGGGGCTCCTTATACAAGGCTATCCCCACAAATGTAAGACTTCTCGGGGAGTTTATTGCCGGTAAAGATTCTCCTATTACGGAAGAAGATTTTACCGAAGAAGAACTTAAAGCAATGGCTGACGCCGTGGAACGAGCAAAGTCTCGAAACACAGAGCATGAAGCAGAATTGCGACGCCGTATTGAGCAAGGAACGCCGTTTGTTGCCGAAGAAGACGGCCGAACAGGGCATACAATATATCGAGACTACCGTGGGAAATACGTCCCACCAGAAATGCTCCGACACATGGATGATCCAGAATTTCAAAAAGAAGCTCTCGAAGTTTTACGCAATCAATTAAAAACCTACGAAGATACCCGCAACAAAACGTCAGTTAGAAACTATTACGTAAATGAAGTTGCAAATCCCGGCGGGACAATGGAGTTGTTAAAAATACTAAACAACCCTCTGTACCAGCTACAAACAACCCTTGGTGAGTATCGTGCTACTGAAAATAACAACGGCATGGTAATCGACGATGAGTACAACTTTAATACCCGAGAACTACGGGAAATGATAGGAAAAGATGAGGTAGAACTCATCGACATCCTTAAAAATTTAGATACACCTCAGCTTGCGGCGGAGCTATTTGCTCGGTATGTACAACCAGACCATAAGCGTAGTGTAAATATTAAAATACCAAATTCAGATACTGGGTTTATAGATATTCCTCCTGAATTTGAGTGATTTAACCAACGGCTACCCCGTCTCGACGGGCCCCGTGTAACACACCTACCGGCTACCCTCAGCCATGAGGCCCCGTGAGATAGGAGAATAAAATGGCAAAACCAAAAGGGCATCGCGCCAATAAAGCAAATGATAGCTTCGGTACAATTAACGACGACAACTTATACCGTGGTAAGTACCGCGAAGAAGTCTATCAGGATGACGACGAAGAAACTGTAGAAGCACAGGACCCCTCGGAAGAAGAGGCTACTCCAGAGCAAGAAAGTACAAGTTTCGCTGAACCTCAACAGGGTTCGGATACAGACTACAAAAAACGCTACGACGACCTCAAACGTCACTACGACTCGAAGCTCGAGGAGTGGAAGACAGAACGGCAAGAACTAGCGAGCGCAAGGAAAGCAGGAGAAGACAGTGGTCTTTCACAATCTGAACTGCCTAAAACGCCAGAAGAATTGGCGGCATTCAGGGATAAATACCCTGACGTGTATGCGATTGTAGAAACTGTATCGACATTGCAAGCTGAAAACCGTCTTAAAGAACTTAAAGATGAAGTACAGCAACTCAAAGGTAAAGAGCAAAACTTAATTGTTCAGAATGCGTATAAAGAATTAATTTCAGCGCATCCGGATTTTAGTCAGCTTAAAACCAATGAGAAATTTTTGATGTGGTTGGACGATCAGCCCGCATCAATTGCTGACGGTATCTACAAGAACAACACAGACGCACGGTGGGCAATTCGAGTTGTCGATCTTTATAAGGCAGACACAAGTACTAAGACTACGAAAAGGTCCAAAGATGCCGATCCAGCGGCCGCAGTAACACGCTCGACTGCAAAGGATATAGCTGGGGAAGCTAACTCAGAAAAGAAAGTCTGGAAAGCTTCCGAAATCGGTCGACTAAAGCCGTGGCAATTTGAAAAGCTCGAAGCTGAAATTGATGCCGCGAAAAAAGAAGGCCGTATTGACTATAGAGCATAACTTTAAAAACAACCTAACTATCTCATAAGGAAGGGTAATAACATGGCTTTTGATAGCGCATCAGGTTATAACAACCTGCCTTCAGGTAACTTTACTCCTGAGATCTTTTCTCAGAAAGTCCTGAAGTTTTTCCGTCGTGCTTCTGTAGTAGAAGACATCACTAACACTGACTACGCTGGTGAAATCGAAAACTACGGTGACACAGTCCGTATCATCAAAGAACCTACAATCACTGTATCTTCTTACTCACGTGGTGCTGTGGTAAACCCACAAGACCTCGCTGACGACCAGATCACTATGGTTGTAGACCAAGCGAATGCTTTCGCGTTCAAGATCGACGACATCGAAGAGCGTCAGTCACACGTTAACTTTGAAGCGTTGGCTACATCTTCAGGTGCGTTCTCTTTGAAGCGTAAGTACGATGCAAACGTCCTCCAAGCGATGGCTGACGGTGCTGGCCTCACAGGTGGCGCGAGTACTTTCGGTTCTGCGGCGGCTCCTATCGACATCACTGGTACAGGCAACGAAGATGCCGCAGTTAACTTGATGTTGGCAATTGCGCGTTCTTTGGATGACAACTCAATTCCAGAAGAAAACCGTTTCTTCGTAGCTCCTCCTATCTTCTGGGAGAACCTGTTCAAAGCAGGCTCTAAGTTCGCAGAAGTACAGGTAACAGGCGACGCGACTTCACCTCTCCGTAACGGTCTCGTTATGCAGGGCAACATCGCTGGTATGAACTGCTACAAGACAACTGCACTGAACAACTCTGGAACAGACGTTGTGACTATCACTTCACAGGATACTACAAATGACTTCGTAGTTCTTGCTGGTCACATGTCTTCTACAGCGACTGCATCGCACATCGCTAAGACCGAAGTTGTCCGTTCTACTGAAACATTCAGCGACATCGTCCGTGGTTTGCACGTATTTGGCCGTAAGGTCTTGCGTCCAGAAGCGTTGGCTGTTGGCGTTGTGAAGACTGACTAAGGGAGAGACTAACTAATGGCAACTTATCAATCATCTGCTGTCACAGCGCAGGCAACTAACATTCCTGCTGGTGGCGGTGCACACGTAGCTAAAGTCGTTCTCGACTTCTCTACAACTAACTTGGGCACTTCTGAGTCTATCGACGTTTTGGAAGTTCCTGCGGATACTGCTGTAGTGGGAGCTTGGTTAGAAGTTCTTACTGCGGGCGCAGGTGACCTTGACTTGGGTGACGACACAGACCCTAACCGCTACGTAGCGGCCTACGACGGTTCTGGCGCGGGTGTTGCACCTGCCGCTGGTACTGCTGGAGGTTTCCTCTACAATGCTAACGATCACATCGTGGTAACTAATGGTGCAACTGACGCTTTCACTGGAAAGATTAAAGTTGTAGTTGTTATGACACCAATCGGTGGCGATCCTACTGCGGCTACCTTCGCCTAAGTATGAGTCGGGGCCTTCGGGCCCCTTCTTTACGTCAGCATCTCACGGGGTGTTGACATAAAGAATTTTATAGTATACTATCCGATTAACGGCCCGCCGGGGTACACCCATAATGACCATCGCAAAGTTTAGTCGAACAAAGTCTGAGATTACTGCCATATCAACAGATGACTCTCCCGTCACTCTGTACACATGCCCAGACATTGCGAAGGCTCACATGAGTCTGCTCTTCATTACCAACGCCTCCTCAAATGCTTCAGATATCAATGTTGTTTGGTATCGTGCCGCAGACAGTACGAGTTACTTTATCATTGGGGGCAAGAACCTAACTCAAGGTGAGTTCATCAAGTTTGACGGCGCATTTATCGTGCTCGAGGCGGGTGATTACATAACAATAGAAACAACGAATACAGCAGGTAGTGGTACACCAGACACCGACGCCTTCTGTACTGTCGAAGAATTCTTTGTACCCGTAGGAGGGTAGCATGTCTGAAAAACGCGGTCTCTGGGACAACATCCACGCAAAACGCAAGAGAATCAAAGAAGGTTCTGGAGAACGGATGCGTAAACCGGGATCTCCCGGTGCTCCCACAGCAGAAGCTCTGAGAGAGTCAAAAGCGATGGGCGGTTACACTGCACGGTGGAGTAAAGCACGTGGCGGTTGAATATCGTGGGATGACGTTTCCCGGATACAATAAACCTATCCGAACACCAAAAGGTCCGAAAAAGTTTGCTGTACTCGCAAAGGTCGGGGACAAAGTAAAACTTGTTCGTTTTGGCGATCCGGACATGAGTATCAAGAAGGACCAACCCTCTCGTAAGAAATCATACTGTGCTCGTTCCTCTGGCATCAAAGGAACTGATGATAAGTTTAGTGCAAATTATTGGTCACGTAAAAAATGGAACTGCTAACACTATGATGAAATACAACACCAAAGACCTCGAAGATCAACTTATCGACCATGAAGGCTTGGAGTTGAAACCCTACCGTTGTACAGCAGACAAGCTGACTATCGGCGTAGGTCGAAACATTGAAGAGCGTGGCATCACGGAAGACGAAGCGCGGTATTTGCTACAGACAGATATCATGATCGTTGAAGATGAACTTCTTGAGAGAAAACCCGAAGTGGCTGGACTTGATTCTGTTCGTCAGCGTGTGCTTGTTGACATGGGCTTCAATCTAGGTATTCCAACCCTGATGAAGTTTCAGAACATGTGGGCCGCTATCGAAGACGAAAACTGGGAAGAAGCCGCAGACCAAATGATGGACTCGAAGTGGGCTAGACAGGTAGGCCGTCGGGCTGAGCGTCTCTGTCAAGCGATGGCTACAGGGGAGTGGGTATGAGTTCGACCTACCTCGCCTTGACTAACTCCGTATTACGACGTGTCAACGAGGTCGTTCTCGACGAGACTAACTTTACAGCGGCACGTAATGTTCAGGCCCTCGCAAAGGACTCCATCAACTCATCGATCCGTGAAGTCCTGTCGTACGTACAGGAGTGGCCTTTCACCACGACTACGACAACACAGGTTTTGACTGCGGGTACCCAAGAGTATAGTTTTCCGGCTGATCTTCATGTCGTTGACTGGGATTCCTTCTTTCTCCAGAAAGACGCCGCTCTCGACCCCGCAGTAGATGCGGATAAGCTCGACACCATCTCCTATGATGAGTACCAAGAAAGTCGTCGGGCTAATGATGAGAATATGGCCTCTGGTTCGTACTCCAAGCCAGAGTACATCTACCGCACCCAGCAGACAAAGTTCGGGGTAACTCCACCTCCAGATCAGGCGTACACAATTGAGTACGTCTACAACTCTTTCCCCAACGACTTGAATCTCTACGATGACACTACTATCATCCCCCCAAGGTTTGACCACGTAATCATTGAAGGGGCGATGGTATACATCATGAGGTTCCGCTCGAACGAGCAAGCAACACAGTACCACTACCAGAAGTTCAAGGAAGGGCTCGAGTTTATGCGACGTGTCCTGCTCGATCCGCCGGATTACTTCCGTGCGAATGTCGTGAGGGGATAGGGTGGCAGACGAACTACAAACACAGGTTATCTCTTGTAGGGGCGGTTTGGATACCGCCCGTGATGTTTTATCACAGGGGCAAGAACAACCGGGAAGTGCTGTCCGCCTCATCAACTACGAACCGTCGATCAACGGTGGGTATCGCCGTATCAGTGGGTATAGCAACGACTACGGGACTGTGACGGGTACGGGTAAGGTGCTCGGCGTCTGTGTTGCCAATGGTATAAACGACGGTATCCTCGCGTGTCGCAAGCCTAGTGCAGGAAACAACTACCTACACTATTGGGACACTGTACTTTCTGCATGGGTTGCTGTAACTACATCCGGCTCTCCTACAATGACTGGGGTCTCCAGAGTCCGCATGATCCCCTACAACTTCTCGGGCCCTAAAGTTCTTCTCATTGACGGGGTCAACCCAGCGGCATTCTACGACGGGACGACCTACACCCAGATCACTCATGCTAGTGCTCCTACCGACCCCACCGTGGGCGTAGACTTCCAAAACCACATCTTCCTTGCTGGCGATCCTGCTTCTCCCTACGAGCTTTACTTCTCCGCTCCTTTCGATGAGGACGACTTTGCGCCCGCTAGTGGTGCAGGGTCCATCAATGTGGGCTTTGAGATCGTACAACTGAAGTCTTTCCGTAATGAACTCTACATTTTTGGCACAAACGCTATCAAGAAACTCTCGGGAACAAGCGTCGCAGACTTCCAACTCCAGACTGTCACCTCCGACTTGGGGTGTGTTGCCGCAGACAGTGTCATAGAAATTGGCGGTGATTTGCTGTTTTTAGGCCCTGATGGGTTGCGCCCAGTGTCAGGTACCGATAAAATAGGAGATGTAAACTTAGAGACTGTGTCTAAGCCAGTCCAGTCCATCATCCTCGACTTGATCGACAACCAAGACCTCACCGAGTTATCTTCCGTAGTTATCCGACAGAAGTCCCAGTTTCGCATATTCTTCGAGACAGCAGACACAATCGGTCTGATTGGCGGATTGAGGCTCGGGCAGGGCGGAATCAGCTTTGAGTTCGGTCAACTACTCGGTATAAACGCCTCCTGTGTTGCGAGTGGATACATCGGTAAGACAGAGTTTGTAATCCACGGGGACGGAGACGGTAATGTCCACCGGCAGGAAGTCGGCACTGATTTTGACGGCGAGAACATCTTTAGTGTATTCCAAACCCCGTACTACTACTTCGGGGACCCGGAGTTACGTAAGATATTCTACAAGGTTTCTACGTACCTCCGTTCTGAGGGTAACAACGAAATTGTACTCGCGGTAGTGTACGACTACGAAGACAGCACTGTGTCGAACCCCTCTAACTACACCCTCACAAATGAAGGGGCGGCGGCATTCTACAACGAGTCCCTCTACAATGGATCTGGCGTAATTTTCGACGGAAACCCATCACCGGTGATTGACACCAACTTCTCAGGATCAGGGAAGTCTGTGAGTTTCCGTTACGTAACCAACGACACAAACGCGAGTCATAACATTCAGGGTCTCGCAATCCTGTTCGGCCTAGGAGATAGAAGATAAAATGGCAGGCTATACCAGACAGTCCGTAGCGGATATTATTTCGGGAGAAGTAATTAAAGCCGCACCGATTAACGCGGAATACAATGCGATCAGGGACGCGTTTGCCGCATCTACAGGTCACAAGCACGATGGGTCTACAGGGGAAGGGGGGCTCATTGCTCTTATCTCCGATAGTGATGGTAAAAACAAGGTCTCCGTAGACACATCCAACAACCGTGTCTCTTTCTATGTTGAAGTCGGTGGATCAGCAGTCGAGCAGATCCGTGTACAAGACGGTGCGATTGTTCCTGTCACTGATGATGACATTGACCTCGGTGCTTCAGGTGCGGAGTTCAAGAACCTCTACATCGACGGCACAGCCAACATCGATGCCCTCGTATCTGCCGCAGTGACAATCACGGGCGGTACGATTGATGGTACTAACATTGGTGCTACAACTCCGGGTACTGGTGCGTTCACAACTCTTTCTGCTTCTGGGGGTATCACAGGAGATCTTACAGGTGATGTAACTGGGGACGTTACAGGAGACTTGACGGGAAATGTTACCGGTAATGTTACAGGTACCACCACAGGAACTCACATTGGTAGTGTCATACTTGCTACCTCTATCTCAGGCACAAGCGGAACCATTACCAACCTAACTGCCCCCAACGCAACAATAACAACTGCGGATATCAACGGCGGCGCAATTGACGGCACGATTATTGGTTCCTCAGTTCCTGCCGCAGGTTCTTTCACTACTGTAACTACCACTGGACAAGCAACACTCAATACTGCGGATATTAACGGTGGTACAGTAGATGGTGCAGTCATCGGTGGAACAACTCCGGGGGCTGTTACAGGTACAACCATCACAGCCAACACGGGCTTCACAGGAACACTGACAGGTAATGTAACTGGTAATGTCACAGGAAATGTAACTGGAAATGTCACAGGCGATTTAACTGGGAATGTCACAGGTAACATCACCGCATCCACAGGCTCTTCTACATTTAACGACGTCACCGTGAACGGTACCTTGGATGTTACTGGTACAACTATCGCCAACGTAACAGATCCGACATTAGCTCAAGATGCCGCTACAAAGAACTACGTAGATACACAGGTTGCAAACCTAGTTGATTCAGCACCCGGTACGTTAGATACACTCAACGAGCTTGCCGCCGCAATTGGGGATGATGCAAACTTCTCTACAACTATCACCAACTCTATTGCGACGAAGCTTCCCTTAGCAGGTGGCACCATGACTGGTGCGATTGCGATGGGTACAAGCAAGATTACTGGCTTGGGTGATCCCACAGCTAACCAAGATGCCGCTACGAAAGTTTACGTAGATACACAGCGTGATACCCGCCTCGCACTGTCTGGCGGCACGATGACGGGCAACATTACCCTT